>Ga0207655_1000047_pt1 | contig 302548 bp, 249 predicted proteins | sample KBSM44metaG_FD_184398 | JGI IMG/M metagenome (GOLD analysis project Ga0207655, IMG submission 184398) | Miscanthus rhizosphere microbial communities from Kellogg Biological Station, Michigan, USA - KBS M4-4 metaG (SPAdes) (version 2) | ecosystem: Host-associated > Plants > Roots > Rhizosphere... | reverse complement strand
CGTGGTTCACCCGGTGATATGACCGCGAACACCAGGGACGCATGAATGCGTCCCCTACGCTCGGATCCGTAGGGGCGCCATTAATGGCGCCCGTATTGATGCGCGTGCGGGACGTAATGACGCCATTAATGGCGCCCGTATTGATGCGCGCACGGGACGTAATGACGCCATTAATGGCGCCCATATCGATACGCGCACGGGACGTGATGACGCCATTAATGGCGCCCGGATTGATGCAGATACGGAACGTGATGACGCCCCGGCCTGACAAATCAGCGCTCGTCGCGGCGGCCGCCTGTTGCAGCCCAGATGCGCCGGACGTGTACCGTTACCTCTTCGCGATCGTGATACAGCTGACGAGCCTGAATCTGAGCATTAATACCCTGCGCCTTTAACGCTTCGTCCATCATTGCCAGATTCTGGGTAACCTCTTCATAGCGCTTTTTCATCGGCAGCTTGAGGTTGAAAATCGCTTCACGACACCAGCCGTTTACCAGCCACTCAGTCATCAATGTCGCCACACGCACCGGTTTTTCTACCATATCGCATACCAGCCAGCTGATATTGCTGCGCGGTGGACGAAACTTAAACCCATCCTCACGGCAGTGGGTAACCTGTCCGGTATCCATCAGGCTCGGGGCCATGGGTCCGTTATCTACCGCATAAACCCACATGCTGCGCTTCACCAGCTGATAGGTCCAGCCGCCCGGACACGCGCCGAGATCGACCGCATACATACCGCTTCCCAGACGCTCGTCCCACTCATCTGCCGGTACAAACACATGAAATGCCTCTTCCAGCTTCAGCGTTGAGCGGCTGGGCGCGTCGGAAGGAAACTTCAGCCGCGGGATCCCCATATAGAATGATGAATTGTTTTCCGGCAGTGAATAGCCCACGTAACAGGTGCCCGGTGCAATAAAAAATACGTGCACCACCGGCCGCTTAGGACTCTCATAGTTGAGCAGGATATTGCTGGCGCGCAGGCTGGCGCGCAGTGGCACCGTTAGTTTGCGACAGAATTTGGTCAGCTCTTTGGCTTCATTGGTGTCCGGAACCTCGACGCGCAGCTCCCCCCCTTTCTCCACTACTCCGGTCAGCATGCCGGTAATGGGGGTAATGCGATCTTCCGGGGGCAGATCGCGCAGCAGCTCGCCGACAACCAGCATCTGCCGGGCAAAAATCAGTTCAGCAAACGGCAGGGAGCGCAGCAGCTTCTCTGCATCTTCCGGCTGATAGCACTCAAACAGCACATAGCCCGACTCTTCTTTCACCCGCGGAAAACCGTAAATTTCCCGCTCTGCTGCTTTAGCGCTGATTTCTGCCGCGCACTCTTTTTCAAACCCGGGACGACAATAGAGTAATACTTTATTCATGGCGTTCTGCCTTTGTTTTCAGACGCAGCGCGCCAATCAACATCAAAAACCAGCCGGTCAGGAAGCACAGCCCCCCTACCGGCGTAACAAACACCCAGAACTGCAGGTGCGACAGCGCCAGGCAATAAAGACTGCCGCTGAAAAGAACGGTACCCAGCGCCATCGCGGCGCTGCTCCAGTAAAACCAGATATTGGCGCGTCGCAGCATCGCAGCACCCAGTCCCATTACCGCCAGCGTGTGGTAAGCCTGATATTCCAGGCCGGTATGGATCCACGCCATTTCAGATGGCCCCAGCGATTTACTCAATACGTGCGCGCCAAACGCACCAAACGCCACCAGCACGAAACCGCTGATGGCTGCAAATATAAACATGGCACGACTGGACATCGAACTATCCTCATGGTCCCGCCGCACATCACTGTGCAGCGAACGGTAACTTAGTGATCGTAGCGAAAACGGAATTTTTCCTGTTCGGTGGCGGCTTTTTCCAGAATCCACTGACGAAAGGCGGCTATTTTACCCAGTTCTGCCTGGCTGTCATGACAAACCAGATAAAAAGCGTTTTTACTTACCAGCACATCATTGAACGGGCAGACCAGGCGACCCGCTTCAATCTCACTCTCTGCCATCACATTGTTAGCCAGCGCCACACCCTGCCCGTGGATCGCCGCCTGCAGCACCATGGCACTGTGGCTGAAAATAGGTCCCTGCTGCACATTGATATGCTGCAGTCCCAGCTGGCGGGTATAAGCCTGCCAGTCGCGACGCGACGCATCATGCAGCAGTGTAAAGTGCGCCAGATCGGCGGGCGATTTCAGCGGATTATCCCCGGAGAGCAGCAGCGGCGAGCAGACCGGCAGCAGATATTCAGCATACAGCTTATCCACCCGCAGGCCCGGCCAGTTGCCGCGGCCATAGAAGATAGCGACGTCAACATCGTCTGCCAGCTTCTCCTCCTCGCGGTCTACCGCCTGAATACGCACGTCGATGCCCGGATAAGCCATATTAAAGCTGGAGAGACGCGGAACCAGCCACTGAATTGCAAAACTGGGCAGCAGGCTGACGGTGAGCGCACCTTTAGCGCTGCGCGCCTGCAGCTTGCGGGTCGCATCGTTAAGCGCTGAAAAAATCTCTTTGATATCGAGATAGTAACTCTGCCCCTCTTCCGTCAGCAGCAGCGAGCGATTTCGGCGGCGGAACAGCTTGAGTCCGAGAAAATCCTCAAGTGACTTGATCTGATGGCTCACTGCCGCCTGGGTCACAAACAGCTCTTCAGCGGCTTTGGTAAAGCTCAGATAACGGGCAGCCGCATCAAACACACGTAAAGCATTGAGCGGCGGAAGGCGTTTAGACATGGTTTTCCACAGGTGGATTCATAGTGTAAAACTGCAACTTATACAACGTCGTCAGCTATTAGATTTTTTAATCCGAGACATTATAATTTGTCCGTTGAGGAAGCTCCAGCAAATACCTATAGTTGCCGCACTTCCAGAGCCGGAACGAAAAGTTTTCTGAAAACGTGCGAGAGATCGCAGACTTTTGGAGAGCTTTTGGCTTGTGGTCGTGATGTTGTGTTTGCATTTTTTGATCTGAAACTTGCAGATCAAACTTTTAATTCCTGAGATTTACCCTGTCTGTCCAAAGTGATTTTATGTAGCACCGCAAATTGCGGTGCTTTTTTTTGCGCAATTTTACTGCCCCATCTCAACCATCTCTTTCACATCGGAGCGGTTAATCTGCTGCTCATTGCCATTGGCATCTTTATAGCTGATCATACCGGTATCATCATCAACTTTTGGCTTGCCGTCAGCGACAATCGTGCGGCCATCGTTCGTGTGCATAACATAGTTGCTGGAACAGGCCGCCAGGGTAAACGCCATGGTGCAGACAGCCAGCACTGCGGTAAGTTTGTTCATCTTCTATCTCCTTGCAGATTGATTGCATTAAACCTCCCGCAGCCACGACATTACGCTATCAGCCTGAAACCAGAGCTGAAAATGGCGAACGGGTTATGCGGGTTTCGGTTCAAACCTTGCCATAATGAGCATAACGCGCTTTTACAGCTTTGCCAGCCAGCAGCCTGCTGTTACGGCTGGCCCTAAATCACCGGAGTGGGCCCGATATGACCATCTTCTCCCCTGGCACCTTTCGTCAGCAGTTTCCTGCGCTGAACGATGCCGGCGTCTATCTCGACAGTGCTGCGACGGCACTTAAGCCGCAGGCGGTCATTGATGCCACCGCCCAATTCTATTCGCTTAGTGCCGGCACCGTGCACCGTAGTCAGTTTGCTGCGGCGCGTGCACTGACCGCACAGTATGAACAGGCGCGCGGCGTGGTCGCACAGTGGCTGCACGCCGCTGACGATCGGCAGATTGTCTGGACGCGCGGAACCACCGAAGCGATTAATCTGGTGGCATACAGCTGGCTGGCGCCGCGCCTGCAGCCGGGCGATGAAATCATCGTCAGCGAGGCGGAGCATCACGCTAACCTGGTGCCGTGGCTGATGGTGGCTCAGGCAAGCGGTGCCAGCGTGGTGAAATGGCCGCTGGGCGCCGATCGCCGGCCCGATATCACTCTGCTGCCGGGGCTGATCAACGCGCGCACCCGCCTGCTGGCCGTAAGCCAGATGTCAAACGTCACCGGCGGCTGTCCGGATCTGGCGCAGGCTATCACGCTGGCACACGAGGCAGGCGCAAAGGTCATGGTGGATGGTGCTCAGGGCGTGGTGCATTGCCCGCCTGACGTGCAGGCGCTGGATATCGACTTCTATGCTTTTTCCGGCCACAAACTCTATGGTCCGATGGGTATTGGCGTGCTGTATGGCAAAGCGGAATTGCTGGAGTCGATGCAGCCGTGGCAGGGCGGCGGCAAAATGCTGACGCAGGTCGACTTCAGCGGATTTACGCCGCAGCCTGTGCCGTGGCGCTTTGAAGCCGGCACACCCAACGTGGCGGGTGTGGTGGGTCTTAGCGCAGCGCTGAGCTGGCTGTCACACCATCATCAGGAAAAAGCGGAGATGTGGAGCCAGCAGCTCGCCTGCCTGGCCGAAGAGCAGCTGAGCGCGCTGCCCGGTTTTCGCAGCTTCCGCTGCGGCTCTTCCAGCCTGCTCGCCTTTGACATTGCCGGGATCCATCACAGCGATATCGTCACGCTGCTGGCTGAACAGGGAATTGCCCTGCGTGCCGGACAGCACTGTGCGCAGCCGCTGATGGCAGCCCTGGGCGTTAGCGGCACGCTGCGCGTCTCATTCGCGCCTTACAATAACCTGCAGGATGTGGATGCGCTGGTGCGCGCCATGCACTGCGCCGTGGATCTTTTAGGTGAATAAGCTTATGACAACCCTGCTCGCGCCCCATCCCTTCGGCCATACCATTACCGCAGAAGGGCTGACCGACACGTTTGCCCGCTTTCAGCAGTGGGAAGATCGCTACCGGCAGCTGATTCAGCTCAGCCGTCAGCTGCCGGCGCTGCCGGATGAACTGAAATGTGCGGACATTGAGCTGAGCGGCTGCGAAAACCGCGTCTGGCTCAGCAGCCAGCAGCTGCCTGACGGCACGCTGCATTTTTATGGCGACAGTGAGGGACGAATTGTGCGCGGCCTGCTGGCTGTGCTGCTGACTGCCACTGAAGGAAAAACACCGGCACAGCTGCTGGCGCAGGATCCGCTGGCGCTGTTTGATACGCTGGGGCTGCGTGCGCAGCTTAGCGCGTCACGCAGCAGCGGCCTGCAGGCGCTGGCAGAGGCGGTAACGCGCGCGGCGCGTCAGTCAGCCTGACGCGCCCTGCGCGCCTGGAATTTTTTCAGCGCGTGCGATACGGCGATAAACCCGAACGTGGCGGTGACCATCGTTGCCGCACCGAAGCCCGCAGCGCAATCCATACGCTTCGGACCTTCTGCCGTGCTGCGCGAAGCGCACACGCTGCCGTCGGGCTGCGGATAGACCAGCGCTTCAGTGGAAAATACGCAGTCGATCCCCAGTTTGCCTTTGCTGTTTTTCACTACGCCAAAGTCACTTTTCAGGCGCTCGCGCAGTTTTGCCGCCAGCGGATCCTGGATAGTTTTCGCCAGATCGCTGACCTGAATTTGCGTGGGATCGATCTGTCCGCCTGCCCCACCCGTGGTGATAAGCGGGATCTTATTGCGCCGGCACCAGGCGATCAGCGCCGCTTTTGGCCGCACGCTGTCAATGGCATCAATCACATAGTCAAAGCCGGCAGAGAGCAGTTCTGCGGTGTTTTGCGGCGTGATAAAGTCGTCAATGCAGGTCACGACGCACTCCGGATTGATGGCGCGGATGCGCGCGGCCATGACCTCTGTTTTTGCCTGACCGACATTGCCCTGCTGCGCATGGATTTGCCGGTTGGTATTGGTGATACAGACATCATCCATGTCGATCAGCGTAATGTGTCCGATGCCGGTACGCGCCAGGGCCTCAGCGGCCCAGGAGCCCACACCGCCAATACCAATTACGCAGAAATGCGCCTCTGCAAACTGCTGCAGCGCCTCCTGCCCATAAAGACGCGCCGTCCCGCCAAAGCGTTGTCGCCAGGCGTCGCTTACCACTTTCATATCTGACCTTTACTCCGGAATGCGGTGCGCCGCGTGGCGCACCCGATAATGTCACTCTCCCGCGGAGAGCAGGCTGTCAGTGTATCAATTTGCACCGAGCAGCAGTGAACCGTTGTTGCCGTTTTGCGCATTGCTGAACAGTGGCTGCCCGGCGCCGGGAGCCGCCTTCAGTACCCAGACGCGGCCGTAGTGGTTATAGAAGCCGGCCAGATGTGCGGCGTCCGGGCCCACGCCCTGGTAGATGTCAAAGTGCTGACCTTTGATTGCGCCACCGACGTCCAGCGCCACCATCAGACGCATTTCATACTTACCGTTGAACTTACCTTTGGCATTCAGCTGCGGCACTTCTGCCAGCAGCGCCGTGCCCGCCGGGATCAGGGAGCGGTCAGAAGCCACCGACGCTTTGGCAATCAGCGGTACCGCGCTGGCGCCGCGCACCGGCACGTACTCTTCAGGCTTAAAGAAGACAAAGGACTGGTTAGTCTCCAGTACGTCACGCACCTCCTGCGGTGAATGCTCCTCAGCCCACTGCCGGATGGCCTGCATCGACATATCTTCGCGTTTAACTTCGCCGCGATCGATCAGCTCTTTACCGATACTGTGATAAGCCCAGCCATTTTTACCGCCGTAGCCAAAGAAGCGCAGCGGACGTCCGTCACCAAAATCGACGTAGCCGCTGCCCTGCACATCCATCATAAAGTTGTCGATCAGTGAGTTGCTCCAGGCGATAACGTAGCGCTCATCGAGCGCGCCGCTATAGATACCGGCGCGGCTCGGCAGTTTCGCCCCGCGCGGGCGCGGCGGCATGCGGTAAATAGGATACTGAAACTCACCCTGTCGGGTGTAGCGCGCTTCCACTACCGGCGTGTAGTAACCGGTGAACTGCACGTTGCCATAGTTGTCCGTGCCTTCCATCTGAAACGCATTCAGGCCGAACTGACGCAGCTGACGGGTATCTGCACCTGAAAGCAGCCAGTTCTGAATAGCGCTGTAGGTACCATTATTACGGCTGAACAGGCGCGACGAAGCGGACTGAATCTGCTGCACCTGCAGGCCGAAGTCCTGCCCGTTAACCGGACGCCCTTTGGCATTGGGCTCATTGACCAGCCCGAGCGGTTGCTCCAGCTTGCCATCAATATATTGCTGACCGCGATCGGTCGGCTTCGAGCTACAACCTGCTAATAGCGCCAGAAATGCGCCAGTGAGTGCATACTTTACCCGGTGTCCGTTCATGACTCTCTCTTGTTGTCGGTTGTTCGCCCGGCGACGATAGCAAAGCCCTGGTCAGAATGAAATCTGCCGCCCGCCATCACCTTCACATCTGTATGTTTTTTCATCCAGATGCGACATTATTCAGCAACTGTTGCAGGGTTTCACTGGTTAAGTGCAAAAAGGGGTTGCATCACCACGTGCCAGGTGTATAGTGCGCATCCACGGACGCGGGGTGGAGCAGCCTGGTAGCTCGTCGGGCTCATAACCCGAAGGTCGTCGGTTCAAATCCGGCCCCCGCAACCAATTCTTCTTAATGAAGAGACAATATGAAGTGTCGCTCAGGCGACAGACGGACGCGGGGTGGAGCAGCCTGGTAGCTCGTCGGGCTCATAACCCGAAGGTCGTCGGTTCAAATCCGGCCTCCGCAACCAATTGTCTTAAGAAGAATACAATGTGAAACGTCGCTCAGTGCGACAGACGGACGCGGGGTGGAGCAGCCTGGTAGCTCGTCGGGCTCATAACCCGAAGGTCGTCGGTTCGAATCCGGCCCCCGCAACCATTTCTTCTGATGAAGAAACACAAAACACCTTAACGGGTGTTTTTTTGTTTCTGCCGCCGGAAAAGCGGCATCGCTGCCGCCCTGTCTTCAACGCTTTGCCAGCACGCCGCCTTTGTCAAAATAGGCTTTGATACCGTGAAAAATCGCTTCCGCCACCTGATGCTGATAGCGTGCGGTTCGCAGCTTGCGCTCCTCCTCCACATTACTGATAAACGCCGTCTCAACCAGAATTGACGGAATATCAGGCGCTTTCAGCACGGCAAAGCCCGCCTGATCAACCGTACGCTTATGCAGATGGTTGATGCGTCCCATGCGCGTCAGTACCTCTTTGCCAAACTTCAGGCTGTCGCTGATGGTCTGACGCTGCACCATGTCAAACATTGTGTGGTCGAGATAGCGATCGCCGCTCATGCTGACACCGCCAATCAGATCGGCTTCGTTCTGCGTCTGTGCCAGGAAACGTGCTGCTGCAGAGGTGGCGCCGCGGGTGGAGAGCGCAAAGACCGAAGAGCCACGCGCTGCCCGGCTGGTAAACGCATCGGCATGAATTGAAACAAACAGATCGGCACGCTGCTTACGTGCTTTTGCAACCCGCACGCGCAGCGGAATGAACACATCTTCATTCCGCGTCATGTAGGCTTTCATATTGTGCTCTTTATCAATCAGTGCCCGCAGATAGCGACCAATTTTCAGCACAATATCCTTTTCACGCGTTTTATATTTACCGTGTGCGCCGGGATCCTCGCCACCGTGACCGGGATCGATCATGATGATAATCGGGCGATCGCGCCCCGCCTTGCCCGGCAACGGCGCCTGCGCGGGCTGATCGCGCTCCAGATCGCCTTTGTTGTAATCATTCAGCAGCGCCAGCAGCGGATCGTCGGCGTGCGATGCCTGACTCGGATAGAGATCCACCACCAGCCGGTTTTTAATGCCGGCCACAGGCGCGAGGGTAAAGGTCTTTGGTGCAACGTGACGTTTCAGCTCCAGCACAATTCGCACCGTGTGCGGATCAAACTGCCCGACCCGTGCCGTTTTGATAAAGGGATCGTCGGTGCGCACCAGTTTATTGATGCCTTTCAGCGTCGGATTGATATGCAGGTTTTTGATATCAATGACCAGACGTTCAGGGTTACTCAACGCAAACTGCTTGTAGTGCAGCGGGATATTCGACTCCAGCGTGACGCGGGAGTACGTTGATGAAGGCCAGATGCGTACTGCAACAATGTGCTGACTCGCTGCCAGCCCGGTACGCGTTACGCTAAGGAGCCATAGCGCACCCGCACCCTGTAATAATCGTCTTCGGGAAAAAGCCTGGGACATGCCACTCCAGCTACTGTGTTATGGATAAATCCGCGTCAACTGACGCTCAGAAAGCGAAAACTTTATCCAATCTGGCAACGCTTGTCTCGTCGGAAAAGCCAGATAATGCAGGCTGTTATCACCGGATGCATCTGAAAAATCGTAAAGTAACGTCAGGCGCAACGCTTGCAATACGGCGCAAAACAGAATAAAAATACAATAATTACGAATAACCATTCACAGAGGGTGCACCGTGAAGGAACGCAGTACCGAGCTGGTTCAGGGTTTTCGCCATACCGTTCCCTATATTAATGCCCATCGCGACAAGACGTTTGTCATCATGCTGGGCGGCGAAGCCATTGAGCATGAAAACTTCTCCAGCATCGTTAACGATATTGGCCTGCTGCATAGCCTGGGCATCCGTCTGGTGGTGGTCTATGGCGCACGTCCGCAGATTGACGCCAGTATGGCGCAGCAGCAGCTGGAGCCTCTCTATCACAAACACACCCGCGTGACCGATGCGCAATCGCTGGAGCTGGTAAAGCAGGCGGCGGGCCGTCTGCAGCTTGATATTACGGCGCGTTTGTCGATGAGCCTTAACAACACGCCGCTGCAGGGCGCGCATATTAATGTCGTCAGCGGTAACTTTATCATTGCCCAGCCGCTGGGCGTGGATGATGGCGTTGACTACTGTCACAGCGGACGCATTCGCCGTATTGATGAAGAGGCGATTCACCGCCAGCTGGATAATAACGCGATTGTACTGCTCGGCCCGGTCGCCGTCTCTGTAACCGGCGAAAGCTTTAATCTCACCTCAGAAGAGGTTGCCACGCAGCTCGCCATCAAGCTCAAGGCAGAGAAGATGATTGGCTTCTGCTCCGAGCAGGGCGTGACCGATCGCGCTGGCACAATTATTTCAGAGCTGTTTCCCGGTGATGCGCAGGCGCGCATTGATGAGATGGAGAGCGACGGCGATTTTCTGTCCGGTACGGTGCGCTTTCTGCGCGGCGCGGTGAAAGCGTGTCGCAGCGGCGTGCGCCGCAGCCATCTGATCAGCTATCAGGAGGATGGCGCACTGCTGCAGGAGCTCTTCTCACGCGACGGTATCGGTACACAGATTGTTATGGAATCTGCTGAGCAGATCCGGCGCGCCAACATCAACGATATTGGCGGCATCCTGGAACTGATCCGTCCGCTGGAGCAGCAGGGTATTCTGGTACGGCGCTCGCGTGAACAGCTGGAGATGGAGATCGATAAGTTTACCATCATCCAGCGCGATAATATGACCATCGCCTGTGCCGCGCTCTACCCGTTCCCGGATGAGCAGATTGGCGAAATGGCGTGTGTGGCAGTACATCCCGACTATCGCAGCTCATCGCGCGGCGAGCTGCTGCTGGATCGCGTGGCGCTACAGGCGCGGCAGATGGGGTTAAAAAAGCTGTTTGTGCTCACCACCCGCAGCATTCACTGGTTTCAGGAGCGGGGCTTTACGCCAGTAGATATTGAGTCGCTGCCAGAGAGCAAGCAGCAGATGTATAACTATCAGCGTCGCTCAAAAGTGCTGATGGCAGATTTAAAATAAGCCACGATATTCCAGGGCCGCATTAATGCGGCCCCTACAACATCCCGCAGAGGCACCATTTATGACGTCCTTGTTACGCATCAAATTTCGGAACACGTTATCCCACAGGGGCGCCATTTATGGCGCCCTGGCCATGCATGAAATTCCTGACCGCGTTATCCCACAGGGCCGCATAAATGCGGCTCCTACAGCATCCCGCAGGGGCGCCATTTATGGCGCCCTGGCCATGCATGAAATTCCTGACCGCGTTATCCCACAGGGCCGCATTAATGCGGCCCCTACAGCATCCCGCAGAGGCGCCATTTATGGCGCCCTTGTTACGCATCAAATTTCGGAACACGTTATCCCCCAGGGCCGCATTAATGCGGCCCCTACAGCATCCGGCAGAGGCGCCATTTATAGCGCCCTTGTTACGCATCAAATTTCGGAACACGTTATCCCACAGGGCCGCATTAATGCGGCCCCTACAGCATCCCGCAGAGGCGCCATCTATGGCGCCCTGGCCATATTATTCTATACCGGGGCTTTATGCGTCAGACGTCGCGCCAAGCCGTGACAGCAGGCCGCTGCGGCGCTGCGTGCGCAGCTGGACTGCGCGACGGAAGATGTTTTCATCGCTGTAAAGCGTCAGCTGTCTGCGGGCACGCGTAATGGCGGTATAAATCAACTCCCGCGTCAGCACCGGTAAAAACTGAGCCGGCATCACCAGTGCAGTGTGCTCAAACTCCGAACCCTGCGACTTATGTACCGTCATTGCCCAGGCGGTATCGTGCGCCGGCAGTCGGCTCGGCTGTACTGCTTTAATTGTGCCGTCCGGCAGCGGAAAGAAGACTTTCAGCACGCCCTCCTCGTCTGTCAGCGTAATACCGATATCGCCGTTGAACAGCCCCAGCGCGCTGTCATTGCGCGTGACCATGACCGGCCGTCCGGGATACCAGCGGCTGCCGCCTGCAGGACGACGGATCAGCTGCAGCTGCATCAGCTTCTGCTCGATGCGCTGGTTAAGTCCTTCCACGCCAAACGGCCCTTCGCGCAGCGCGCACAGCAGCTGATAGCGCCCGAAAGAGGCGAGGATATCAGCCGGGGCAGCCTCCTCAGCCACTTGCTGCAGAAAGTCCCGGTAACCTGCAGCAATCTCATTCAGCATACGCTGATACGCCTCACCGCTGTTCAGTGGCGCACGTGCGATATCGCTGAAGTTGCCCTGAAAGGCGCGTTCCACCGCCTGTGCATCGCCCGCGTTAACCGCTGCCGCCAGCTGGCCGATGCCGGATCTGGCGTCAAAACGGTAACTTTTACGCAGCAGACAGATGGCATCGCGCACCGCTGGCGCGTCGGTTTCATTACTGCCGTCAATCTCACAGCCGGTCATCAGCGTCAGCTGTGTGGCCCGGACCGGACTGTAGCCCGCCTCTGCACAGCGGCAGATATCGCCCAGTACCGCGCCCGCCTCTACAGAGGCGAGCTGGTCGCGATCGCCGAGAAAAATAACCCGCGCCTGTGACGGCAGCGCAGCGATCAGACTGGCCATCATGCCGAGATCTACCATCGAGGCTTCATCCACCACCAGCACATCGAGATGCAGCGGATTACCGGCATGATAGCGCAGGCGCTGCGTTTCCGGCTGTGCGCCCAGCAGGCGATGCAGCGTGGTGGCCTCTTCCGGAAAGCGCTGACGCTCCTCCTCGCTGACCGCCAGCTGCTGCAGCGCTTTCCCCAGTGATTCCGTCAGGCGGGCCGCGGCTTTGCCGGTTGGCGCGGCCAGCTGAATACGCAGCGCACCGTCACTCAGCCGGATCAGGGCCGCCAGCAGTTTTGCCACGGTCGTGGTTTTGCCGGTGCCCGGCCCGCCGGAAATCACTGCGGTTTTCTGTGTCAATGCGACGGCAGCGGCAATCTTCTGCCAGTCATCCGGCGCGGTGCCAAACAGCGCATCCAGCACGCGGCGTACCTGTTCCGGTGCAAACGGCTGCGGCGCGGCCTGAGGGTGGAAAAAGCGCGCTACGTCACCCTCATGATGCCATAAGCGATGCAGATAGAGCCGCTCGTCGCTCAGCACAACAGGCGCGGCGCGATCGTGGGTGCTGACCGCATCCCAGCCCGCCAGCAGGCTGTGCCAGTCGTGCGGCTCGCCGGCGGCCTGCCAGATCGCCTGCGCCAGTTCGGGATGACGACCGCGAAACAGCTGCTCGCGGTTCAGATGGGCCAGCGGCAGACAGACATGCCCTTCTCCGGCTTCAGCGCTGAGACAGGCAGCAGCCAGCAAACGGGCGGGCTCATCACTGGTGGCTATCAGCTGAGCAAACTGCACATCCAGCGAGCGCAGCAGCCGCAGCTCTGTTGCCTGCTTTAATAGCGTAGTGATATCGCTCATGCATCCTCTCCCTGCCCGCGAAACAGGCTATCAAGTTGTGTCACAAATTCAGCGGCAGGACGGGTGTAAAAGACCCCGTTAGCAGGCGAGCTGCCATCCATACCGCGTAAAAACAGATAAAACACGCCGCCGACATGCTGCTCATAGTTGTAATCCGGCAGCCGGTGCTGCAAAAACCGGTGCAGCGCCAGCGTATAGAGCTGATACTGCAAATCGTAGCGATGGTCAATCATCGCCTGCGCCATGGCATCCGGGGTATAGGCTTCATGACTCTCCCCCAGCCAGTTAGATTTGTAATCCAGCAGGTAGTATTTTCCTTCGCGGCGAAACACCAGGTCGATAAAGCCCTTGAGCATGCCCTGCACCTGACTGAAGTTAAGCGCGGGTGCCTGCGCGGAGAGCGGATCATGCTGACGCATCAGCTGGTCCAGCGCCGGCGCGGTCAGCAGGCCGCTGATAGGCAGATAAAACTCCATCTCAATCAGGCGATCGCGTACGCCTACGTCAGCCAGCCGGATCTGCTGCGCATTAAGCGGCGTAGTGACTACCCGCTCAATCCAGCTGCTCAGCACCGGCTGCCAGTGCAGCGGATAGCCATTCTGCTGCAGATGCTGTTCCAGCAGTGCCGTTCCGGGCGGCTGGGTAAAATCGATCGACTCAAATAGCTCATGCAGAAACGTACCCGGCGCGGCCCCGCGCGGAAATTGATGTGGCGTCAGCGCCATCTCTTCGGTCGCCGCCTGCGGCTCTTCACCTGCCGCTTCCAGATCGAAATGAGGCACCACATCCAGCAGGCGATGTGCGCTGTGCTGCTGCAAACCTGAATAGCTGGTCACGCGCCAGGATTCAGTCAGCTGGCGCGATATTGCGCGTGCGCGAAGGTCGTCGCGTGCGCCGGCCTGTACCTGCCAGCGCGCCGCTTCAGCACGATCGGCCATCACGACGTCACAACCCTCGCCGCTCAGCGCCTCCAGCAGCGCCCCGAGCTGCTCTGCCGTCGCCGCTTCGCCGCGCTGCAGCAGATAACCCAGCGCACTTTTATGCAGATCGCTCTCGCCCTCTTTTTTACGCGCGCCGCGAAACAGCGGCGCCACCCCGATGCTGCAGTGATAGATAGACCGCGTGAGGGCGACATAAAGCAGCCGCAGATCTTCTGCCAGTCGCTCCTGCTCCGCCAGCGCCAGGCTCTGCTCATCGCTCTGCAAATCCAGCACCGCGCTGAAGTTTTCGCGATCGTGGTAAAGCGCAATATCGGCCTCACGAAACCCTGCTGCAAACGGCAGCCACACCAGCGGATACTGCAGCCCTTTCGATTTATGAATGGTGACGATCTGCACCAGATGGCGATCGCTCTCCAGTCGCAGCTGCTGACTGGCTGACTGGCTATCGGGCCGCGCTATCTGCTGAGCCAGGTAACGCACCAGCGCGTGCGGGCTATCAAGCTGCGCGGCCGCTTCCTGCAACAGCTCTCCCAGATGCAGCAAATCGGTCAGGCGACGCTCGCCATTGTCCGACGCCAGCATATTTTCTGCCAGCTGGCGCTCCAGCATAATCTCCCGCAGCATCGGCAGCACACCACGCTGATGCCAGAGACGCTGCCAGCGCGCAAAGGTATCCACCAGCGTATCCCAGCCGCGCGCGTCGTGATCGAGCGCATCCAGCTGAGCCGCATCGAGCGCAAACAGCGAGGTCGCCAGCGCGGTACGCAGCATACGCTCCTGCTCCGGCGCCAGAATGGCCCGCAGCAGCCAGAGCAGCTCGCGCGCTTCCGGCGTCGTGTAAACGCTGTCGCGGTTGGAGAGATAGACTGACGGGATAGCAAGCTGTGCCAGCGCTTCACGGATCTGATTCGCTTCGTTGCGACTGCGCACCAGCACCGTGATATCCGATGCCTGTACGGGCCGCAGCGCCGCCCCTTTCCCCAGCATCGCCTCGCCCTGCTGCCCTGCCTGCAGCCAGCGGCTGATATCCATTGCACACTGCTTTGCCATCTGCTGCTGATATTCGCTGACGCTGGCGCCGCTGCCAGGCTGCAGCCAGAAGCGCAGTGCAGGCTGCTCCCGACCCTCCGCCTGCAGCGACAGCGCCTGGTTAGGCGGTGCAAACTGCACCGGCAAAAACGGAATTTCAGCAAACAGAAAAGGGGCCGGTAAGCGGGCGAAGAGCTGATTAACGCTCTTCACCATCGCAGGTGATGAGCGCCAGTTGGTGTCCAGCGTATAGTGTGCCGCAATTTCATTTCGCGCCCGGATATAGGTAAAAATATCCGCCCCGCGGAACGCGTAGATCGCCTGTTTGGGATCGCCAATCAGCAGCAGCGCATGGTCAGGCTGATGCATGTAGAGCGTACGGAAAATCCGGTACTGCTGCGGATCGGTATCCTGAAACTCATCAATCAGCGCCACCGGATAGCGCTGCCGGATCAGCTGCGCCAGCTGTGCGCCCCCCGCCTGCTGCAGCGCATCGTCAAGGCGGCTCAGCAGATCGTCAAAGCCCAGCAGCGCCTGCAGCCGTTTCTGTTTATGCACTGCCTCGCGCACTTCGGTCAGCGCCCGCGCAATGACCACATCGCGCAGCGACAGCGGCTCGGCCAGAAAGGCGTCAATTGCGCTGAACAGCGCGTGACGGGGTGCGTCGCCTTTTTTGGTTTTCTCTTCGAGGATGCGCTGCCCGAAGCGTGCCAGCTCGGCCGGCACCTGGTAATCACTGCTGTCGCTGTGAGCCCACTGGCTGACTTTACTGACCCAGGCGGGCAGATGTTTGCTGCTGTAGCTACGCTTATCCACCCCCGACTGCTCAACCAGCGTCAGCACGTCGTCGCCCAGCGATCGCCACTGCGCCTTGATCTCTGCGAGGCGCGCCATATTACGTGCGTGACGCGACGCAAGCGTCTCCTCTTTATCCGGCGGCAGCCGCAGCGATGGCGACTCCCCCTGCAGCCACGGGCGCAGGGTTGCCAGCAGCTGTTCCGGCCCCAGCCACTCGCTGACAATCACGCGCGCGATATCCAGCGTCAGCGGATAGCAGTGGCGTCGCCAGAAATCAGCCGTTGCCTGACGCAGCAGCGGATGCTCATCTTCAATCAGCTGCTGCTCAAACAGCATGCCGGACTCAAACGCATTAAGATTCAGCATGCGCTGGCAGAAGCCATGGATAGTGAAAATAGCGGCTTCATCCATTTGTCTTTCTGCCGCCAGCAGCAGCGAGGCGGCCTCCGCCCGCTGCGGGATCGCCTGCAGCAGTGCGGTCAGCATCGGATCGCTGCTGACGCCGCGAATACAGGCGAGACGCAGCTCGTGGATATTGGCCCGGATACGGCCGCGCAGCTCAGCCGTGGCCGCCTCGGTGAAGGTCACCACCAGAATCTCTTCTACCGAAAGCGGGCGGCTGTAAGCGTTCTCTTCGCCCAGCCCAAGCAGCAGCCGCAGATAAAGCAGGCCAATCGTAAAGGTTTTACCGGTACCGGCAGAGGCCTCAATTAATCGCTCGCCGCGCAGCGGCAGCGTCAGCGGATTGAGGGATTCAGCACGCTGGCTCATGGCGTATCACTCTTAACCGGCAGCGACTGCTGCAGCTGTGCCAGCGCCGGCCAGGTCGTGAAGCCGGGTAGCGCTGCATAATCTGTCTGCGGCGTACGCTCCTGCGTACCGCTAATCTGGGAAATCATCGCCATTCCCTGCTGCCGGATCGCCTGCCGGAAGAAGGTGGCCAGGCGCACCGGCGTCAGCTGCTGCACCTGCGCAATCACTTTCTCACGCATGTCGAACGCATCATTCTGGCGGCTGAAGTCACGCTGGTAGCGGCTGGCTTCTTCTTCCAGCGTCTGAGGTCGCTGTTTCAGCTCATTGATCATCGCCTGCTGATACTGCGCAAAAGTCTCTGGCTTCATGCTGCGCAGCCGCTGTTCTGCCTGCGGATAGAATGCCTGAAAGCGCTGCAGCAGGAAGGCGGGCTGCCGGCTGTTGCTCTGCAGCAGGAAACCGATGCCCCACTGACGACCTATCGGCATCTGATAAGTAAAGACGGCATAGCCGAGCTGCTCTTCTGTGCGCAGCTGGTTATAGAACCACGGCTGAATAATCTGGCTCAGCAGGGTGCTGGCGGCCATGCTCTGATATTCATCATACCCGGTGGGCACATAGAGTGCCGCCAGCGCCGAGTCGCTGCTGCTTCCCGCCTGCTGCAGATTCGCCTTAATGGCTTTATCCACCACGACATAGTCACTGCGCCATGGCGCCCGTTCGCTGCTCTGCAGCTGCGCTTTCAGCGTTGCGCCGAGCGTTTCTGTTTCTCTGGCTGAGAGATTACCCACCGCCAGCATCTCTGGCGTTGCCTGACGCAGCAGCGCGTCACGCCAGGCGATCACCTCCTGCAGCGTGATCTCCGGCAGCAACCGGCGTCGTTCATCGCGCTGGGTATAGGGCAGCTGTGACAGCATCTGCATCGGCTGGATCGCCTGTTCAAACGCTTTGCCTTTTTCAGCCGCATCCAGACGGTCGCGATACCAGGATTTGGCCTGAGCGAGCTGCGATTCATCCGGACGGAAGCTGCCGTAACCGGCAACCAGCTCCTGCAGCAGCTGCGGCAAACGCTGGGTGAATCCGCTGGCGTTAAACACAATGCCATCATCTTCTCCCACCGAGAAACTGATCCCTCCCACCGACGCCTGTGAGTTAAGCTCATCCAGCGCCAGGCTGGAGAGATAATCATTCAGCCCGAACAGCACCTGCTGACGCGCGTCGCTGATAGCCGTCTTGTTGCGCAGCGCCAGCGTAATCGCCGCTTTCGGCTCGTCAGGATAGAACCGGCTCGGCATCCATAAAGTACGCATTGCCGCGTCATTACTGAGCACGATCGGATGCGTGTAGTTTTTCCCGTCGCGTGCAATCAGTGAAAAGTCAGTGGGAATATAGGGGTTGAGCGCGGGCAAAGAGAGCGCAATATGCGCTGCACGCTGCTGCCAGTCGCTGAACTGCGCCGCGCTGATTTTATCAACCTGGTACGGCGCATTCACAAAGTAGGCCTGCTGGTTGTGCGGCTCCTGCGGACTGATATACCAGATGCGGGCATTATGTGGTGTCATCTCATCGAGGCGTGCCGCTACCGCCGCAGGATCGAAGCGATCGGCAAGGTAAGGGGCGTCAAGCGTGTGCGTGACCGGCACGCGCAGCATGGTGTCGGCCAGCCATTCAATGTAGTCCATGTCTCGGGTAATCGACGGGTAGCGGTAGTCAAGCGCCAGCACATGCGACACCTCATCAAAATAGCGTTTATCAATGCCGTTGCGGCGCAGCATATCGAGATAGCTGAAAATGGCGGCCACGACGTCATCGCGCTGCGCCAGCCCTTTATCCGTCAGCGATACGGAAATAGCAAAAACGCCGCTGCTGCGTTCGGTTACGGGATCGGCTCCTGCCGTCACGCCATCGGCCAGGCCCTGCTTTTGCAGCCAGTCATTCAGCGTGTTGGCACTGCGATTACCCAGCAGATAGCCAATCAGCGTATCGGTTTTACTGCGGAAATCGGCGCTGTTGTTCGCGATACGAAACTCAATCTTCAGCTGTTTACGCGGCTGAGCCGGCACGTAGTGAATGATAATGCCTTTCTGCGCATCGGTGACCACCGGTACATCTATCTCCGGCACGCTTGCCGGATGCGCCGCGACGCGCCCGAAGGTCGCGGCTGCCATCTCCGCCATCTCAGAGAGCGGTTTGTTGCTGTAGATCACCGCTTTCATCAGGCTGGCAGAGTAATGGGTGCGGTAGAAGTCGCGCAGCGCCTGCTGCAGTTTGCTGCCCGGTTTATCACTCAGCGTCTCCAGATTACCGCCGGAAAAACGCGATCCCGGATGCTGCGGGTTCAGCGTCTCGGCACTTACCTGCGCCATACGCAGCCCGTCACGCGAGCGCGCCATCGTCAGCTCTGCGTTGACGGCATGACGTTCGCGATCGGCGTTGACCGGATCGAGCAGCGGCTCCGCAATCGCATCCGCAAGGCGATCCACCGCGGGCTGCAGCGCATCGTTCTCAACCTCAAGATAGAATGCAGTGCGGTAAGAGGCGGTGCTGGCGTTGTGGCTGCCGCCGTGCATTTTGAGAAATTCGGCGAGATTATCGGGCTGCGGGTAGCGCTTTGACCCCATCAGCACCATGTGCTCCAGATAGTGCGCCAGACCAGGCTGCTGGTCGGGATCGTCCAGCGAGCCAATCGGCAGCGTCAGCGCCGCCAGCGATTTAGGTGCCTCAGCGTCTGACACCAGCAGCACCGTCATGCCATTGTTCAGGGTAATTGCCTGATAGCTGCGCGGATCGCGATCGCTTTTGCGGATAATGTCATTAACCGGCTGCCAGCCCTGTCCGGTATCGGCAAAAACATTCAGCGCCAGCGTGCCCAACAGCAGCGCGCCGATACAGCGTGCGTAAATCCGCATGTAAACCCCTTAATCTTACTCTGCCCTGCGGCGGGTTTCCCGCGCAGGTTTATCAACTCAGTGTTCTGGTATAAGCGTGACGCTTAGCGGCTATTCATCATCCTGATGGGCGAGGCGTACCGGCAGATACCATTGCCGGGCCGCATTAATAATCGCCTGCAGCATCTCCTCATTCAGCGTGCGATTCAGGCGCTGGAGATAGGGATCGCTGCCCTCACCCTGCACCTGATAGCCGCCCTGCCACGCCTGCAGCAGCTTATTCAGCGCCTTTTTCTGCGTGGCTTCATCTTCCAGCAGCTGGCCGCTTTTGCGATCAAAGCTCGCCTCCAGCCAGGCGCCGCCGCTTTTGTTTAACAGTAGCAGCGGCTGCGCCAGTCCCTGCTCGCAGGCGGCGGCGTACTCTGCCAGCAGCGCCTGCGCGCGGCCGGCATCAACGGCATGAAAGCGCCAGCGGCTCTGTTTGCGGCCATACATCCGGCTTACGCCGCTGCCGCCCAGCGCACAGTAAACCAGATGCTCCAGCCACAGCTGCAGGCCGTCATTCATGTTCAGTACGCCTGGCCGCCAGCGCAGCAGACCATCAGCCTGCACCTGCGTCAGCCAGCCGGTCAGCCGCACGGCACCAAGCTGCAGATTCACTTCCTGACTCTCTGCCGGCAGACGCTCTCCGGCGACTTCTGCCGCAACCTCCTGCATCTCTTCGGTCTGACTCTGCCAGAAAAGTTCACCAAAAGCGCCATAAGGCAGGTTACCTGCGGCCCGGTGATGCGCATAGAGCTGCTGCGGATCCTCACCGTTTACCAGCACATTGAGCAGCTGTGCGTTTAACTGATAGCGTTCCAGGCTATCGGGTGCAAAAGGCTCGCTGTCGGGCAGTTCGCTCTCTTCTGTCCAGAATGAGACGCCAAGACGCTGCTGAAACCAGGCGCGAACCGGATGACGCCAGAAGCGCAGCAGCTGCTCCAGCGTGACGACGTCCTGCGTTTTCACCGCCAGCGGCTGCACGAAATCGGGCTGTGCCACGCCGCGGCCGGTGGCTGCCGGCAGCCACTCGGCAGCGAAGCTCTGCCGGTGGCTATAAGGAGTGAAATTCTCTGCCGCAAAGGGCATGCGGCTGTGCAAAGTTTGTAAGTGCTCACGTACACGCTGTTCACTGACGTCAGGTTCGCACTGCTCATCACCCGGCAGGCAGAAACTCTGCCCCAGATAATCAAGCAGTTCTGTGACCAGCACCGAAGGATAGCGCTCGGTGTTATCCTGAATCGCCCGGCCGATATAGCTGATGTAAAGCTGCTGCTGAGCGGAAATCAGGGCTTCAAGGAACAGATAGCGATCGTCATCGCGCCGGCTGCGGTCGCCTTTGCGCGTCTGCTGCTGCATCAGGTCAAACCCTACCGGAGCCAGCGTGCGCGGGTAGACACCATCATTCATTCCCAGCAGGCAGACGACTTTAAAGGGGATCGAGCGCATCGGCATCAGCGTACAGAAGTTTACCGGCCCTGCCAGAAAACGCTGACTGATGCGCTGCTGATCGAGGCGTGAACGCAGCTCATCGCGCAGCAGCGTCACCGGCACCGGCTGCTGGTAAGCAGAACCCACGCCCTGCTCAATAATCTCTTTCCACTGCGTCTCTACCAGCAGCAGCGCTGCCTCGCTTTCAGCATCACCGCTGAAAAAACTGTCAATCAGCTCACGACACAGGGGCAGCCACTCAGCCAGCGTGCGCTCGCCGCCCAGCCGGCTGCGCCAGGTATCAAGCCGCGTCAGCAGCTCGGCCAGATGCCCTGCCAGCTCTGCGATCAGGCCGCTTGACTCGTCGTAAGGCAGGATCCCCTGCCAGTCACCGTTGCGGCTCTCTAGCGCATACCCCAGTAACATACGCTGCAGGCCAAAACGCCAGGTGTGCTGGCCGGTAACCGGCAGCGACAGCGCTTCAATACTGGCATCGTCCAGTCCCCAGCGAATGCCGGACTCCATGACCCAGCGGCGCAGCAGACGCAACCCGCTCTCATCCACGGAAAAGCGCTGCGCCAGCGCCGGCACTTCCAGCAGCGCGAGGATCTCTTCTGAGGCGAAGCGGCTTTCCGGCAGCGTCAGCAGGCTTAGCAGCGCCAGAATGGCCGGATGTGCCTGACTGGCGCGGCGGTCTGAAATCGCAAACGGCAGATAGCGGTCCGGTGGTGCGCTGGCAAACGCCGCCTGAATAAAGGGCGCATAGCTGTCAATGTCTGCCACCATGACGATGATATCGCGTGGCTTAAGCTCTGGATCGGCCTCCATCATTGCCAGCAGGTGATCCTGCAGCACCTCGACTTCACGTTGTGCGCTGTGGCAGATCTGCAGCGTGATGGAGCGATCGGCCGGATCGAGACGGCGCTTCTCTGCGCTGTTCATCAGTTCTCCGGCACTCAGACCAATCACCGCGCGATCGTCAAGATTCAGTAAGTCAGCCTGCAGGCTGTGCAGCAGCGTGTCATCAGGCAGATCGACAAACGCATCAATGTCGTTGGCCGCTGACTCCATCTGGCTGAGCAAAAACAGGTTGTCGCGTCCCAGCTTTCCCCACGAGGCAAGCAGCGGGTTTGTCAGCTGCTGCTCACCGCTGCTGTTAAACAGCGTGGAGGCGGCTTCAGGTTCGCGAAACAGGGGCAGCGTCTCTTCTGAATGCAGGCGGCGCCGCTGACGGCTCTGCAGCTTTGCCAGAAATGCGTAATCCTGAATATCTCCCCAGTAGTGGCGGCAGGGATTAGTAAAGAGCAGATGAATATCGATATGGCGGCCCAGCGCTTCAAGCGCCTGCAGGTAGACGGGCGGCAGCGCAGAAATACCGCAGATAAACACACGCGGCGGCAGACCAGGCGGCGTGCTTTCAGCCCGTTCCAGTGTTTCAATAAAGCGGGCGTACAGATTGGCACGGTGCCACATCGGCTGACCGAGGCTTTCCGTAAAGCTGACCAGATCGCGCCAGAGCGCCGCCTGCCACTGCTGAGCGTCACCCAGTCCCTCAATCAGTGCACCACGCTCCCAGCTGTTGAGCCAGTCAGCACGATAGACCAGATACTGGTCAAAGAGGTCGGCGACGCGGGTGCTGAGCTGGTAGAGCTTACGCTTGTCGTCATCATCCTGCAGATAGAGCCGCAGCGACTGAAACGTTTCCTGCTCCAGCAGCACCGGCAGGCGCTGCATCAGCTTCCAGCTCATGTTGGCTTTGGTAAAGGCGCTCTCCTCCGGGATCCCCGGCAGCACTTTGACAAACATGCTCCAGATAAAGGTGGCAGGCAGTGGAAAATCGATATTTGCGGCAATGCCAAAACTGTTTGCCAGCTCCATCTGCAGCCACTGTGCCATTCCCGGGCTCTGCACCAGCACCTGTTCAGCCGCAAACGGATCGGCGAGAGGCTGGTTTTCAATCAGAATGCCTGCCAGATTTTTCAACAGATCGAGCTGATTGGAGTGGTAAACCCGGAACATAATTCTCCTTTAACAAAGCAGTACAATACAGCCTGGTCACTCTACCCTTAAACGGTGGAGATGCCTATTAATCTGCTCATCTTCGTGACATTTCAGCCGTGACAGCACGGCCGTACGCTGATGCGGTCCGGTTACGGTCACCCGTTCCAGCGTGCAGCTGCCTGGCAGGATCTGCTGCTGACGCTGCGTGTGCCAGCCCGCCGTGTCATAGCCCAGCAGTGCCTGCTGCGCGACCTGCCACGCCTGACGCTGCTGCCACTGCTGGCTGAACCCCAGCGTCAGCGCGCGCTGATAGTGCAGCAGCGTCGTGATGCTCAGTGCCAGCAGCAGCATGCCCACCAGCGCCTCTGCCAGACTAAATCCCTGCTGCAATCGCCTCTCCCGGACACGCTTCCGGTGCGTCCAGCGGGCAGAAGTCGATCCAGCCGTGCGGCAGTGCCAGCACGCGCATGCCACTGAGCTCAACCCAGTGGTAGAGCCAGAGTGCGCTGTCTGCCTGACGCGCTGATAACAAACCATGCCCCTCCTCCCTGCGCAGCAGACAGCTCTGCCACTGCGCGGTTATCCACTGCTGGCACTGCCAGCCATCAGCGGGTGACCACTGCTGCTGCATTCCCCAGCGTAGCGCCGCCTGCGCCTGGCTGTGGTGCTGAAAGTAGTGCTGTGTATCGGCCACCAGTACCATGCTGCGGCTCAATTGCTGGCGGGTGGCATGCAGCGTTACGCCTCCCAGCAGCAGCAGTATCATGACCATGCCGAGCGTACTGTTACCCTGCTGTTTCACAGATTGAGGCCTTCAATAATGCGCACCAGCGTGACCTGCTGCTGACCTGCGCGTGCCGCCAGCTCCAGCCGCAGCTTCCGCTGCTGGCGGCTGACGTGAAAGTGCTCAAGCCGCATAAACGCGGGGTCGGTGATGCGCTCCCAGCCGCTGCCGTGACACGCCTCAACGCCACGCTGCATCTCCAGCTGGCCGTTGCGCAGACGATAGCCGTAGTAATCACTGTCGCTGTGTCCCGCGCCCTCCCAGCGACCGTTGCTGTTCTCATCCCAGCGCAACAGCACACAACTGCCGCTGTTTGCCAGCGTCAGTGGCGCCCCGCGGCACGTTCCCCGGCAGTAGCCCGCCCGGCGCAGCGCTTTTTCCAGCGTGCCGGCTATCTGCTCCAGCTCCTGCTGCAGCTGTACCCGCTGCTGCAGCCGCAGATTCTGTTCCAGCAGCAGCGGCAGAAAACGTCCCAGGCTGAGCATCAGCATGGCGCTTATTGCCAGCGCAATCAGCGTTTCCAGCAGGGTGAAGCCGGCCTGAGCTATTCGCACGCCGCAGCCTCCGGCTGGCAGAGACGAATACGCGCGCGGGCGGAGATGATCACGCGCCAGCGCCCGGCAGAGCTGGTCATTTCCACGCTACCGGCGCGCGCCACATCCCTGCGCCCGTAAAAACCGGGCTCGCCCGTCAGTGCGCTAAGGTGTATGCCCGCATGCGGTGGCGTAAACCACCAGCGCGAGGGAGTATTACAGCCTGCAACGGGTACCGGCCCGGTACCAAGGCAGCCCCCCTGACCCGGCTGCAGCCAGAGCTTTAGCTCACGGTTATGCCAGCCCGCGTGCGCACGCAGGTGCAGCAGAAATGCCTGCAGCTGCAGCACGCTTTCGCGCAGTTGCTGCTGCTGCTGCCAGCGCTGGAATCCAGTTATGGCCCCGCCTCCCAGTACGCCTGTAATGATCATGACGATCAGCAGTTCCGGCAGGGTAAATCCGCAATGAGTATCTCTGTTCATGGCGTCACTCTGCCGTCAGCGCAGCAGCGGCACAAGCGCTCCGGTTGTGCCATCAGGCGTGGCTCACAGGCACCATTCCGCCGGTGCAGAGATAACCATTTTTTTGTGCGACAGCGCCAGAAATGCATGCTGTCCAGGCAAAAAAAAGCCCTGCACAGTGGCAGGGCTCAGGCGCGCTCAGCGGCAGATCAGACGGCAACAGGCGCCTTGATCGCCGGATGGGGATCGTAGCCCTCTACTTCAAAATCCTCAAAGGTATAGTCGAAAATTGAGGCCGGTTTGCGCTTAATCACCAGCTTCGGCAGCGGGCGCGGTTCGCGGGTCAGCTGCAGACGAGCCTGCTCCAGATGATTGCTGTAAAGGTGGGTATCGCCACCGGTCCAGACAAAATCACCCAATTCCAGATCGCACTGCTGCGCGACCATATGCACCAGCAGCGCATAGCTGGCGATATTAAATGGCAGGCCGAGGAAGATATCGCACGAACGCTGATAGAGCTGGCAGGAGAGTTTGCCGTTCGCGACGTAGAACTGGAAAAAGGCGTGGCAGGGTGCCAGCGCCATCTGATCCAGCTCACCCACGTTCCAGGCCGAGACGATAATACGGCGTGAGTCCGGATCGCGTTTCAGCTGCTCAATGACCCGGCTTATCTGATCGATCTCTGCGCCAGAGGCACTGCCCCAGCTGCGCCACTGCTTGCCGTAGACCGGACCTAAATCCCCGTTTTCATCTGCCCACTCATCCCAGATAGTGACCTTGTTCTCTTTCAGATACTGAATGTTGGTCTCACCTTTCAGAAACCACAGCAGCTCGTGAATGATAGAGCGCAGGTGCACTTTTTTGGTGGTGACCAGAGGAAAGCCTTCCTGCAGATTGAAACGCATCTGGTGGCCAAAAATGGAAAGCGTGCCGGTACCGGTACGGTCCGCTTTTTCTGCGCCTTCATTCAGCACATGCTGCATCAGTTCCAGATACTGTTTCATTTTACCTCTCGGGTTTGTTGCTGCGGACGACGACGATACGCCCAGACCATCATGATAATACCCGCCAGAATCATCGGCACAGAGAGAATCTGTCCCATGCTGATGCCGCCTTCAAACAGCCCCAGCTGCGCATCCGGCTGGCGGAAAAACTCGACAATAATGCGAAACGCGCCGTAACCAATCAGGAACAGGCCGGAGACGCTGCCCATAGGACGCGGTTTGCGGATAAACAGGTTAAGGATTATAAACAGCACCACGCCTTCCAGGCACAGCTCATAGAGCTGGGAGGCGTGACGGGGCAGCACGCCATAGGTGTTCAGCAGCTGCTGATACTGCGGGTTATTGACCGCCAGCGCGAGATCTTCGCTGCGCGATCCCGGAAACAGCATGGCAAACTTAAAATCAGGCGCCACGCGGCCCCACAGCTCACCGTTGATAAAGTTACCGAGACGACCCGCGCCAAGCCCAAACGGGATCAGCGGCGCAATGAAGTCAGACACCTGGAAGAACGTACGCTTCGTGCGACGGGCAAATATCAGCATGACCACAATCACGCCAATCAGGCCGCCGTGGAAGGACATGCCGCCATCCCAGACTTTAAACAGATAGAGCGGGTTTTCCAGAAACAGCGGCAGATTATAAAACAGCACATAGCCGATACGGCCACCCAGAAAGACGCCGAGGAATCCGGCATAAAGCAGGTTTTCCACTTCGTCTTTCGTCCAGCCGCTACCGGGCTTATTGGCGCGGCGCACCGCAAGCCACATGGCAAAAACAAAGCCCACCAGATACATCAGGCCGTACCAGTGAAGCGAAATCGGTCCGATAGAGAAGATCACCGGATCGAATTGGGGAAATGAAATGTAGCCGTTATTCATTATTCACCATCGATTTTTCTGCCCAACACGGGCGTGGCTAAAGGGCCAGACAATAAAAGGCTGCGCATCATAGCACAGCCGCTTTTCACAATTTCCGCAGAAATGTAAACCGTTAACGACCGCCGCGAATCAGTCCACCCAGGCCGCGACGCTCCATAAATGCTGCAACCAGATGACGCACTTCCGAAGCGGTATGCGCCGCAATGCCCTGCTGACTTAGCTTCTGTACTTCTTCCCGATCCAGATGTCGCAACAGGTACTTCACCCGCGGAATATTTTTGCCGTTCATGCTGAGATGATGATAGCCAAGCCCGACCAGCAGCGCGACACACATGGGATCGCCCGCCATTTCACCACACAGGCAGAGCTCAAGTTTGGCTTCCCGGGCTTCACGCGCAATGGTATGCAGCGCGCGCAGCATCGCAGGATGCAGTGGATCGTAGAGGTTTGCGACCCGGGTATTGTTGCGATCCACCGCCAGCAGATACTGCGTCAGATCGTTGGTGCCGACCGAGATAAAATCAACGCGGCTGGCCAGATGCGGGATCATAAACAGCATTGAGGGCACTTCGATCATAACGCCGATACGCGGCCGGGGAATGGGATAGCCCAGTACCTCTTCCACTTCACGTCCGGCGCGATCAATCAGCCGGCGCGCGTCATCGATCTCATCAATATGGCTGATCATCGGCAGCAGAATATTGAGGTTCCCGGAGGCGACGTTAGCGCGCAGCATGGCCCGTACCTGGACCAGAAAGATCTCCGGCTGATCGAGCGTCAGGCGAATACCGCGCCAGCCCAGACAGGGGTTCTCTTCGCTGATCGGCATGTAGGGCAGCTGTTTGTCCGCACCCACGTCCAGCGTGCGCAGCGTGACCGGCTTATTGTAAAACAGCTGCAGCATGCCCTGATACTGCGCCACCTGCTCCTCTTCTGACGGGAAGCCGCTTTGCAGCATAAACGGGATCTCTGTGCGATAGAGACCGATGCCATCCACCCAGCTGTCCAGCGCCTGCTCATGCTCCGGGCTAAGGCCGGCGTTGAGCATGACCTCTACCCGCTCACCACTTTTTAGCTCACCGGGCTGATCAACCACACCTTCAGCCATTTTGCTCAGCGCATTCTCTTCGCTGATCAAACGCTGATACTCCTGTACCAGCACCGGCTCAGGATCGATCAGAACTTCCCCGCGATAGCCATCCACGATCAGCTGCCGCTTGTTGAGCTGCGCCGGCAGAATATCGGCACCCATCACGGTCGGGATCCCCATCGCCCGCGTCAGGATCGCGGCGTGTGAATTGGCGGCGCCATCGCGCACGACCACGCCTGCCAGCCGCTCATGCGGCAGCTCGGCCAGCGTGGTGGCCGTAAGCTCATCAGCCACCAGCACAAAACGTTCCGGCCAGGCGTTGGTCCCCACCAGCGTGTCATCAAGGTGGAACAGCAGTCGCTGCCCCAGTACCCGCAGATCGCCGGCCCGTTCGCGCAGATAGTGATCCTGCAGACTGGCAAACTGCGCAGCAAACTTTTCGATCACGGTTTTCACCGCCCACTCGGCCACCGATCCGCGTTCGATCTCCGCAAACAGATCTTTCTTCAGCCGCGCATCGGTCAGCAGATGCGAGTAAAGATCGAAGATGGCCGCGCTCTCTTTCTGCACACCTGCCGCAAAGCGTTTACTGAAACGGCGGAATTCATTACCCGCTTCACCCATCGCCACCACCAGTCGCTCGCGCTCCCGCTGTGGATCCAGGGTTGATGCGGCAGAGACCTGGTCCAGCAGCGGCTGTGTTTCATCCACCCAGCCGGTTGCCACCGCAACGCCCGGAGAGGCGGCAATGGCTTTAACACGGGTTTGCCGGAACTGGCCAAATAGCTGGCCGAGCTGTGACTGGGAGAGCAGTCCCGCCATTTGCGTGGCGAGCGTCACCAGAAATGACTCTTCACTCTCATCAAACTGACGGTGTTCGCGCTGCTGTACCACCAGCACGCCCAGTAGCTGACGACGGCTGATGATGGGTACGCCAAGGAAAGAGCGATAACGCTCTTCTTTTACGGCAGGAATATATTTAAAACTGGGGTGACTCTGCGCATCGGCCAGGTTAATGGGTTCAGCAAGCCGGCCAACCAGGCCGACAATACCTTCATCAAATGCCAGCGCAATGGTACGGCCGCGCGGCTTTTTCAGACCGCGGGTCGCCATCAGGTAGTAGCAGTGTCGATCGTGATCCGCGAGGTAAACCGAGCAGACCTCGGTCTCCATCGCCAGGCAGATTTCGTTAACCAGAATGTCGAGTGCTTCATTCAGACGCGGTGCACCCGCCACTTTTTCTACTATTTCTCGCAACTGAGTGAGCATAAGGGGCGTGGCCTATCCTCTTTTACGACGGTGGGCAACAGGGTTATTGCGCTGCCCCACACTCTCCTGCATCGACATTACCACGCCAGCAAACTCTTTCATGACGCGCCGGTAAACATCGCGCTTGAAGGAGACCACCTGACGTACCGGATACCAGAAGCTCACCCAGCGCCAGCCATCAAACTCGGGTGTGCTGCTGTGTTGCACATTGATATCCGCGTCATTACACATCAACTGCAGAAGAAACCACTTCTGTTTCTGGCCGATACAGACCGGCTTTGTATCCCAACGCACCAAACGTTTAGGCAACTTGTAACGTAACCAGTTACGGGTTGAAGCAAGTATTCGAACATCTTTGCGGTGTAAACCCACTTCTTCGAACAGTTCGCGATACATCGCCTGCTCTGCGGTTTCACCCGGATTGATGCCTCCCTGAGGAAACTGCCAGGAGTGCTGTCCAAAGCGCCTGGCCCATAACACTTGCCCCTGCCTGTTGCAGATTACGATACCAACATTCGGGCGGTAGCCATCATCATCGATCACTGGACTACCTCAAAGCTTAATTTGAATGGTCTGATTGTTTCACACTCCTTACAGGCGGTAAACCACTGGATAAGCCGGACCTTCGCAGAATAAAAAAGAGTTAACCCACAGAGATGCGTTAACTTATAAACAGTTAGCCGGCGCCGCACGCGATCTTATGCACTTTTTCTGTGGATAGCTTTGTGCAGAACGCGGTAATTAGCTGCAGACAGTTTGCTGCCAGAGCAAAGCAGAAGATTCTTATCTTCAGATAAAGATATTTACTATCAGCGTATTAACAGGAAAATCGCTATCTGGATCGCGGTTTTTTTTCTGTGCCTGCAAGGTGCAGAGAGCCATATGGTTAATAATTAACCACCGTTGTTTTTATCCACAAGTAACGCCCTAAACCTGGTCAGATGCTGTAAAAAAATCGCGCATTGCGCTCTGCCATGCCCTGTAAATACAAACAGGCATGGGTTCAGAGCGGGCTTATCCCACTTATCTGTGGATAACTTACACTGATATCCTGTTTATTGTGGCAGACAAATCGGGATAAAATGCCCGTGAGAGCACCACGCTTTATAGCAGTCAGAAAAAAAACGGTGTGAATCATGCTATTATGATGCCCGTTCAGAAAGAGGCTGTGTGGACAACCTGCCTGACTGCAAGTTGATTAATTTTTAACCTATCCAGATTCCATTATGACATATCATGCCGCTTTACCTGCTAGCCCTATGACTGAAGAAGAGCTGCTGCAGCGTGCGCATCAGCTGGCCGGACAGCGGCTGGACACGCTGGCGGCCCGGTTTAACCTGCCTGTACCTGATAATCTCAAACGCGATAAAGGCTGGGTCGGTATGTTGCTGGAGCTGCATCTGGGTGCCAGCGCTGGCAGCAAAGCGGAGCAGGATTTTGCGCATTTAGGCATTGAGCTTAAAACCATTCCGATTGATGCTCAGGGTAAACCGCTGGAGACCACCTTCGTCTGTGTGGCGCCGTTAACCGGTAACAGCGGCGTCACCTGGGCGTCAAGTCATGTGCGCCATAAGCTGGCGCGGGTGTTGTGGATCCCGGTTGAGGGCGAGCGCACTATCCCGCTGGCTGAGCGTCGGGTGGGGACGCCCCTGCTCTGGCAGCCTGACGCTGAAGAAGAGCAACAGCTGCGCGCCGACTGGGAAGAGCTGATGGATATGATTGTGCTGGGGCAGGTCGAGCGAATTACCGCCCGTCACGGGGCCTGGCTGCAAATTCGTCCTAAAGCCGCGAATAACCGGGCGCTGACGGAAGCGGTAGGTGAACAGGGTGAACGCATCATGACGCTGCCGCGCGGTTTTTACCTCAAAAAGCGCTTTACGGGTGCGCTGCTGGCGCGCCATTTTTTACTGTAATACGCGACACAGATTTTATACTGCACGTTTCCCGATATCGGGTTTTGCCCTCATCCTCCCGTGGTGCCAGCGTCTTCTGATGCTGCGCAACCAGCAGGAAACGCGCCTGCTTGTCAAGCTAATGTACGTCGTCCCCTGCTTTTTTAAGAATCATGCGATTACTTCGTCATGTAAAAGCATTTATTACTACACTTTTGCAGTTAAGGCAGCTTAGGGAGCGGATAATGAAAGGGTTAGCGGGTGTAGCAGGTTTGCTGCTGGCAGCGGCAGTGCTGAGCGGGTGCAGCAGCGACTACGTGATGGCAACAAAAGATGGCCAGATGATCATGACTGAGGGCAAACCCTCTATTGATAAGGAGACCGGCCTGGTTGAGTATACCGATCGGCAGGGCCACGTTATGCAGATTAACGGCGACGAAGTGTCCACCATTATTGAACGTTAAGTGCCAGATTGAACGGCCTGCATGGTGTTTTCCTCTGTGCAGGCGATTTCCCGGAGTTTCCCCCCTTCCTTCCCGTGTGCCAGACAGGCTATAGTCCAAAAGGACAGAACATTCCGTTTCATAATGAAAAAAGGAAGCCGGCAATGCATTATCACCGTATCCCCCACAGTACGCTGGAAGTCAGTCAACTGGGGTTAGGCACGATGACGTTTGGTGAGCAAAATAGCGAAGCCGACGCCCACGAACAACTCGATTACGCTGTCAGCCAGGGCATCAATCTGATCGATACCGCAGAGATGTACCCGGTGCCGCCGCGTCCTGAAACCCAGGGATTAACAGAACAGTACATTGGCAGCTGGCTGAAAAAGCGCGGCAGCCGCGATAAAGTGATCCTCGCCAGCAAAGTCGCCGGTCCGGTTCGCGGCAGCGACGCGCTGATCCGTCCGCATCAGGCGCTCGATCGCAAAAATATCCGCGAGGCGCTGGATGCCAGCCTGAAGCGTCTGAACACCGACTACCTCGATCTTTATCAGCTGCACTGGCCGCAGCGCCAGACTAACTATTTTGGCAAGCTGGGCTACGAGTACAGCGAAAGTACCGCGACCGTAACGCTGCTGGAGACGCTGGAGGCGCTGACCGAACAGGTGCGTGCCGGTAAAATCCGCTACATTGGCGTTTCTAATGAGACCGCCTGGGGCGTTATGCGCTATCTGCAGCTGGCTGAAAAACATGAGCTGCCGCGCATTGTGACGATTCAGAACCCTTACAGTCTGCTGAACCGCAGCTTTGAGGTGGGGCTGGCTGAGATCAGTCAGCATGAAGGCGTGGAGCTGCTGGCTTATTCAAGCCTCGCATTTGGCACCCTGAGCGGCAAGTATCTGAACGGCGCGAAGCCCGCTGGCGCACGCAACACGCTGTTCAGCCGCTTTACCCGTTACAGCAGTGAGCAGTCACAACAGGCGATTGCCGCTTATGTCGATCTGGCAAAGCAGCATAATCTGGATCCGTCGCAAATGGCCCTCGCCTATGTACGCCAGCAGCCATTTGTTGCCAGCACCCTGCTGGGCGCGACCACGAAGGAGCAGCTGAAAACGAATGTGGAGAGTTTCAATCTGACGCTGAACGCCGATGTGCTGGAAGCGCTGGAAAGCATTCACCGGCAGTATACCTATCCCGCACCGTAATTTTTCAGGGTCGTATGAATGCGGCGGGAATTAGCGTAAGGGCGTCATGAATGACGCCCTTTTTAGTTGCGGCGAAATCGTATAAACGCGGCGGCGTCGCATACATACGCCAGGGTCGCATGAATGCGACCCCTGCGGGGTTTTGAATCATGCGCTGGATATTAACGTAGGGGCGTCATTAATGACGCCCTTTGAATGCGCCAGGGTCGCATGAATGCGACTCCTACGGGGATACGGGACGTGCTTTCCACCACAGCAGCGCGATGGCGGCGGCAAATACTGCGCCAAAGCCTGTGCCGGTGGCAACGGCCGGCGCACCGAGCTTAATGGCCAGCGTATAGAGCCCCAGCATCAGCAGCATGGCGCTGTTTTCACCGAGATTCTGCACGGCAATCGCATTACCCGATCCCACGCTCGCTTTACCGCGCTCCTGCAGCAGTGCGTTAAGGGGTACCACAAAAAAGCCGCCCAGTGCGCCAATCACCATCAGCAGGAGCCAGGCGTTCAGCAGCGTGGTTTGCAGCGAAAACAGTACGACCATCACCCCTATCAGCACGCCGGCCGGCATGCAGCGCCGCACCGTCTGCAGCGTCACCAGCTTAGCCGCCGCCGCCGCGCCCAGTACGATCCCTATCGCTACCATGGCATTGAGCGTGGTAGGCGTTTTGTTGTCAGTAATACCCAGCGCCACCGGCACCCAGAGCACCAGCAGAAAACGCAGCGTGACTCCCGCTCCCCAGAACAGGCTGGTCCCCAGCAGGGAAAAACGCGTCTCACCGTTATGCCACAGCTGACGTGCTGCACTGCTGAAGCTGTGCAGCATCCTGAGCGCATGCCAGCTCTGACCCGGACGCGCCGCGCTGAGACGGGGAATAAAGAGATTAGCGATAACGGCCAGCGCGTAGGTCAGTGCACAGGCGGCCAGCGCCATCAGAAGATGCCAGTCCGCCAGTACCCCGCCCGCAACCGAACCGAGCAGAATGGCCGCGATGGTGGATGCCTCCATCAGCCCGTTGGCTTTGACCAGACGTTCACCGCTGGTGATTTCCGTCAGAATGCCATACTTCGCCGGCGAGTAAGCGGCCGCACCGATGCCTACCAGCGTATAGCCGAGAAACGGATTAAAGCCGAAACAGATGGTCAGCGCACCCAGCAGCTTCAGGCTATTCGCCAGCATCATCACCCGTCCTTTGGCGAAGCTGTCGGCCATCTGCCCGACAAACGGCGCCAGCAGAATATAGGTGGCGACAAACAGCATCTGCAGGATCGGCTGGCTCCAGTCGGGGTAGAACTGATCCTTCAGCACCGCCAGCGTGGCAAACAGCAGCGCGTTATCCCCAAAAGCGGAAAAAAACTGCGCCACGATCACGGCAATCATACCGCGCGACAGCAGCGGAGCACGGGCCTCCTCATGCTGGCTCATGCTCTCTCCTCTTCTGCCAGCTGCTTCAGGCTGACGTAGTCTGGCTTGCCGCTGCCCAGCAGCGGCAGCTGTTTCATGACGCGGATATCGCGCGGTACCGCCAGCTCTGGCGCACCTGTTTCACGCGCCGCCTGGAGCAGCTGCTCGCGCGTCAGCTCACTGTCGGTGGTAAACAGCACCAGCGCTTCGCCACGATTACCGTCCGGCCGCAGCGAGGCGGCATGCTGTTTTTCGCCGGAGGCTTTCAGCGCGATCTGTTCAACGCTCTCCAGCGACACCATCTCACCCGCTATCTTGGCAAAGCGCTTCGCCCGGCCCTGAATCTGACAAAAACCGCCTTCATCAAAGCTGACAATATCACCGGTGTCATACCAGCCCGCCTCCATCACACCTTCGCCATTGTCCGCCACGGGCGGCTCCAGCACGCCGGGCGCGTCAACGCGCAGATAGCCATTCATGATATTCGGGCCACGCAGCTGCAGCCGGCCCCCCTGCTCAATGCCCGGCACTGAAATCAGGCGGGAATCCATGCCGGGCAGCAGACGGCCAACGGTATGGGTACGGGCAGCCATCGGCACGTTGATCGCCACAACCGGTGCGCACTCGGTGACGCCATAACCCTCCAGTATACGGATGCCATATTTCTCCATATAGAGCTGGCGCGTGCCTTCCTGCAGCTTCTCCGCACCGGCGACCACGTAGCGCAAACGGGCAAAATCATAGGGGCTGGCGAAACGCGCGTAGTTACCCAGAAACGTTGACGTACCGAACAGCACGGTGCAGTTGCGGTCATAAACCAGCTCCGGCACGATGCGATAGTGCAGCGGACTGGGATAGAGGAAAACCTGCGCCCCGGTCAGCAGCGGTGTAAACAGGCCCACCGTCAGACCGAAGGCGTGAAACAGCGGCAGTGCTGACATAAAGCGATCGCGCGGCGTAAAGTCGGCCACGGTGCGGATCTGCTCTACGTTAGCCAGCAGGCTCTTATGGGAATGCACCACCCCTTTGGGATAGCCTTCCGATCCAGAGGTAAACAGCACCATCGCCGCCTCTTCCGGCTGCTGCGCCAGCTGTGCCCGGCGCGGCAGCAGCAGATGGCCGAGGATCCACAGTTTATCCTGCAGCGTTACCGTCTCTTTCAGATCTTCGAGGTAGATCCATTCAACTTCAGTCAGCCCCTGCGGCAGATGCCACAGATTGCCTTTTTCCAGAAACTGGCGTGAGGTAAACACGGTTTTTACCTGCGAGGCGGTCAGCGCGGCACGCATGCCGCTGACGCCAGCCGTATAGTTAAGCATGGCCGGTACGCGCCCGCGCATTGATGCACCGAGGATCGCCGCAGCGGTCACGGTGGCATTAGGCAGCAGCAGGCCGATATACTCCCCCTGCCGGCTGTAGCGCTCAAGAATACGTCCGACCCCAAGCGCCTTTTTCAGCAGCCCGGTATAGCTGTCTGGCTGGAAATTCACATCTTCAATACAGGTTTTGGTCAGTCCGTAGCGGGTACGCGCGTTGAGAAATGCTTCATACAGCGTTTCACGCGGACGCACCGCCATGCGCGCTTCCATCATAATATGGTGCAGGTGTTCGCCTGCCAGCACGCGCCGGTCGCGGGCGCGTTTCGCTTCCGGCATCGGAATATGGGTCGCCGGCAGCACGCTCAGCGTAATTCGGGGAAACAGGCGGCGCTTAAAAACCCCGCCAAGACGGCCAAACGGCGTGTACTCCGCTCCCTCAATGCGCATCGGCACGACCGTTGCGCCCGATTTGGCTGCCACAAAGCCGGCACCGCTGTAGATCTTCATCAGCGACCCGGTCACGGTGATGCGACCTTCCGGAAAAATCACGACCGGGCGGCCGGTGTTGATCATGCGGACCAGGTGTTTAACCGACATCGGCTTAGCAGGATCAAGCGGAACAAAATCGATAATGGGTGTCAGCAGGCGCATATACCAGCGGGTGCTGATCGCAGAATAGACAGCAAATACCGGTCTGATCGGTAAAAACAGCGCAACCAGCACGCCATCCAGAAAGGACATATGGTTAGGGGTGATCAGCACTTTCTCTTTATGCAGCGCCGTGAGATCGCCGCGCAGCTCCACGCGCCATAGCAGGCGACAGAGAGTACGCAAAATGTTAAACAGCATGCCAGCTCCTTAGCAAAGTCAAAAATGATAATTACCTTGCAGGATTTGCCGGGCGGCGACAAGTACAGAGCAGAATTAAAGCGGAGTCCCTGACAAACTGCGACGCGGAGCCGCAGGAATAAGATAAAAAAAACCCACGCGTCTGCGTAGGTCGGTGCAACCGAACAGGGTTATACCTGCACTGCAGGTATCGCTGCCGCAGCAGCCGATCTTCACACCAATCATACCTCTGGGATCGCTATCGTCGCGCAGCAGCCTGAGGAATAACAGCGGCTAAACGCAACCGTATTCGGTGAAATGCAACCAGGTGTGAACAGCACCTCCTGCTGGTTACATTTTGATTTGGCTAGGATTTATCTGACGGCGGCTTGCTGTAAAGCGCATCCGGCGCAATGTTCATGTGCTTCAGCACCGGCCCCATAATATTGCCGAAGATCGGAGCGGCCACCGATCCGCCGAAGTGATCGCCCGCGGTGGGATGGTTGATCATCACCACCAGCGCCACCTCCGGGTGGCTGGCTGGCGCGATCCCGGCGGTATAGTTCACGTAACCACCATCATATTTGCCGCTGCTGCCCATCTTCTCTGCGGTACCGGTTTTGGTCGCCAGGCGGTAACCCGGTACCGCAGCCTTGATACCGGTGCCGCCCGGCAGTACGTCACTCTCCAGCATATGCACCACGGTCTGTACAATCTGCGGATTGGCAACCTGCTTGCCCAGCACCGGTGGCGTGACTTTGGTTATCGACAGCGGACGATAAACGCCAAACGAGCCCAGCGTGGCATATTCGCGCGCAATCTGCAGCGGCGTCACGCGCAGGCCGTAACCAAAGGAGAAGGTTGCACGTTCAATGTCCGCCCAGCGCTCGCGATGCAGCGGAAAGTAGCCCACGCTCTCACCGGTTAATCCCAGTCCGGTAGGCTTGCCGAGGCCAAATGCCTGATAGGTATTGACCAGCGCTTCTGCCGGCATCGCCAGCGCAATGTGCGATACGCCGATGTCACTCGATTTTTGCAGAATGCCGGTCATGGTGAGACGCGGCCAGTGGCCGACATCGCGGATAAGGTGGCCATTGACGCTGTAGGGCGTGGTATCGATCACCGAATCAGGCCTGACCAGATGGCGCTCCAGCCCCTCCATCACCACCAGCGGTTTGACCGTTGAACCGGGTTCAAAACTGTCATTAATGGCAACGTTACGCATCTGAGCGGGCGTCGCTTTATCAAAATTATTCGGGTTAAATGACGGATACGATGCCATTGCCAGAATTTCACCGGTATCGATCTTCACCAGCACCGCAGCGCCGGAGTCCGCTTTGTTCAGCAGCACGCCGTCGCGCAGCCTGCTGTAGAGGGTAAACTGATCAAACTTATCGATGCTGAGCTGCACCGTGGGCGGCTGCTTCGGCGGCTCATACTCAATCATCGAAATAATATTACCCTCACCATCCTGGCGATAGACCTCTTTGCCCGGCTCGCCCTGCAGCACCCGATCAAACCCTTTCTCCAGCCCGTTAAGCCCGTTACTGTCGGCACCGACAATGCCAATCAGCGGCGCGGCCGCTTCACTCATCGGATAAAAACGGCTGTCGTTATACACCGAGCTGATCCCTTTCAGATGCAGTTCCGCGATATCTTTGGCTATGCCCAGCTCGATTTTACGTCCCAGATAGAGAAACCGTTTTTTCGGATTAGCCACGATCTGCGCCTGCAGATCTTCCGGCCGAAGGCTGAGCGCCGCAGCCAGGTATCCCCACTTTGCACTGCTGAAGTCGGGATTCGCCTCCAGCACGCGTTTGGGATCGGCAATGATGTCGCGCGACGGCACGCTCAGTGCCAGCGCCTGGCCGTCGCGATCCAGCAGCGTGCCCCGATTTGTGGGCAGCGTAACGGTGCGCAGCGAACGCTGGTCCGCTTCATGCTCCAGCATCGGATGGTTGATCAGCTGCAGATCGCCGACGCGGGCGAGCAGCAGTCCCATACAGGTCAGCACGCCCAGACAGATCAGACGAAAACGAAACGGGTTAAACGGGGCTTTAATCTGGTCTTTACCCAGAAATTTTTTAATCGGAGGCATAGCATTCCGCTGCGATGAGAGTCGTTATCCAGACTGGTTATCGGCTGTTATAAAGAAAGGCCTGGCAAGTTGACAGGAAAACTGTGTTTCAGTTATTTGCAGAGATGACGGACAAAAAAAACCTGCGCATCTGCGCAGGTTGGTGTAATCAAGAAAACGTTTTGATGTTCACCCATCAATACCTCTGGGACCCTGACTGTAGCAAGCCAGCTGACAGCCCTGCACCTGCTTAAACGCAACAGTTGCCCGCAAAATGTAACCAGCGGTGAGATTGTTAGTGGTTTGTGCAACCGTGATGTTTTCTGACTTCGACCAGGCAGCTCATGGCGTTCGGTCCCTGCGTCAGGGAAGAGGTCCCGATATCCAGCGTCAGTACGTTCGGGTTGCCGGCGCGATCCCACGGCTGCCACGTGCCGCCAAAGCCGGGATCGAACCATGCACCGGTCGCGATAATCAGTACGCCTGGCGCGACGCCGTCGGTCAGGCGCACGCCGGCCAGCATACGGCCGCGCGCATTGCTTACCTCAACCACCTCCCCGTCGGCAATGCCGCGCTGCGCGGCATCCTGCGGATGCATCGACAGCGTCTCATGCCCGGCAGTTTTATTGGCCTGAACGGCAGGGGTTGCATCCAGCTGGCTGTGCAGCCGGTCGGCAGGCTGCACTGAAATCATGTGCAGCGGATAGTCGCTGCTCAGCGGCGCACCCAGCCACTCCTGCGGCTCACACCAGGTGGGATGACCCGCGAAGTCATCCAGCTGATAGTCCGCAATGGTCTGGCAAAAGAGCTCAATTTTGCCGCTGGCGGTGGCGATGGGATGCGCCTGCGGATCGGCGCGAAACTCCTCCATAAAGATATAGGGTTTCCCGCCCTCGGGGATCTCCACAAACCCGCGCTCCCAGAACTCACTGAAGGCCGGGAAAACGATACCGCGCCGCGCATGTGCCTGTGCGCACTGCTGATAGAGATGCTCAATCCACTGCATCTCGTTGCGCCCTTCCGTGAAGCGGTCGCGATAACCGAGGCGATCGGCGATGTCAGTAAAAATATCGAAGTCGTTGCGTGCCTGATGCTGTGGCCTGACTGCCTGGTGCATCGCCAGCACAAAGCGATCGCGCGACGATCCGCCAATATCGTTGCGCTCCAGCGTGGTTGTCACCGGCAGCACAATGTCCGCCATCTGCGCCGCAGGCGTCCAGACAATATCCTGCACAATCACCGTATCGGGTCGCTGCCAGCCGGCGACCAGCCGGTTAAGCTGCTGGTGATGATGAAACGGATTACCGCCCGCCCAGTGCACCAGATGGATATCAGGATAGTGCAGCGTCTCACCGCAGAAGTCGTAAGGTTCGCCTGGCTGCAGCAGCATGTCGCTGATGCGCGCTACCGGAATCGCCAGATTGGCCGGATTAGGCCCGGTGCTCATCATCGGCGCCGGTCCCTCCTGACGCGGATTGCCTACGCTGTTCATTGAGCCATGCCCGAATGAGAAGCCTGCGCCCGGCAGGCCCGGCTGACCCAGCATGCAGGAGAGCGCAATCATCATCCAGTAGGGCTGCTCACCGCGGTGGGCGCGCTGCACGGAGTAAGCGCTGGTCATAAAGCTGCGCCTGCCCGCCAGCTGCTGTGCCAGCTGCGCAATACGCGCGGCCGGAATAGCGGTAATGGCGCTCGCCCAGGCTGCGGTTTTTGCCACGCCGTCGCTTTCGCCCAGCAGGTAAGCGCGCAGCTGCGGCCAGCCGGTGCAGTGCGTAGCGAGGAAGGTGTCGTCAGTGGCGCCGTTGCGCAGGATCTCATAGCCCAGCGCCAGCATCAGCGCGACATCGGTATTGGGGCGAATCGGGATCCATTCGGCGTTTAGCCACGCCGGACAGTCATCGCGCTGCGGGCTGATGTTGATTACCGGAGTGCCCCTGGCGCGCAGCTGCTCCAGCGCCGGCTTCAGGCTGTGCTGCCCCGCTCCGCCGGACGCGACCTGCGCATTTTTCAACGCCAGGCCACCAAAGGCGACAAAAATCTCCGCATGCTCCACCACCTGCGGCCAGTCGGTTACGCGCCCGGTCAGCGGCATGTAAGTGCCAATCACATAGGGCAGGAAGAACTGGGCGGCGCCCCAGCTGTAGTTGCCCTGCTGATCGACCCCGCCGCCGCCCTGAAAATAGAAACGCCGCACCAGCGTCCGCGCATGGTTCACCCGTCCGGCCGAGGACCAGCCGTAAGAGCCGGTAAAGATGCCGGCTGCCCCGTAGCGCTCGCGTACGCGGCGGTTCTCTTCTGCGACCAGATCGAGCGCGGTATCCCAGCTGACCGGCACAAAGTCTTCACGCCCGCGCAGGGTGCGATCGCTGTGCTCGCGTGATTTCAGCCACGAGCGGCGCACCATTGGCTGGCGGATACGTTTGTCAGAGTAAACCAGCTCCGGGATGGTATGGATCATCGGTGAGGGATCGGCGTCGGCAAAGAAGGGTTCGCAGCCTGTCAGGCGGCCATTTTCCGTCACGGCGGTAAAAGCGCCCCAGTGCGCCAGATGCGGCACGCGTGTTTTCATGAGAGTGTCCGGCAGATAAAAAGAGAGTGCGCGGCAGCATAGCATGAGGCTGCAGTCCGCCTGAAGTCTGCATGTGAGCAGCTGATTTTCCGCGCTTTTGCGACAACGCTGGCATTCTGATCGCTTGCGGCTCAGGGGCTTTTCCGTAACACTGATGCGATGTGTAAACGTTTTCCCTGGATGTCGATAATTGCATGGCTACCATTAAGGATGTTGCCCGTATGGCCGGGGTGTCGGTTGCGACCGTTTCCCGCGTTATCAATAACTCTCCCAAAGCCAGCGAAGGTTCGCGCCTCGCGGTAACCCAGGCGATGGAGCAGCTGCAGTATCACCCTAACGCCAATGCGCGCGCGCTGGCACAGCAATCTACTGAAACGCTGGGGCTGGTGGTGGGTGATGTATCCGACCCTTTTTTTGGCGCGATGGTAAAAGCGGTGGATGAAGTGGCAGGCGAGACCGGCAACTTTCTGCTGATTGGTAACGGTTACCATAATGAACAAAAAGAGCGGCAGGCGATTGAGCAGCTGATGCGCCATCGCTGCGCGGCGCTGGTGGTGCATGCCAAGAAAATCCCGGCAGACGATCTGGAGATGCTGATGCGTCAGGTGCCGGGTATGGTGCTGCTGAACCGGCTGATCCCGGGCTTTGAGTCACGCTGTATTGCGCTTGACGATCGCTATGGCGCCTGGCTCGCCACCCGGCATCTTATTCAGCAGGGCCATACGCACATCGCTTTTATCTGCTCCACGCACACCATTTCTGATGCAGAGGATCGCCTGCAGGGCTATTACGATGCGCTGCGGGAACACGGCCTGCCCTGTAACGACCGCCTGGTGGCCTGGGGTGAGCCTGATGAAACAGGCGGTGAGCAGGCGATGACGGAGCTGCTGGGACGCGGCAAGTCTCTGACGGCCGTCGCCTGTTATAACGATTCAATGGCCGCGGGTGCCCTGGCGGTGCTGAGTGATAACGGCATCCGCGTGCCGGAAGAGATGTCGCTGATCGGTTTTGATGATGTGCTGGTGTCACGTTACGTGCGCCCGCGCCTTACCACCGTGCGCTATCCTATCGTCACCATGGCACAGCAGGCGGCGCAGCTCGCGCTGGCGCTGGCGCACGGCAGCGAGCTGCCGGAAGTCACCAATATGTTCAGTCCGACGCTGGTACGGCGTCACTCGGTGGGTGGGCCCGGTTAAGTGATGCGCTGAGCAGCGCGGGGCTGTGCGCTGAGCAGCGCGGGGCTGTGCGCTAAGCAGCGCGAGGCTCTGAAGGGGTTCCGCCCGCCAGGCTTCTGGCAGTTTCAGCGGCATTTCCGCATGCGGACGGGCTAAGGGGCGGGTGGGCGCGCCCCTTAGCAATCCGCGCCCCGCGCCGTCCTCACGAATTCCCGGACGCATCCCTCCGGCCTTAACGGACCGCGCGGATTCGCTCCTGCTCACCCCGCGCTCTCGCCGGCGTCCTGCCGGCTCGCCCTGGCCGTCACTCTGCGCCCGGCGCTGCGGATGGCGCCCCTCCCCGCCTGCATATTCATTTTTTTATTCTTAAAAGGTCGCAGGGTCTGAACCTGCGGACAGAACCCACAGCCATAAAAAACATAATAGAGAGAAAAAAGCAGCAGCAGCGGGAAGCGCCATCCGGGTCCGCCGAGGGAGGCCGCGGTTCCGGGATGAGCCGACAGGACGTCGGCGAAAGGGCGCGGTGAGCAGGAGCGAATGGCGGCCGGTCCCCGGGAAGCGGGCGTGAGCGAGGGAACCGCGCAGCGGCGGGCGGGGCTGGCGCAGGGCCGGGGAGTGCAGAGGGCGCGGCCAGGCGTCCTCTGCCCGGTCGCCGTGCCGGGGCAGAGGCAGCTGCCGCCGCTGACGGCGAACGGAACCGGTGCCCGTCCCGGAACCAACCCCCGTGCCGAACGGAACCGGCGCCCGCCCTCGCGGCAAGCAGAACCGGCCTCCGTCACAGATCCTGCTTATACACCCTCACCCGCTCGGCGGGAAACTCCAGCGCCTCGCAGACAAACTCCCAGCCGTGCCGCTCGTAGTAGCCGGCAAACGTTGACCACAGCCAGAGACGCGCGTGACCACGCTCGCGGGCAAAACCGATCACGTGCTGCTGCAGCGCCTCGCTGACTCCCTGGCCGCGCGAGGCGGGATCGACATAGAGCGCAGCCGCCCACGGCCAGAGATCCTGACGGCTGATAAGATCGCAGCGCCAGAAACCGATAGTGCCCAGCGGAATATCGTGCGCATCCAGCGCAACAAACGTCACTGGCAGATCCGCGCCATTGAGGCTGCTGCGCACGATACTGTGATAAAACTCACGCGTCGTGCCTGCACCAAACGCCTGCCACAGCCAGTCGGTTATCTGGCTGGCGTGGTGCGGCACGCTGCTGAGCGGCACAATACGCATCAGTTCAGCTCCAGCGCCAGCAGCTCCTGAATCGTCTGCGCGCGGCGGATCTCACGCACGCTGCCGTTTTCAAACAGCAGCTCCGGGATCAGCGGGCGGCTGTTGTAGTTGGAGGACATCGACGCCCCGTAGGCCCCGGTATCATGAAAGACCAGGTAATCGCCCGGCTGTACGGCGGGCAGCGTGCGGGTCTCCACCTTCCCTCCCTCCTGCTGGGTAAACACATCACCTGATTCACACAGCGGCCCGGCGACCACACTCTCCTGCGTGGCTGCACCCGGCGTACGGCCATCAGCGGGCAGTACCGAGATATGGTGATAGCTGCCATACATGGCCGGACGCATCAGATCGCTGAAGCCCGCATCGACCAGCACAAAGTGACGGCTGCCCATCGCTTTGACCGCCCGCACCTGCGACACCAGCACGCCTGATTCAGCCACCAGAAAGCGGCCCGGTTCAATTTCCAGCTTCACCGGATGCCCGAGGTGTGCGGCAATCCGATCGCGCGCGCGGCTCCAGAGGCCAAAATAGTGGTCGGTATCGATCGCTTCTTCATCAAAGCGGTAGGGAATAGAGAGCCCGCCCCCGGCTGAGATGGCGCTGAGATCCTGACCAAACGCAATCACCTGGTCGACCATGGCGTCACACACCTGCTGCAGATGACCATAATCCACGCCGGAGCCGATATGCATATGCAGCCCCACCAGCTGCAGGTCGTACTGCTGGATCGCAGCCAGCGCCAGCGGCAGATCGCCATACCAGATGCCGTGCTTGCTGTTTTCGCCGCCGGTGTTGGTTTTCTGACTGTGGCCGTGACCAAAGCCGGGATTGATGCGCAGCCAGACTTTATGGCCTGGTGAGCGTGCGCCCAGCTGGTGCAGCATATCTACGGAACCGGCATTCACCGGTATCTGCAGCTCAGCCACGCGCTGAAGCGTCGGCAGATCCAGCAGGTCCGCTGTAAATACAATGTCCTCGCCGCCGGGCTCAAATCCCGCCGCCAGCGCGCGTTCAATCTCTCCCAGCGAGACGGAATCAACTTTCACACCGGCCAGACGCATCAGGCGCAGGATATGAATATTTGAGCAGGCTTTCTGCGCAAAGCGCACCACGTCAAACTGGCTGAGCTGCGCAATACGCTGCTGAATAATGGCGGCGTCATAGGCCCAGAACGGGCCGCTGTAGCGCTGTGCCAGCGGCAGCAGATGGGTAGCATTAAGGGCGGATTCAGTGGTGTCTAACGGACGTGGCATAACAATTCTCCTGTACTGTTACGTCCATTTAGCCATAGCGTATCGATTCACAGAAATATCTGTTTTAGCAGCAGCTATGCAAATATGATATGCCTCTGAGGGAGGGACGATGGCGAACATTAACTGGCGGCACATTGAGATTTTTCATGCGGTAATGACCAGCGGTAATCTCACGCAGGCCGCCGCGCTGCTGCACACTTCGCAACCCACCGTCAGCCGTGAGCTGGCGCGTCTGGAGCAGCAGCTGGGACTGACGCTGTTTGAACGGGTGCGCGGTCGTCTGCAGCCTACCATGCAGGGCCTGAGCCTGTTTGAAGAGGTGCAGCGCTCCTGGTACGGACTGGACCGGATCCTGGATGCGGCGGAAGGATTGCGGCAGTTTCGGCACGGAGAGCTTTCAGTGGCCTGCCTGCCGGCATTTTCGCAGTCGCTGCTGCCGCCTTTGCTGCAACCCTTTATGCAGCGCTATCCGCAGGTGAACCTGAACATTATTCCGCAGGAGTCGCCGCTGCTGGAGGAGTGGCTGTCGGCGCAGCGCTACGATCTCGGCCTGACCGAGACACAGCATGCACCTGCCGGCACGGAGCGCTTCTCCCTGCTGACCTGCGATGAAGTGTGCGTGCTGCCGCCGCAGCATCCGCTTTGTCAGCGCGATGTGCTGACACCTGCGGATTTCCATCAGCAAAATTTTGTCAGTCTGTCGCGGCATGACAGCTATCGTCAGCTGCTGGATGCGCTGTTTCTGGAACAGCAGGTTGAGCGACGGCTGGTGCTGGAGACCCACAGCGCCGCGTCGGTGTGCGCGATGGTGCGCGCCGGGATTGGTCTGTCAATTGTGAATCCGCTCACCGCGCTGGATTACGCGGCGAGCGGCGTGGTAATGCGGCGTTTCAGTATCAGCGTGCCGTTTACCGTGAGCCTGATCCGCCCGCAGCACCGGCCCGCCTCTGCGCTGGTTGACCGCTTCTGCCACCACCTGCAGCAACAGGTGGCGGCGTTTCCGGGGCTTATCGCCGCGCAACTCGCTTAGACGCGAACCGTATCGCCCTGCCCGCTGGCGTTGCGGAAGGTGATCACACACACCACCAGGCCGACAGCGGCGATGGCGGCAGCCGCAACCGGCACTGCCGTCAGGCCATAGCCGCGCGCAATAACGGCGCCGCCCACCCAGGCGCCGAGCGCATTACCCACATTAAATGCAGCGATGTTCAGCGTGGACACCAGATTAGGCGCCTCTTTGCCGTGACGCACCACGTTGATCTGCAGACCCGGTACGGTGGCAAACGTCGCCATTGCCCACAGGAACAGCGTGATTTCAGCCAGCCAGAGCGCATGACTGGTCCAGCTGAAGAGCAGCGAGAACAGCGCAATCAGCGAGAAGCTGAGGATCAGACTGAAAGAGACTTTCCAGTCTGCCAGTTTACCGCCAATAATGTTGCCCGCCGTGAGGCCGGCGCCGATCAGGAACAGCGTCCAGCTCACGCCGCGATCGCTGATGCCGGTAACCTGAAGCAGCAGTGGCGCAATATAGCTGAACAGCGCAAACATCGCGGCGGCAAAGCAGACCGTCATCAGCAGCGACAGCCAGAGCCGTCCGTTGGCCAGGGCGCTAATCTCACTGGCCAGGTGAACCGGCTTCTCTTCTTTATTTGCCGGCAGGCTGACTATCAGGGCGATAAACGCCAGAATGCCGATAATCGCCACGCCCCAGAAGGTAGCACGCCAGCCAAACAGCTGACCAAACCAGGTGCCAAGCGGCACGCCCAGCACGTTTGCCAGCGTCAGACCGGTAAACATCAGCGCCACTGCGGACGCCTGACGGCCCGGCGCTACCAGGCTCGCTGCCACCACCGATCCAATGCCAAAAAACGCACCGTGACAGAGTGCGGTGACCACGCGTGCCAGCATCAGCAGGTTATAGCTATAGGCCAGCGCGCACAGCACGTTGCCGATAATAAAAATCACCATCAGCAGGCTCAGCGTGCGCTTGCGCGGCAGGCTTGCGGTCAGCAGCGCCATAATCGGTGCGCCAATCGCCACGCCGAGCGCGTAACCGCTGATCAGCCAGCCGGCTGAAGGAATCGACACCTGCAGATCGCCTGCCACTTCCGGCAGTAATCCCATAATGACAAACTCCGTGGTGCCAATGGCGAACGCACTCAGCGCCAGCGCCAGTAATGCAACAGGCATAACACACTCTCCCAAGATAATTTTGCAGGCGGGCCGTGCTGCGAACACAGCACGGTAAAACAGAACGCTTATTAATATTTGAACTGCGTCACGCAGCATTAAAGCACAGCCCTGCCAGCGCAACCACCCTGCACGCCGCAAGGCTATGTTGCCGGCGCGGCAATAATCCGCACGGGTCCGGCTTGTGGCACAGTGCCGGATAGTGATAGCGTTGCCCGGCATTCAGCCGGCGGAGGCTGGTAGCGGTCAGAACGCAGCGCCCAGGTGAGCGCCCCTACAGGAGAAAAAAGAGATGCGCCGGATAATTGCGCTGGCCGCATGCTGCCTCAGCGGCTGCTCGGTCGGACACTATGAGTACAGTAAAGAAGCCGCGCGCCGGGTGGATATGACCGTTACCGGTATTCCCACTATTCTTGGGATCGGCACGCTGGGCACGACTATTCCGCTGACCCCTGACTACAGCCTGACGGCGGCACACGTGGCGAAATATTCCCTTTATCGGGTAAAAGCCTGGCATCCCGACTGCGATCTTGCCGTGGTCTACCATAAAAATCAGGCGGGCAGCCTGCCGCCGGCATTCCGTAACGGTCATATTGGCGATCGCGTTAATCTCTATGGCTACAGCTTTATCTCCGCTCTGCCGGTCGCCTCCAGCGGTGAGAATCTGGTGAATACCACGCTGGTAAACGGCTGGAACAAAGCAAACTGTGTGGTGGTGGCGGCCAGTGCGGGCGTAGTGAAAGGTATGTCGGGCGGTGCAGTTTATAACGCCAGTGACGATACGCTGGCCGGGGTCATCGTGGGCTTCAGTCGGCGAATCGACGATAACCAAAGCGGAAAAACGCTGTATAACGATGTGGCGCTCTACGTACCGTATGCGCGCTTTCAGACGTGGCTGGCAGACGTGCTCACGCCGTGATAACCGCTGCCCGTCTCTTTCCCGGGAGAGAGACGGGCAGCGCCTGCCGTTACTTCGCCGTCGGGCGCAGCGCCGGGAACAGGATCACATCGCGAATGGTGTGGCTGTTGGTAAACAGCATTACCATACGGTCGATGCCGATACCCAGGCCAGCCGTTGGTGGCAGACCATGCTCCAGAGCGGTCACGTAATCTTCATCGTAGAACATCGCTTCGTCATCGCCGGCATCTTTTGCATTCACCTGCTGCAGGAAACGCTCTGCCTGATCTTCAGCATCGTTCAGCTCTGAGAAGCCGTTACCGATTTCACGACCGCCAATAAAGAACTCAAAGCGATCGGTGATCTCCGGGTTCTCGTCATTACGGCGCGCCAGCGGTGAAACCTCCGCCGGATATTCGGTGATGAAGGTGGGCTGGATCAGATGAGCTTCCGCCGTCTCTTCAAAGATCTCCGTCACTACGCGGCCCAGACCCCAGCTTTTCTCCACTTTGATATGCAGCGCGCTGGCGATTGCCACCGCTTTGTCAAAGTCTTCCAGATCGGCCAGGTCCGTTTCCGGACGATATTTTTTGATCGCTTCACGCATCGTGAGCTTCTCAAAAGGCTTACCGAAGTCAAAGGTGTGTTCGCCATATGCCACTTCAGTGGTGCCCAGCACGTCCTGCGCCAGCGTACGGAACAGGCTCTCAGTCAGCTCAATCAGATCTTTGTAATCTGCATACGCCATATAGAGTTCCATCATGGTGAACTCAGGATTATGACGCGGCGAGATGCCTTCGTTACGGAAGTTACGGTTGATCTCAAACACGCGATCGAAGCCGCCCACTACCAGACGCTTCAGGTAGAGCTCCGGCGCAATACGCAGATACATATCGATATCCAGCGCATTGTGATGGGTGATGAAAGGACGTGCAGAAGCGCCGCCCGGGATCACCTGCATCATTGGTGTTTCCACTTCCATAAAGTCGCGGTTTACCATGAACTGGCGAATACCTGCCATGATTTTCGAGCGCACCTGGAAGGTGTGACGCGATTCATCATTGGAGATCAGATCAAGATAGCGCTGGCGATAGCGCGTCTCCTGGTCAGCCAGTCCGTGGAACTTGTCCGGCAGCGGACGCAGTGCTTTGGTCAGCAGGCGCAGTTCTGAGATATGGATTGAGAGCTCGCCGGTTTTGGTTTTAAACAGCTTACCGCGTGCACCCAGAATATCGCCCAGATCCCACTTCTTGAACTGCTCGTTGTAGACGCCTTCCGGCAGATCGTCGCGCGAAACGTAGATCTGGATCTGACCGCCCACATCCTGCAGCGTGGCAAACGACGCCTTGCCCATGATACGGCGCGTCATCATACGACCGGCAACGCTGACTTCCACGCCCAGTGCTTCCAGCTCTTCGTTGCTCTTGTCGTCATAGCTGGCGTGCAAACGATCGGAGGTGGTGTCACGACGAAAATCGTTAGGAAACGCCACGCCCTTTTCACGCAGCGCGCTGAGTTTTTCGCGACGCGCTTTCAGTTCGTTGTTTAACTCAAGTGCGGCGTCAGCGTTCTGCGGTTGTTGTTCAGACATGTCGGTTCCTTATAGCCCTGCTTTTAAACTTGCTTCGATAAAACGATCCAGATCGCCATCCAGCACCGCCTGGGTATTGCGGGTCTCTACGCTGGTACGCAGATCTTTGATGCGGGAGTCATCCAGCACGTAAGAACGAATCTGGCTGCCCCAGCCGATATCCGATTTGTTCTCTTCTGCGGCCTGCTTGTCAGCATTTTTCTTCTGCATCTCATATTCATAGAGCTTGGCACGCAGCTGTTTGAAGGCCTGGTCTTTGTTCTTGTGCTGTGAACGGTCGTTCTGGCACTGCACCACAATGTTGGTCGGCAGGTGGGTAATACGCACCGCAGACTCGGTTTTGTTGACGTGCTGACCACCCGCACCCGATGCGCGATAGACGTCAATGCGCAGATCGGCCGGGTTGATATCGATATCGATGTTGTCATCCACTTCCGGATAGATAAACACCGAACTGAACGAGGTGTGACGACGGCCGCCGGAGTCAAACGGACTCTTGCGTACCAGGCGGTGAACGCCGGTTTCCGTACGCAGCCAGCCGTAGGCGTAGTCACCAATGATCTTGATGGTGGCAGATTTGGTGCCTGCGACTTCGCCTTCCGACTCTTCGATGATCTCGGTTTTAAACCCTTTAGCCTCTGCCCAGCGCAGATACATGCGCAGCAGCATACTGGCCCAGTCCTGCGCTTCCGTACCGCCGGAGCCTGCCTGAATATCCATGTAGCAGTCAGCGCTGTCATACTCGCCTGAGAACATGCGGCGGAATTCCAGCTCACCCAGCTTTACTTCCAGCGCGTCGAGCTCAACCACGGCTTCGTTGAAGGTTTCTTCATCGTCCGCTTCAACCGCCAGCTCCAGCAGGCCCTGCACATCTTCCAGACCCTGGTGCATGTGCTCGAGGGTTTCAACGACGGATTCCAGCGACGCGCGCTCTTTGCCGAGCGCCTGCGCGCGTTCAGGTTCATTCCAGACGTCCGGCTGTTCCAGCTCGGCGTTTACTTCTTCAAGACGTTCTTTCTTGGCATCGTAGTCAAAGATACCCCCTAAGAACGCCGCTGCGCTCGCTGAGGTCCTGGATACGATTTTTGACCGGATTAATTTCAAACATGGCTTTTCAGTCTTTTTTGGCGATACGGTGAGAAAAGATAAAGTAACGCATGAGTTTACCCGAAAGCGCGCGCGGTTTGTAGCGGCGCGCGCGGTCAGAGCGGCCAGATATGATCGATAATCAGCTGCACAGAGCGGTTACCGCGATACTCATTGATATCCAGCTTATAGGCCAGCTCAACCTGCCGCACGCTGGTATCCGGCCAGAGCCGGGTGTCGACGTTAAACGCGATCCCGTCCAGCAGCGGTCCGCCACCGAGCGGTTCCACCATTACTTTCAGGTGACGCTCGCCCACCAGCCGCTGCTGCAGCAGTTTGAATTTGCCGTCAAAGACCGGTTCCGGGAACGCCTGCCCCCACGGCCCCGCCTCGCGTAGCATTTCCGCGGTATGCAGGCTGAACTCCTGCGCGTGCAGTTCACCGTCTGACCACACCACGCCCTGCAGCGCCTCGCCATCCAGCCACTCATCAATCAGCGCGGCAAAGCGCTCGCGAAACGCGTCATATTTTTCCGTTTCCAGCGACAATCCCGCCGCCATGGCATGACCACCAAATTTGATAATCAGGCCCGGATAGAGTGTATCAAGCCGTTCCAGCGCGTCGCGCAGGTGCAGGCCGGCAATTGAGCGGCCCGACCCTTTTAGCGTGCCATCGCCCGCGGGCGCGAACGCAATAACCGGCCGGTGAAAACGCTCTTTCAGGCGCGAGGCGAGGATCCCCACCACTCCCTGATGCCATTCAGGATGATAAAAGGCCAGACCCAGCGGCAGATCGCTGTGCTGACGCTCCAGCGCGTCGCACAGCGCCAGCGCTTCGCTTTTCATGCCCTGTTCGATTTCTTTGCGCGTCTGGTTCAGCGCATCCAGCTCGCTGGCCAGCATGCGCGCCTGCGCAATATCCTCGGTCAGCAGCAGCGCCACGCCAACCGACATATCGTCAAGCCGCCCCGCCGCGTTAAGACGCGGGCCGACGGCAAAGCCGAGGTCGCTGGCCGCCAGCTGGCGCGCATCGCGGTTTGCGATCTCCAGCAGCGCCCGGATACCGGCGCGGCATTTACCGGCACGAATGCGGCTCAGCCCCTGCCACACCAGAATGCGGTTGTTGGCATCCAGCGGCACCACGTCCGCGACGGTGCCAAGTGCGACCAGATCGAGCCACGCGGCCAGATTGGGTTCGCTGCGCTGGGGAGTAAACCAGCCCTGCTCGCGCAGATGCGCGCGCAGCGCCAGCATCAGGTAGAACGCCACGCCCACGCCCGCCAGCGCGCGCGATGGAAAAGCGCTGTCGCTGAGGTTGGGATTGACGATAGCGTCGGCGGCCGGCAGCGTCTCGCCCGGCAGATGGTGATCGGTGATCAGGACCGGGATGCCGTGCGCCGCGGCCGTTTCGACGCCTGCGTGCGAGGAGATGCCATTATCCACGGTGAGGATCATCTCCGCGCCGCGCGCGCGCGCCTGCTCCACCACTTCCGGACTCAGGCCATAGCCATCGTCAAAGCGGTTAGGCACCAGATAGTCCACGTTGCCGCCCATGCTGCGCAGCGCCAGCACGGTAAGGGCGGTACTGGTTGCGCCGTCGGCGTCAAAATCACCGACCACCATAATGCGCTGACCGCCTGTGAGCATCCGGTGCAGCAGCGCAACCGCAGCGTCTATGCCGCCGAGGCTCTGCCACGGCAGCAGATATTTTGCCCCGCGCTCCAGCTCTGCCGCAGTTTTAACACCGCGATGCAGATAGAGACGCCGCAGCAGAGGCGGCAAATCGTCAGGCAGGCTGGCATCAGCCGGCAGCGTGCGCCGACGCAGTTCTGTAGTGTGCATCACTGTGAATTAGCCGCCCCGCTTCTGACCATCAAGCACCTGCTTCAGCTCCTGCGGACCCTGATAGCCGGGGATCATCATACCGCTGTCGGTAAGAATGGCGGGCGTGCCCTGAATACCGAACAGAATGCCGAGTTTGTAGTGCTTATCGAGATTGAGTTTGCAGGTCGCTGGCGCATCCATCTGCGGCGTATCGCCTTTCATTGCCTGATCGAACGCTTTGTTGCGATCGGCACTGCACCAGATCGCCTTCATCGCTTTCTCAACCTGACCGTTCAGCCCTTCGCGCGGGAAAGCGAGATAGCGCACCGTGATACCCAGCGCGTTGTAGTCCGCCATCTGCTCATGCAGCTTACGGCAGTAGCCGCAGGTGATATCGGTAAATACCGTGATCACGTGCTGCTCTTTCGGCGCTTTATAGACGATCATTTCCGGTGCCAGCGCGGCGACTTTTTTGTCCAGCAGCTGGTTAGTAACATTGACCGGCTGCGCGCCGCTGACGTCATACAGCGGCCCCTGAATCATATGTTTGCCATCTTCGGTGATGTAAATCACCCCGCTTTCCGTCAGCACCGTTTTCATGCCCGGCAGCGGCGATGGCTGGATCTCAGCCTGCTGCAAACCCACTTTTTTCAGCGTCTGCTGAATGGCGCTGTCATCAGCCTGGGCCAGAGCGGAAAAGGCGCTGACCAGCAGAGCCAGAACGGTAAACTGTTTTTTCATCATAAGTCCTTGTTGCCGCTGCTCAGGCGCGCGGATGGTGCTGTTGATGTAACTGACGCAGCCGCTCGGTGGCAACATGCGTATAAATCTGGGTAGTCGACAGGTCGCTGTGGCCCAGTAGCATCTGTACGACGCGCAAATCCGCGCCGTGGTTCAGTAAATGTGTGGCAAAGGCATGCCGCAGCACGTGCGGTGACAGTTTTTCACTGTCGATACCCGCCAGCGTCGCATAGTGCTTGATACGGTGCCAGAAGGTCTGGCGTGTCATCTGCTGTGCACGCTGGCTGGGAAACAGGACGTCCAGCGTCTGGCCGTTCAGCAGCCAGGGCCGCCCGTGTTCCATATAGTGCTCTATCCAGTAGATCGCTTCTTCACCTAATGGCACCAGCCGCTCTTTGTTACCTTTACCGATGACGCGTAAAACCCCCTGCCGCAGACTGACATCGCTGATGGTCAGCCCCACCAGCTCTGAGACGCGCAGGCCGGTGGCGTAAAGCACCTCCAGCATCGCTTTATCGCGCAGCTCCAGCGGAATATCTGTTGCCGGCGTCTGCAGCAACCGGTCGACCTGACTCTCGCTGAGATCTTTCGGCAGCCGCTGTGGCAGCTTAGGGGCGGAAAGCAGCGCGCTGGGATCGTCACTGCGCAGCTTTTCACGGTAGAGATACTGAAACAGCCGGCGCATGGCGCTCAGCGTGCGGGCTGAACTGGTGGCTTTATAGCCGCCCTCAATACGCTCTGCAAGAAACTGCTGCAGATCCAGCGCCTGCAGCGTCAGCAGCGTCAGGTTGTGATGCTGCAGCCATGCGGTGAGGGTTTGCAGATCCTGACGGTAAGAGGCCAGCGTGTTTTGCGCCAGATTGCGCTCCAGCCAGAGCGCATCAAGAAACTGTTCAATCAGATCGCTATCCTGCACGTTATCCTCTCGCCAGTGTGAAATCGTGCTCATTATGCCTTAAAGCAGAGGGGTTCTGGTACAATTGCGCCAGAGTGAGTTTCATACAGAGCATTAACCGCATGAATATCGGACTTTTTTACGGTTCAAGTACCTGTTACACCGAAATGGCAGCGGAAAAAATCCGCGACTTTATTGGTGAAGAGCTGGTGACGCTGCATAACCTCAAAGATGATGACCCCTCGCTGATGGAGCAGTATGACCTGCTGATCCTCGGTATTCCGACCTGGGATTTTGGCGAGCTGCAGGAGGACTGGGAAGCGATATGGTCGCAGCTGCCCGGACTAAATCTGCAGGGGAAAATTGTGGCGCTCTACGGCATGGGCGACCAGATTGAGTATAGCGAGTGGTTTCTTGATGCGCTGGGCATGCTGCATGAGCTGCTGCAGCCGATGGGCGTGCAGTTTGTCGGCTACTGGCCGCTGGAGGGTTACACCTTTACCAGCCGCAAGCCGCTGACCGCTGACGGCACACAGTTTGTTGGCCTGGCGCTGGACGACGTTAACCAGTTTGAGCAGAGCGACGAGCGCATTGAGCAGTGGTGCGAGCAGGTGCTCACGGAAACAGCAGACCGGCTTTAACGCCGATCTGCAGCGTCACTGAGCGCGTCGTGCGCGCGCAGCTGCCGCCAGCTGCGCATCGTCATGGCGTCCTGCATCAGCCAGAAACGCCAGCGCTGGTCCTGCGCGTTCTGCAGGGTCAGCAGCACACCCCACGGCTGCCACTGCGCCGTCCGTACCGTATACCAGCAGGTTCCCTGCCAGCCCCAGCTCCCCTGTTCATCCCGCGTCAGCTCGCCGCTGCGTTGCCGTAAGCGTTGCTCAGTGCGCCAGCTTTCCGCCAGCACCGCGACGGAAAGCAGCGCCTGCAGCACATACCGCTCCGCAGGCCAGGCGAACAGCAGCAGCGTCACACAGCTCAAACCGGCCGCCAGATTAGTCAGCCGGGCGCTGCGTGAAGGACGGAGGCTACATTGCCACCGGACCGCGTTCACGGTTACGCTGCTGGATCAGTTTTACCATGCGCTTAAACTCGGGATCCGCGGGCTCGCCGTGGTCCATCATCCAGTTAAACAGATCCGGATCGTCACTCTTCAGTAAAGCAACAAACACCCGCTTATCTTCATCACTTAGCGAGTCATACTCATAGTGAAAAAAAGGCATAATGGAGACATCAAGCTCAAGCATGCCCCGGCGGCAGGCCCACTTAACGCGTGATTTGTCATGAATATCCATGTGTCGTGTTCCACGGCTGTAAACAGTGGGGGCCAGTGTACCTGCTTTTTTGGCCCGCTGCAGGCTGAGTGCTGTTTCCTGCGCAGGATTACGCAAAGTGACAGACTACGTTGCTGCGCTATCACGCGATTTGTGCGCCCGGTTCCGTAAACAGGTTGCATTGCCCGGCTGCTCTTTTAACATTGAACAAACAACTCCGGACACATTTGATTAATCAGGATGGACACATGCCGATTTTCACCCTCCCTCCCCGCCAGCCTGTCGCTGCGGCACGCCTGCCCCTGACGCTGATGTCGCTTGATGAGTGGGCGCTGGTGTCGGTGCAGGGCAAAGACAGCACCAGCTATCTGCAGGGGCAGCTGACGCTGGATGTCGCGACGCTGGCCAGCGATCAGCATCGTCAGGCCGCCCACTGCGACGCCAAAGGCAAAATGTGGAGCAACCTGCGCCTGTTTCATCGCGGCGAGGGATACGCCTATCTGGTGCGCCGCAGCCTGCGTGACCAGCAAATCGCTGAGCTGAAAAAGTATGCGGTGTTTGCCAAAGTGGCCATCGAAGCTGACGATGACGCTGTCCTGCTGGGCGTTGCCGGTTTTCAGGCGCGTGCGGCACTGGCCAATCTGTTTACAGCGCTGCCGGATGCAGAGCACGCGGTGGTGCAGCAGGATGAGAGCACGCTGCTGTGGCTGGATCAGCCTGCTGAACGTTTTGTGGTGGTGACCACGCCGGCAAAAGCGGGGGCAATTAAAGCGGCACTGGACGGTGAGGCGCAGTTCAACGACAGCAGGCAGTGGCTGGCGCTGGATATCGAGGCGGGTATTCCGGTTATCGACGCCGCCACCACCGCGCAGCTGATCCCGCAGGCAACCAACCTGCAGGCGCTGGATGCCATCAGCTTCAAGAAAGGCTGCTATACCGGGCAGGAGATGGTGGCGCGGGCAAAATTCCGCGGTGCCAACAAGCGCGCCCTGTTCTGGCTGGCGGGCAGCGCCGGTAAAGTTCCGGAAGCGGGGAGTGCAATGGAGCTGCAGATGGGCGAGCGCTGGCGGCGCACCGGCACGGTACTGAGCGCGGTACAGCTTGAGGATGGCAGCGTCTGGGTGCAGATGGTGATGAATAACGATCCGGAACCAGATGCTATCCTGCGCGCTGAAGGTGATGAGGGCGGCGAACTCACCCTTCAGCCACTGCCTTACGCACTGGACGCATAAGGCGCATAAAGCGGGGGGCCATCAGGCGTCCCGCTTTGCGCATAACGCGTTTATTTCACATAAAAATAGATGGCACAGAAGTGCAGTACGCTGCCGCCGAGAACAAAGCCGTGCCAGATCGCATGGTTAAAGGGTATCCGGCGCGATACGTAGAAAATCACCCCCAGTGAGTAAACCACTCCCCCTGCTGCCAGCAGCCAGATACCACCGGCGGAAAGCCGCATCGCCAGCTGATAGATCACCACCAGCGACAGCCACCCCATACTGAGATAAGTCACCAGCGACAGGACCTTAAAGCGGTGCGCAATCGTCAGCTTAAAAATGATGCCTGCCAGCGCCAGACTCCAGATCACTACCATCAGTCCGTGTGCCAGCGGCGATTTCAGCCCGACCAGCAGGAACGGCGTATAGGTGCCGGCAATCAGCAGATAGATAGCGCAGTGATCAAATTTTTTCAGCCACGGCCGCGCGCGCTGGTGCGGAATAGCGTGGTAGAGCGTGGAGGCGAGATAGAGCAAAATCATGCTGCCGCCATAGAGGCTGTAGCTGGTGATGGCGGTGACGCTTGCCTGTGTTTCCACTGCCTGCGTCAGCAGCAGCACCAGACCGGCGATACCAAACAGGCAGCCAATGCCATGGCTGATGCTGTTAGCTATCTCTTCGGCCAGCGTATAGCCGGGCGTAGTGAGTGCGGGTTTTACCATGGCGCGGGGTTCCTGAAGATAGAGAGTGTTGTTTTTTATCATCCCCAGCCTAACCGGGATCTTTTTCAGTGTACACCTGTACGCTCAACTATTTCTGTGACGAGGCGTGTCCTCCGGCACGCAACGCAATCTGGTACACTGCAGATCCCCTTTTCTGCCTGAGCGATGTCCCGCATGTTTGCACACCGCGATCTCTCCAGCCTGAACGATCTTGAGATGCAGGTTTACCATTTCATCATTAAACATCCGCAAAGCGTCAGCTATATGACCATTCGCGATCTGGCGGCGCAGGCGGGCGTCTCCACCACCACCGTGCTGCGCTTTTGCCGTAAGCTGCACTGTGACGGCTGGTCAGAGTTTCGCATTCGCTTTCGTCTGGCGCAGGAGCAGACAACGCCTGCGATCCCCTCATCGGGTCCCGGCGAAATGCTGAGTTTTTTCAAAAGTATTCATAACGCCGAGTTTGAGCAGCAGATTACGCAGGCCGCGCAGATGATCCTGCAGGCCGGGCACATTTTCTTTATTGGTGCCGGCACATCGGGCAGTCTCGGTAAATATGGCGCGCGCTTCTTTTCCAACGTGGGCAAATTCAGCCACCATATTGATGACCCTTACTATCCGGTTATGCCCGGTGCCAGTGAGAGCGCGCTGGCGATTATTCTCTCTGTTTCCGGTGAGACTGAAGAGATTTTGCGCTTCGCCAGTCAGTTCAGTCTCAACCGCTGCAAAATCATCGCCATCACCAATCACGACAGCAGCTCGCTGGCAAAAATGGCAGACTTTACCCTCTCCTATCATGTGCCGCAGATCACGCTGGCCGGGCAGCATGACCTCACCACACAGGTCCCGGTAATGTATATCATCGAAACGCTGGGACGCACGCTGGCGCGTATGCTATCTCCCTGAAAACACCTTGTTTTTTGGCTGTAACAGGTTACATATGGCGCGCGGTGTTATAGCGTGACATTCGCCGGCTGCTTGTTACACTGCGAAAAATTCTGTTTTCACCTGACGTATGATGAGGCTGAACAATGCGTGATGATTTGCAGTTACCACAAGGGTTTCTCTGGGGCGGCGCGGTAGCCGCGCATCAGGTTGAGGGCGGCTGGGATCAGGGCGGCAAAGGCGTCAGCATTGCTGACGTGCTGACCGGCGGTGCACACGGCGTTGACCGCGTGATCACCGACGGCGTACAGCCGGGCAAACACTATCCTAACCACCAGGCGGTGGAGTTTTATTCGCACTACAAAGAGGATGTTGCGCTGTTTGCTGAGATGGGCTTTAAGTGCTTCCGCACGTCTATCGCGTGGACGCGCATTTTCCCTAACGGGGATGAAGCGCAGCCTAACGAGGCGGGCCTGCAGTTCTATGATGACCTGTTCGATGAGCTGCTGAAATATGGTATCGAACCGGTGATCACCCTGTCGCATTTTGAGATGCCCTATCATCTGGTAAAAGAGTATGGCGGCTGGGCTGACCGCCGGCTGGTCGATTTCTTTGTACGCTTCAGCGATGTGGTGATGACGCGCTATCAGCATAAAGTGAAGTACTGGATGACCTTTAACGAGATCAATAACCAGCGCAACTGGCAATATCCGCTGTTTGGCTACTGCTGTTCCGGCGTGGTATTTACCGACCATGAGAAGCCAGAGCAGACGATGTACCAGGTCATGCATCATCAGTTTGTCGCCAGTGCAAAAGTGGTGAAGCGCGGGCATGAGATCAATCCCGATTTTCAGATTGGCTGCATGATCGCCATGGTGCCGGTCTATCCCTTCTCCTGCCATCCGGACGATGTCATGCGCGCGCAGGAGGCGATGCATCAGCGCTACGTCTTCAGCGATGTACAGATGCGCGGTGCTTATCCCGCTTACACGCTGAAAGAGTGGGCGCGCAAAGGCTATCACATTGAGATGGCTGAAGAGGATGCTGAAACCCTGCAGCAGGGCTGCTGTGATTATATCGGCTTCAGCTACTACATGAGCAACGCGGTGGATACCCGCGCCAGCGGCGTGGATGACCCGATTACCGGCTTTGACGGTGTGGTGCCCAATCCGCATGTCAAAGCCTCAGACTGGGGCTGGCAGATCGATCCGGTTGGCCTGCGCTATGTGCTGAATTCGCTCTATGAGCGCTACCAGAAACCGCTGTTTATTGTGGAAAACGGTTTTGGCGCGATCGACAACGCTGATGCAGAGGGCTTTATTGCCGATGACTACCGCATCGACTATCTGCGGGCGCATATCGAAGAGATGAAAAAAGCGGTGGCGCTGGATGGCGTAGAGCTGCTGGGTTACACGCCGTGGGGCTGTATTGACTGCGTCTCGTTCACTACCGGCCAGTACAGCAAACGCTACGGCTTTATCCACGTCGATAAAAACGATGACGGCAGCGGCACCTTTGCGCGCTCAAAGAAAAAGAGCTTTAGCTGGTATCAGCAGGTGATCGCCAGCAATGGTGCCACGCTCTGACAGAATAGCGCGGCGGATATCAGAGTCCGCCCGTCACATCCAGCATGCTGCCGGTGACGTAAGCGGCGGCATCGCTGCTCAGCCAGAGGATCGCACGGGCGATCTCTTCCGGCTGCGCACCGCGGCCCAGCGGAATGCGCTGCGCCACCCGATCAACCCGCCCCGGCTCGCCGCCATCCGCATGCATGTCGGTATAAGTGGAACCAGGACGTACGCCGGTTACCCGGATCCCCTGTGCGGCCACCTCGCGCGCCAGCCCGCGGGTCAGCGTATCCACCGCCGCTTTTGACGCTGCGTAATCCACATACTCGTCCGGCGCACCGCTGTGCACGGCCCCTGATGAAACGTTCACAATCACGCCACCCTGCCCGCCATACGCCCTGCTCATGCGTTTCACCGCTTCACGACAGCAGATAAAGGTTCCGGTGACGTTCGTGGCCAGCACGCGCTGAATGCGCTCAGCGCTCAGCGCTTCTACCCGGCACTGCGTAAACAGAACTCCGGCATTGTTCACCACGATCCGCAGCGCGCCCGGCTGCTCATCCAGCTGTGCAAACAGCCTCACCACCTGCGCCTCGTCGGCGATATCCGCCTGCAGCGCGCAGGCGCTGCCGCCCTGGCTGACAATCTCCGCAACCAGCTGTTCCGCATCGGCGGCCCGCTGACGATAGTTGATTACCACGCGGTAGCCCGCCTGCGCCAGCAGCAGCGAGGTGGCGCGTCCGATGCCCCGGCTGCCGCCGGTGACCAGTGCCAGATCCATATGTGCCTCCAAAAGAAAAGGACCGGCATCCGGTCCTTCCAGGGTCAGTTTACAGCACTTACTGATATTCGCTCATCGGCACACAGGCGCAGAAAACGTTGCGATCGCCAAAGACATCATCAAGCCGTTTTACCGTTGGCCAGTACTTGTTCGCGCTGCCTGCCGGAAATACCGCCAGCTCACGCGTATAGGGATGCTGCCACTCACCCACGATTTCCATCTGCGTATGCGGTGCGTTGACCAGCGGATTGTCATCAGCAGGCCACTCACCGGCGGCGACGCGATCGATCTCCATGCGGATCGCCAGCATCGCATCGATAAAGCGATCCAGCTCTGCTTTGCCCTCTGATTCAGTCGGCTCTACCATCAGCGTGCCTGCGACCGGGAAAGACATGGTCGGGGCGTGAAAGCCGTAATCGATCAGGCGCTTGGCAATATCCAGTTCGCTGATACCGGTCTGCTCTTTCAGCGGACGAATATCGAGAATACATTCGTGCGCTACGCGGCCGTCGCGTCCGGTGTAGAGGATCGGATAGGCCGATTGCAGACGACGCGCAATGTAGTTGGCATTAAGGATTGCCACTGAGCTTGCCTGTTTCAGTCCTTCTGCGCCCATCATGCGGATATACATCCAGCTGATAGGCAGAATTGAAGCGCTGCCAAACGGGGCGGCCGACACGGCCCCCTGCTGCGTCAGTACGCCATCGATCTGCACCACGCTGTGCCCCGGCACAAACGGAGCCAGATGCGCTTTTACGCCAATCGGTCCCATCCCCGGTCCGCCACCGCCGTGCGGAATGCAGAAGGTTTTGTGCAGATTAAGATGCGAGACGTCAGCACCGATGTAGCCAGGCGTAGTAATGCCCACCTGAGCGTTCATGTTGGCGCCGTCCAGATACACCTGACCACCATACTGATGCACAATCTGGCACACCTCACGGATGGTCTCTTCATAGACGCCGTGAGTGGACGGATAAGTCACCATAATGCAGGAGAGCGCATCGCCTGCCTGAGCCGCTTTTTCACGCAGATCGCCGAGATCGATGTTGCCCTGTTTATCGCAGGCGACCACAACAACCGACATGCCCGCCATCTGCGCCGACGCCGGATTGGTGCCGTGTGCCGAACCCGGGATCAGGCAGAGGTTGCGCCGGCCTTCATTGCGGCTTTCGTGATAGCGGCGGATCGCCAGCAGGCCGGCATATTCCCCCTGCGCCCCGGAGTTAGGCTGCATGCAGAGTGCGTCATAGCCGGTGAGCTGTACCAGCCACTGCGACAGCTGTCCAATCATCTGCAGATAGCCAGTGGCCTGTTCAGCGGGGCAGAATGGATGCAGTTCAGAAAACTCCGGCCAGGTGATCGGGATCATCTCTGCGGCGGCATTCAGCTTCATGGTGCAGGAGCCGAGCGGGATCATTGCCTGATTCAGCGCCAGATCTTTTTTCTCCAGGCTGTGCATATAGCGCATCATTTCGGTTTCGCTGTGATAGCGGTTAAATACCGGATGCGTCAGGTAGTCACTGCGGCGCTGCTGGCCTGCCGGGATGGCAGTACTCTCCGCGGATACGGCTGCATCAAGCGCCTCAATATCCAGGCCATGTGCGTCGCCCAGAAAAATAGCAAACAGCGCCTGTACATCTTCACGGCAGGTCGTCTCATCCAGCGTAATACCCACAGCGTTATGCATATCGCTGCGCAGGTTTACGCCAAAACTCAGCGCACGGTTCAGTACGGCGGCTTTGTCAGCAACCTCAACGGTCAGCGTGTCAAACCAGCTGGCGTGACGCAGCGTCAGCCCGCCTTGCTGCACGCCGGTTGCCAGAATACTGGTCAGGCGGTGAATGCGTGAGGCGATGCGCTGCAGACCCTGCGGACCGTGCCAGACCGCATAGAGACCGGCGATATTGGCCAGCAGGACCTGTGAAGTACAGATATTGGAGTTCGCTTTTTCACGCCGGATATGCTGCTCACGCGTCTGCATCGCCATGCGCAGCGCGGTATTACCCGCCGCATCGCGTGAGACGCCGATAATGCGGCCCGGCATTGAGCGTTTGTGCTCATCGCGGCTGGCAAAAAAGGCCGCGTGCGGCCCGCCATAGCCCATTGGCACGCCAAAGCGCTGTGCAGAACCGAACACAATATCAGCGCCCTGCTTGCCGGGTGCCTCCAGCAGCAGCAGCGCCATGAAATCAGCGGCCACGCTTACCACAACTTTGCGACTGTTCAGCTCTGCGATCAGATCGCGGTAGTCATGTACTTCACCGCCGGTTCCCACCTGCTGCAGCAGTACACCAAACAGATCCTGATGATCGCGCGCTTTGTCTGCCCGATCGATGATCAGATCAAAGCCAAATGTTTCTGCGCGGGTGCGTACGACATCCAGCGTCTGCGGATGAATATCATCGGCGATAAAGAACCGCGTAGCGCTCTTCAGCTTGCTGACGCGTTTTGCCATCGCCATCGCTTCAGCAGCGGCGGTAGCCTCATCCAGCAGAGATGCAGAGGCGATATCCATACCGGTCAGATCCAGCGTCAGCGTCTGGAAGTTCAGAAGCGCCTCCAGGCGCCCCTGCGATACCTCGGGCTGATAAGGCGTATAGGCGGTATACCAGCCAGGATTTTCCAGCATGTTGCGCAGGATCACCGGCGGAGTGATCACCGCACTGTAGCCCATGCCGATCCAGGATTTGTAGCGCTGATTCTGACTGGCAATCGCTTTCAGCTCCGCCAGCGCCTGCTGCTCGGTCGCAGCGTCACCCGTGGCGGGCGGGCCAGGCAGCTGAATATCCGCGGGTACGATGGCGCTAATGAGTTCACTGAGCGAACGGGCACCAATCGCTTCCAGCATGCTGGCCTGCTGTGCGGCGGTGGGACCAATATGGCGCTCAATAAATGCACCGTTATGTTCAAGCTGGCTGAGAGTCTGGGTCATTACAGTCAATCCTGCATCGGGCTGGGTTACACAAAGGACTTACAACAGGCAGATAAAGAAGAGGTGCCGCGCCGCGACACCTTCAGAGACTACCGGTTACTCATCAATACTGGCTTTATAGGCGTCAGCATCAAGCATGCTGTCGAGTTCAGCTTCATCGCTGGCTTTCAGGCGGAACAACCAGCCATCGCCATAAGGCGCGCTGTTCACCAGCTCGGGGGAGTCGGTCAGCGCCTCATTCACCGCCACAATTTCACCACTCAGCGGCGCATAGATATCGGAAGCGGCTTTAACCGATTCTGCCACTGCGCAGTCATCGCCCGCGCTAAACGTAGCGCCAACGTCTGGCAGGTCGACAAACACCATATCACCGAGCAGCTCCTGCGCATGCTCGGTGATCCCCACGGTGTAAGAGCCATCTTCCTCTTTACGCACCCACTCGTGGCTGTCGCGGTATTTCAACGTATTTGGCACATTGCTCATCGCCATTTCTCCTGAAAAATTTACTGAGCGACCGGCTTACCGGCGCGAACAAAAACGGGTTTAGTTACTTTTACCGGCATTTCGCGATTGCGGATCTCCACAATGGCCTGCTCGCCAATACCGGCAGGCACGCGCGCCAGGGCGATGCTGCAGCCCAGCGTCGGCGAGAAGGAACCACTGGTAATCATACCCTGCTGCGGTACACCCTGCTCATCGGTGAAGCGCACCGTCTGGCCTCCGCGCAGTACGCCTTTCTCCGTCATGATCAGGCCTACCAGTTTTTCACTGCCCTGCTCACGCTGCGCTTCCAGCGCTTCACGTCCGATAAAATTGCGGTCGGCCGGCTCCCGGCTGATGGTCCAGCCCATATTCGCGGCCAGCGGCGAAACGCCCTCATCCATCTCCTGGCCATAGAGATTCATACCTGCCTCCAGACGCAGTGTGTCGCGTGCGCCTAAGCCGGCGGGTTTTACACCGGCAGCCAGCAGCTGCTGCCAGAACGCTTCAGCCTGGTCAGCTGGCAGCGCAATTTCATAGCCCGCCTCACCGGTGTAGCCGGTGGTGGCAATGAACAGGTCGCCTGACTGCACGCCATAAAATGGTTTCATGCCGGCAACGGCGGCGCGTTGAGTGTCATCAAACAGCGTCTCAGCTTTCTGCTGCGCATTCGGGCCCTGAACGGCAATCAGCGCCAGATCGCGACGCTCTGTCAGCGCTACGCCAAACGGTGCGGCGTGCTGCGTTATCCAGGCGAGGTCTTTCTCGCGTGTGGCAGAGTTCACTACCAGCCGAAAGAAGTCTTCCTGCATAAAATAGACGATCAGGTCGTCTATCACGCCACCTGAAGCGTTAAGCATGCCGCTGTAGAGCGCCTTGCCAGGCTGCGTCAGTTTTGCAACATCATTTGCCAGCAGATAGCGTAAAAACTCGCGGGTGCGTACACCGTGCAGGTCAACAATGGTCATGTGCGATACATCAAACATGCCGGCGTCGCTGCGTACTGCGTGATGCTCATCAATTTGCGAGCCGTAGTGCAGCGGCATCATCCAGCCATGAAAGTCCACCATGCGTGCACCATCGCGCTGGTGCTGGTTAAACAGAGGCGTTTGCTGAGTCATAACCATCCTGTGAAAACAAATAAGCGGGCTCGTCTGCGCGAGAATACACGGCAACGCAAACGTTCTCTTTTCGCTGACGTTACCACTGAAAAACAGATTTAACCATAAGCAAAACGAGGTCGAAGCCGGACCTCACAGTTGCAGTGCGTCCTGTAGCATGCAGCATAATTCGCTGCCTTTGTGTGATTAACCGCGCAGATTATGCAACGTTCAGGTCATATTTCAGTAAATAAAACACGCAGACGTTGTTGATAAGTGAAAGGGTATAAAAGGGTGATGCATTATGCATGAAAATAACTAATGCGAATAAGGCAGTGAAATTAGAATAAATCAAACGAGGCATCATTATGATGCAAAGCGCTCTGTTTTAGTGCGAACAGGGAGTCAGGGAAAATTTTTTGCCGGGGCGCATTAATGCGCCCCCTACATTTTCCTCTGTAGCCGTAGGGGCGCCATGTATGGTGCCCGGGTTAATGCGGGTGCGAAATGTGACGTCTGGAGATGGATTTTAACCGGGGCGCATTAATGCGCCCCCTACAATAGGACGGTGCGAAATGTGACGTCCGCGGATGGATTTGAACCGGGGCGCATTAATGCGCCCCCTACGGCAAAATGGGTGCGAAACAATGATGCCCTGCATTGGGTTTTCGTAGGGGCGCCATTTATGGCGCCCGGGTTAATGCGGGTGCGAAATGTGACGTCTGGAGATGGATTTGAAACGGGGCGCATTAATGCGCCCCCTACGGTAAGGTGGGTGCGAAACGATGGTGCCCTGTGCTGGCTTTTCGTAGGGGCGCCATTTATGGCGCCCGGGTTAATGCGGGTGCGAAATGTGACGTCCGCGGATGGGTCTAAACCGGGGCGCATTAATGCGCCCCCTGTGGTAAGGCGGATACGAAACGACAGCGCCCTGGTTAGCTAGCGGATCCACTCAGGCAGATCGTTCAGTCCCATCGCCTGCTTCAGCAGACGCGGCTTGACGCCTGGCAGCGTATCGGCCAGCTTCAGCCCGACGTCACGCAGCAGCTTTTTCGCCGGATGGGTGCCGGCAAACAGCTCACGGAATCCCTGCATGCCGGCCAGCATCAGCGCTGCGCTGTGCTTGCGGCTGCGTTCATAGCGGCGCAGCGAGAGGTGCTCGCCGATATCACGGCCCGCCTGATGCAGCCGGCGGATCTCGCCAATCAGCTCGGCCGCATCCATAAAGCCTAAGTTCACGCCCTGCCCGGCCAGCGGATGAATGGTGTGCGCGGCATCGCCGACCAGCGCCAGACGGTGAGCGGCAAAATTGCGCGCATAGCGTGCCGTCAGCGGGAACGTTTTACGTTCGCTCTCAACGCTGCATAATCCCAGGCGCATATCAAAAGCCACTGAGAGCTGCTGATTAAACAGCGCTGCCGGCATCGACTGCAGACGAGCCGCTTCCTGCGGAGCAAGTGACCAGACGATTGAGCACAGATGCGGATCCTGCATTGGCAGAAAAGCGAGAATGCCTTCGCCATGAAACACCTGACGCGCGACGGCATCATGCGGCATATCAGTGCGCACATTGGCGACCAGCGCATGGTGCTCGTAATCCCAGAACGTCAGCGGGATATCCGCTTTTTCACGCAGCCAGGAGCCGGCGCCGTCGGCGGCAATCATCAGCCGGGCGGTCATCATGGTGCCATCTTCCAGCGTGATAAACGCTTCATTATCACCAAACGCGACCTGCTGCAGCCGGGCCGGTGCAAACAGCGTGACGTCTTTGCACTGGCTGGCGCGCTGCCACAGCGCACTGTGAATAACCTCATTCTCGATAATATAACCAAGATGTGACAGCCCCTGCTGCTCATCATCAAAGCTGATGGATCCAAAGCTATCCTGATCCCACACTTCCATACCGTGGTAGGCGCTGGCGCGCAGGGCGAGGATGGATGACCAGACATCCAGCTTCTGCAGCAGCCGTTCACTGGCGGCATTAATAGCGGATACCCGGATCGACGCTGCCGCTGCCGGATCAAACTGCGGTTCCGCCGCTTTTTCCAGTACCGCGACGCGCAACCCGCTTCCCTGCAAACCGCAGGCCACTGCCAGACCGACCATGCCGCCACCGGCAATCACCACATCAAATGTTTGCATTGCTGCCTCTTTATTAACGCTTTACCCAGCCGAGCGTACGCGCGGCCAGCGGATGTTGCAGCCAGGGGAGGTGATCCATCGCCACCAGCCCGATATTTCGTCCTGCAACCAGCGGTGCATAACGGTTAGCGAACAGGCGCACCAGGCCGTCTGTCACGCCAATTGTTGCCGCGCGATCGGCCTGACGCCGGGCGGCAAAATGCTGCAGCACCGCATAACTGCCGGGATCCTGCCGCTGGCGCCAGGCGCCGGCCAGCGTTTCCGCCAGTGACATGACATCGCGCAGACCAAGGTTAAAGCCCTGACCAGCGATTGGATGCAGCGTCTGGGCGGCGTTACCGACCAGTGCCAGCCGGTGCGTGACCTGACGATCGGCTGTTTGCAGCGCCAGCGGATAAATTTCACGCTGCCCGGCATGGGTAAAGCGTCCCAGCCGCCAGCCGAATGCGCGCTGCAGTTCGCGCAGGAAGGTTTCCTCATCCCACGCCCGCACGCCGGCTTCTGCCGCTGCCGGATGGCACCACACCAGCGACATCCGATTGCCGGACATCGGCAGCAGTGCCAGCGGCCCGTGTGGCGTAAATCGCTCAAATGCCTGTCCCTGGTGCGGCAGCTGAGTAGAGACATTAGCAATCACCGCCAGCTGCTGATAGTCGTCGCGCTGCCACTGAATACCGCATGATGCAGCCAGCGATGAGCGCGATCCATCTGCAGCGACCAGCAGCGAACCTTCCAGCGTGTCGCCGCTGTTAAGCGTCACCTGCACACGCGCTTTGTCACGCGTCACCTGCGTGACGTAATCCGGGCAGCGCAATGTTACGCCGGGCGCCTGCCGGAGACGCTCAAACAGGCGCTGTCCGACATCAAACAGCTCTACCACCTGCCCGAGCGCAGCCAGCCGATACGCCTCTGCGCTGAGCTGTACAAAACCGCTGTGACCGCGATCGGAGACGTGAATGCGGGTGATCGGCGTGGCACAGTCCGCCAGCGAACGCCAGAGGTCAATCGCTGCCAGCTGCTGGCAGGTGCCGGCAGCCAGCGCAATCGCCCGGCCATCAAAACCGGGGTGCGCACGACTGCCCGGCTCGCTGCGCTCAATAAGCGTGACCGGCAGCCTGCCCTGCGTAAGATGCGAGATCGCCAGCGCCAGCGTGGCACCGGTCATACCCCCGCCTGCAATCAGAATCGTCATACGCCGCGCGCCGCTGCCATCAGCGCTTCAATCGCGTCCGGATCTTTCACCACGCTATCGGTAAGATTCTCGTGGCCCGTCGCCGTGATCACAATGTCATCCTCGATGCGCACGCCGATGCCGCGATACTGCGGCGGCACGCTGGCATCAGGCGCTATATAGAGGCCAGGCTCGACCGTCAGCACCATGCCGGGCTCCAGCGCCCGGTCACGGCCTGGCGTACCGTAATCACCGACGTCATGCACATCCAGCCCCAGCCAGTGGCCCAGACCGTGCATGAAGAAAGGGCGATGCGCCTGCGCTTCAAACAGCTCATCGATATTGCCGTCAAGAATGCCGAGATCAACAAGACCGGTGATCATGATACGGACGACTTCATCATTCACATCATGAATACTGACGCCAGGCCGGAACATCGACAGCGCTTTATGCAGCGAGGCCAGCACAATGTCATAGACTTCCCGCTGCGCCGGCGTAAACCTGCCGTTTACCGGAAAGGTGCGGGTAATATCCCCTGCGTAACCGTGAAACTCACAGCCGGCGTCAATCAGCACCAGATCGCCATCGCGCATTGCGCTTTCGTTTTCGGTGTAGTGCAGGATGCAGCCGTTTTCGCCACTTCCGACAATGGTGTTATAGGAGGGAAAGCGCGCACCGTGGCGGGAAAACTCATGATGGATCTCCCCTTCAAGCTGATACTCATACATGCCAGGGCGACACTGCTGCATGGCACGGGTATGCGCCAGCGCGCTGATTTTTCCCGCCTGGCGCAGGATCTCAATCTCTTCCGCGCTCTTAAACAGCCGCATCTCATGCACCCAGGGACGCCAGTCAGTCACGCTAGCCGGTGCACTAAGATTCTGCCGGAAACCACGACGCAGCTTATCCAGCGCGCTAAACAGCAGCTGGTCAGCGTGCTCATATTCGCCCTGTGCGTGGTACACCACGTCGAGGCCGTTCAGCAGCAAGTGCAGCTGTTCGCTAATATCATCCCACGGCAGTGCGCGATCAACACCCAGCTTCGCTGGCGCCGCATCCTGCCCCAGTCGGCGACCAGACCACACTTCGGCAGTGAGATCGCGTATGCGGTTAAACAGCACGCTGTGGTTATGATGTTCATCGCTTTTGATCAGCACCAGCAGCGCCTGTGGCTCGTTAAACCCGGTGAAATACCAGAAGTCGCTGTTTTGCCGGTAGCTATATTCGGTGTCGTTGCTGCGCGTGACTTCAGGTGCTGCAAAAATCAGCGCCGCGCTGCCGGGGGCCATCTGCGCAATCAGCGCCTGACGACGCTGATGGAACTGTTCCAGTGTGATCATAGTTGCACTCCCTGTTGATAACGGGCAGCCAGGCTGCCCGCGATGACGCGCTTAGTGTAGCGTAGGTTTCTGCACTTCCGGTGCGGTTGGCGTATGCGGACGCGTGAAAGTGTCGTGGCACAGCAGCGCTGCGACGCGCACATACTCAATCACCTCTTCCAGCGACTGCTCCAGCTCTTCCTGATCTTCATCTTCTTCGTAGCCGAGCTGAGCAATCGTACGCAGATCGTCAATCGCTTCGCCGGTTTCACCGGTGATTTTATCCAGTTTAGGCTGCGTCACACCCAGGCCAAGCAGGAAATGGTTTACCCAGCCCGCCAGCGCGTCAGCCCGGTCAAAAACGGTAATATCTTCTTCATCCGGCAGCATCAGCTGAAACAGAAAGCCATCCTCTTCCAGCGTACTGGTCAGACTGTCATGCAGAGCCTGCAGCGGCTGTGCCAGGCTCTGTGAGAAGGCCATGCCTTCGTTAGCCAGATCGTGCACCAGCGTCTTCCAGCTGGCGTCCTGATTGCCGCCACACAGGATGCCACACAGCAGTCCATGCATTTCGGCAGGCGTCATGCCCACACCCTGCTGAGAGAGGGCTGCGGCCAGCGCGTTGTAAGTGGGTGTTGCGTTCTGTAAAGACATAAGCTTTGGTCGTCGTTGGCAGAATAAGTTCGTGATATGCTACCACCAGGTGCCTCAGGGTTTCCAGAAAAGGGGTTGTATCTTCTTACCCGCGTCTATATAGTTGCGCACCTTCCGGACCAATGGCGAGCCGGATGGAGCGAACGAAGTAATCAGTCAGGATGGTGGCATGTCTGCACAACCGGTAGATATACAAATTTTTGGTCGTTCTTTGAGAGTAAATTGTCCGCCTGAACAGCAGGATGCGCTAAATCTTGCCGCAGAGGACCTCAATCAACGGTTGCAAGATTTAAAAGTTCGCACTAGAGTCACAAATACAGAGCAACTGGTGTTCATCGCCGCGTTAAACATCTGCCACGAGCTGGCGCAAGAGAAAGGTAAAACGCGCGACTATGCAGCAAACATGGAACAACGTATCCGCATGCTGCAGCAGACGATTGAACAGGCTTTAGTTGAGCAGGGTCGTATTACCGACCGCCAGGGCCCTAAATTCGAATAATACTTCATGGTTCTCATGCCAGAGCAACGATGAAGTCCTGTTTCTCTGAGATGTTTGCAAGCGGGCCAGTCCCCTGAGCCGATATTTCATACCAACAGAGTGTGACGCTCTGTAGCCTGTGAGCATGCTCGGTTCGTCCGAGAAGCCTGATGGTTGCGACGGCATACTCACCTTGAACCAAGGGTTCAAGGGTTACAGCCTGCGGCGGCATCTCGGAGATCTCTTTTCTGTTTTACCCGGCATCATTACAGGTGGTGTCACAGCGGCAGACGCGACTGCCGCTGCCACCTGAAGTCAGCCCCCTCCCCCCTCTTTTGCATGATATAGTCAGCGCACGCTAACCCATTTCTGCAGGGAACATTATGTCAGCTACTGATTACACCGAACGTCAGCTGCTGCGTCAGCATATTCGCCATCTGCGCCGGCATCTGACGCCTGAACAGCAGGCTGACGCTGCCGAACGGCTGGCTGAACATGCGGTTAACCTGGCGCCCGTCTCAGCAGCACAACATATTGCGCTGTTTCTCTCCACCGACGGTGAAATCAATACCCGGCCGCTGATTGCCCGCCTCTGGCAGCAAAAAAAAGCGGTTTATTTGCCGGTACTGCATCCGTTTGCGCCAGGGAATCTGCTGTTTTTGCGTTATACCCCTGAAACACAGCTGGTCATGAATAAGCTGCGCATTCCGGAGCCGCCGCTGGATATTACGCAGATGGCGACGCTGGATCGGCTGGATGTCATGCTGGTTCCGCTGGTAGCGTTTGATGAGAGTGGACAACGGCTGGGAATGGGCGGCGGCTTTTATGACCGCACGCTGCAGAACTGGCAGCGCCATGGCTGCCTGCCGATAGGCATTGCTCACGACTGCCAGCGCGTTGAGGCGCTGCCGGCAGCCGCATGGGACATCCCGCTACCGGCCGTGCTCACGCCGGCAAAACTGTGGCAGTGGGATGCGTCGTTCTGACGGGCGCCTGCCCGTCACTTATCAGTAGAGCAGACGGGCGCGCATCGTGCCCGGAATCGCACGCATCAGCTGCAGCGCTTTATCCGCAACATCTTTTTCGGCGTCGATATCAATTACTACGTAGCCGAGCTGAGGCGAGGTCTGCAGGAACTGGGCCGCGATATTAATATTCTGCTCAGCGAAAATCTGGTTAATCGCAGTGAGAATACCCGGACGGTTTTCGTGAATGTGCAGCAGACGACTGGCGCTGGCGCCGTGCATTGGCAGCGACACCTCCGGAAAATTAACCGCAGAGAGCGTTGAGCCGTTATCAGAGTATTTTGCCAGCTTACCCGAGACTTCCAGGCCGATATTCTCCTGCGCTTCCTGCGTGGAACCGCCAATGTGCGGCGTCAGAATAACGTTATCAAACTCGCACAGCGGTGAATTGAACGGATCGCTGTTGGTTGCCGGTTCAGTCGGGAAGACGTCAATGGCTGCACCCGCCAGATGTTTGCTGGAGAGCGCATGACACAGCGCCGGAATATCGATGACGGTGCCGCGAGCAGCGTTGATCAGCAGCGCGCCCGGCTTCATCAGTGCCAGCTCTTCTGTGCTAATCATGTTCTGGGTTGAGGCGGTCTCCGGCACATGCAGGCTGACCACATCACTCATATTGAGCAGATCTGACAGGTGACGAACCTGCGTAGCGTTCCCCAGCGGCAGTTTGTTTTCAATATCGTAAAAGAAAACGTGCATGCCCAGGCCTTCTGCCAGCACGCCAAGCTGCATGCCGATATGACCATAGCCAATGATGCCCAGCTTTTTGCCGCGCGCTTCATAGGAGCCGGTTGCCACTTTGTTCCAGATACCGCGGTGCGCCTTGGCGTTCGCTTCCGGAATGCCGCGCAGCATCAGCAGCATCTCCCCGATCACCAGCTCAGCTACGGAGCGGGTATTAGAGAAAGGTGCGTTAAATACCGGAATACCGCGCTGCGCAGCGGCGTTAAGATCGACCTGATTGGTGCCGATGCAGAAGCAGCCAACCGCTACCAGCTTCTCTGCTGCGGCGAAAATCTCTTCCGTAAGCTGGGTGCGGGAGCGGATACCGATAAAGTGCGCATCACGGATTGAGGCTTTCAGCGATTCTGCATCCAGCGCCCCTTTGTGAAACTCGATGTTGGTATAGCCTGCCGCGCGAAGATTTTCCAGCGCGCTCTGATGCACGCCCTCCACCAGCAGAAATTTAATTTTGTCTTTATCCAGTGATACCTTTGCCATTTCCCGACCCTATTCAGAATTCAACGTGGAGTGCCATAAGATTACCTTCTGCCAAAATAACAAATTCTGGCAATGCGGCAATACAAACGATTGCGACTGCAGCAGCACGCTCCGGCTTTCGGGCAGCACAAATCCATACAAAATCGCAGGATGCCGGAAGCAGAGAGCAGGAATCGGCTCTCCATGCCCTGTTTGTGACATAAGTCACTAAATTCAGGCCGGTAAAGAAAAGCAGAATTAGCCGGGTAAAAAAACGGCGCGTCAGGCGCGCCGGAGAGATCATTTGAGAATAGTTTTGACGCCATCCGGTGTGCCAATCAGCGCGACATCAGCGCCCCGGGTGGCAAACAGACCCACCGTGACCACGCCCGCCAGCGCATTAATGTTTTTCTCCATGGTGACGGGATCGAGGATCTGCAGGTTGTGCACGTCGAGAATGATGTTGCCATTATCGGTCACCACCTGCTGCCGATACTCTGGCTGGCCGCCAAGCTTCACCAGCTCGCGCGCGACATACGCTCGCGCCATCGGGATCACCTCAACCGGCAGCGGGAAACGGCCAAGAATATCAACTTCTTTGGACGCATCCGCGATACAGACAAACTTTTGCGCGACCGCTGCCACAATCTTCTCGCGCGTCAGCGCTGCGCCACCGCCCTTGATCATCTGCATATGCGGGTTGATCTCATCGGCACCATCGACATAGACCGCAATATCATCCACGTCGTTAAGATCGAAAACCGGTATGCCCAGCGATTTCAGCTTCAGGGTGGAGGCTTCAGAACTGGAGACCGCCCCCTCAATCTGGTGCTTCATGGTGGCCAGCGCGTCGATAAAATGCGCGGCCGTTGATCCGGTGCCTACGCCAACAATAGTGCCTGGCTGCACATACTGCAGCGCCGCCCACCCTACCGCTTTTTTCAGTTCATCCTGGGTCATGGTATGTTTAAAACCTGTGCGACATCAAAGTGCGCGTAGTATAAAACAACGCGCTGTAAAAGTGCGCGACTCACGCGCCACCGATTTATACCTTTGGAAGCCAGTCCGCAAAAATACAGCTGCCGCACAGTGCGGCCATTTTGTGGCATAGTACTTTCCACCCTGAACGAGAGAGAACCATAATGAAACGCCCGGATTACCGCACGCTTCAGGCGCTGGATGCAGTTATTCGTGAGCGCGGCTTTGAGCGCGCTGCACAGAAGCTTTGTATTACCCAGTCAGCCGTATCGCAGCGTATCAAGCAGCTGGAAAACCTGTTTGGTCAGCCGCTGCTGGTACGCACTGTTCCGCCCCGCCCTACTGAACAGGGGCAGAAGCTGCTGGCGCTGCTGCATCAGGTTGAGTTGCTGGAAGAGGAGTGGCTGGGTGACGATCAAAGCGGGACCACGCCGCTGCTGCTCTCGCTGGCGGTTAACGCCGACAGTCTTGCGACCTGGCTGTTGCCGGCACTGAAAGATGTGCTGGCGGACTCACCGGTACGGCTGAATCTGCAGGTGGAAGATGAAACGCGCACGCAGGAACGGCTGCGTCGTGGCGAAGTGGTAGGCGCCGTGAGTATCCAGCCGCAGCCGCTGCCAAGCTGCCTGGTTGATCAGCTGGGGGCGCTCGACTATCTGTTTTGCGCCTCGCCCGATTTTGCCGCCCGCTACTTCCCTAACGGCGTCACGCGCTCTGCTTTGCTCAAGGCACCGGCGGTGGCGTTTGACCATCTGGATGATATGCATCAGGCGTTTTTGCAGCAGAATTTTGATCTGTCACCGGGCAGCGTACCCTGCCATATCGTCAACTCGTCAGAGGCGTTTGTGCAGCTGGCGCGGCAGGGATCGGTCTGCTGTATGATCCCGCATCTGCAGATTGAGCGCGAACTGGCCCAGGGCGAGCTGGTGGATCTGACACCCGGGCTTTATCAGCGCCGAATGCTCTACTGGCACCGCTTTGCGCCAGAAAGCCGGCTGATGCGCAGCGTCACCGATGCGCTGATTGCCCACGGGCATCGGGTATTGCGTCAGGATGAGGTCACAGCCTGAGCATAGCGCAGCGGCAGGCGCCGCTGCGGCAGTCAGCTATCAGGGCGTAGCGGCGTTTGGCTTAATTTCAAACACTACATCGACCTGATCGTCAAAGTGGATACTCTGCTGTTCATACGTCTGCTGCGCAGTGGTATCCGCGGGTGCGGCGGCCGCTTTATACATGCGCGCCATCGGCATTGGCTGATAGTTAGCCACGTGATAGCGAATACTGTAGACCTGACCCAGCTTCGCGTTGAAACCTTCAGCCAGCGCACTGGCCTGCTGCGTAGCGTTAGCAATGGCGGCTTTACGCGCCTGCTCTTTGTAGCTTTCTGCGTTTGCCACGCCCAGTTCAACGGTGCGGATTTCGTTCAGACCTGACTTCAGCGCGCCATCCAGCAGATCGTTCAGCTTATCCAGCTGACGCAGCGTCACTTCCACCTGGCGTACCGCGCGGTAGCCTTTCAGTACCGACTTACCCTCTTTGGTATAGTCATATTCTGGCTGAGTACTCAGATTAGCCGCATCGATATCTTTCTTTTCAATACCGCTCTTTTGCAGGAAATCAAAATATTGCGCCACGCGCGCGTCAGCCTGCTTTTTGGCATCAGCGGCTTCTTTAGAGGCGACGCTGACCATGATTGAGAGCGTCGCCATATCCGGACGCGCATCCACGCTAGCCTGACCGGAAGTGACCACATGCGGTCCTTCAGGAACCTCTCCGGCCTGAACCATGCCCGACAGTGCGCCCGTACTCATTGCGGCGACCAGCGCCAGTGCTTTCAGTTTCACAAACTCCTCCTTGGAAATCGGGTTACCGGCTGCCACTATGGCGAAGCCGCTAACACTTTACTATGCGTGATGCTCTGAGTTTACGCCGACAGAAAAGTTCGTTCGCGCTGCGTTTTAACCTGCTGCCGGCTGCAAACTTATCACTACAGAGTTGTCAAAAAGAGTATTGTACGTTTCGCTTGATAAATACTTTTTGTTTTCAGGAGCTCTGCTCATGGCACCCGATCCATTAAGCCCTGACGCGCCTGCTGCTGGCGTGCGCGTCGGACGTACGCGTTTTCTGATGCTGACGCTGGTATTTGTGAACATCATTATCAACTATATGGATCGCGCTAATCTGGCCGTGGCAGCGCCAGCGCTGAGCGCTGAATTGCAGCTCACTCCACTGCAAATGGGGCTGATTTTTTCTGCATTTGGCTGGATCTACGCCGCACTGCAGATCCCGGGCGGCTGGCTGATTGATCGGTTCGGTGCGCGTATGGTGTATGGCGTAGCGATGATCGGCTGGTCGCTCATTACCCTGCTGCATGTTTGCGCCAGCAGCGCAGCGGCGCTGGTGGGACTGCGGCTGGGCGTCGGCGCGCTTGAAGCCCCGGTGATGCCGGCTAACAACCGTATTATTTCCGGCTGGTTTCCGCTACACGAGCGCGCCAGCGCCATTGGCATTTACTCTTCAGCGCAGTTTGCTGGCCTGGCCTGCGTGACGCCGCTGCTGTTTCATATCGAGGCTGCGTTTGGCTGGCGCGGGCTGTTTGCTATCACCGGTCTGACCGGCATTCTGTGGGCTGGGGTCTGGTTTGCGTTCTATCGCGAGCCTGGCGAACATAAACGTGTATCCGCCGCAGAGCGCACCTGGCTGCTGGAGAACGGTGCGCTGCCCGACAGCGCATCGGCCGGGCGTACACCGCTGCGCCTGAGTGATATGCAGCAGATGCTGCGCAACCGCCAGCTGCTGGGCATCTGTCTGGGCCAGTTTTCGATTTCCGCCACGTTCTGGTTCTTTCTGACGTGGTTTCCGACCTATCTGGTCCGGTACCGGCATATGGATTTCATTAAAAGCGGCTATGTCGCCTCGCTGCCTTATCTGGCGGCGTTTTGCGGTGTACTGCTGGCGGGATTTATCTCCGATTATCTGATGCGGCGCGGCGTTTCAGCGGGCGTGGCGCGCAAGCTGCCGATACTGCTCGGACTGACGATGACGCTGTTTATTCTCGGCGCCAGCTACACGGATAATACCACGCTGATCGTTCTGTTTATGTCGCTGGCCTTTTTCGGCAACGGGCTGGCCACCATTACCTGGGTGTTTGTCACCACGCTGGCACCGCGTCATCTGGTCGGGCTGGCAGGCGGCATGTTTAACTTTACCGGTGCGCTGTCAGCAATCGTTGTGCCGGTTGCGATTGGCGCACTGATCGACGGCAGTGATTTTGCTCCGGCGCTGATGTTCATCGCTGCGCTGGCGCTGGTGGGGATCGGCAGCTATCTGTTTATCGTTGGCCGCCCCGAAGAGATTACTGCTCGCCGGTGATCTTCTGCGCCAGCGCTTTCAGCTGCGCCACCCGTTGCGCCAGATGCTCATCATCCTTCTGCCAGATTTTAGCGAACGCCAGCGCCGCGCGATTATGCGTGATCGGCAGCGCCATACCAATCTCACCATCATCACGCTGCCAGATAAGATGATCGCTCTGGCGTTTGCGTGCCAGCAGAGGTGCCATCTGCGTCCACTGCGCCGGGTCAAAACGCGGCTGCAGCTGCACATCAGGCTCTGCGGCCAGCAGCGCCATGCCAATCACCGACTGCCACGCTGGCAGCATGCGAAATCCGGCCAGCGCCTGACTGGTGCGGGTACGTTCACCGGGTTCCGAGTGCCAGATATAGATGACCTGATCCTCCCACAGCACGCCCAGCGCCACCACGATATCGTGCGGTGCATAGAGCTCCAGCTGCGGCAGCGCCTGCGCAAACAGTGAGGACCCCCGAATTGCCTGCGCGGCCAGCGCGTGAACGCCCGGGCCCGGCAGATAGCGACGCTGCTCATCCTGAACGGTGAGGCCGATCGATGCCATGGTCATCAGCAGACGGTTAACGCGCGTGCTGTTCATTCCCATCTGACGCGCCAGCTCACGCCCGCCAATGGCTCTGTCGCTGGAGACCAGGTACTGCAGACAGCGGATGCCGTCAATCAGGCTCTGGTTAGGTTGAGAAGACATGGGTCACCTCCGGGCGCTAAAAACTCAATCTTAACAGCCTCGCCGCGTCAATAATGCCCCCCTGCGCGTTTTACTTTTTAATCCGTCAGCCCCTGCTGCGCCAGCTGGAAAGCGATAAGCCACATAACGCTGCCAACCAGCAGATTAATAATGCGCTGCGCACGCGCGGTGCGCAGTCGTGGCGACAGCCAGGCCGCCAGCAGCGCCAGACCATAAAACCAGATAACGGAGGCGCTGACGGTGCCCAGCGCGAACCAGCGACGGGCATCGGCAGAAGGCAGCTGACTGCCGAGGCTGCCCAGTACGACAAACGTATCCAGATAGACATGCGGATTGAGCCAGGTCACAGCCAGCATCGTGGCAACAATGCGCCAGCGTCCCTGTTTCAGCGCGCTGTCCTGCTCCAGCGCAATACCGCCGCGCCATGCACTGCGTAATGCTCCCCAGCCATACCAGAGCAGAAACGCAACGCCTGCCCAGGTGATCAGCGTCAGCAGCAGCGGTGACTGATGCAGCAGCGCGCTGCCGCCAAATATGCCGCCGCAGATCAAGGCAATGTCGCTCAGGGTACAGAGCGTAGCGGTCATCAGATGATAGTGACGCTTGATGCCCTGATTCATCACAAAAGCGTTTTGCGGGCCCAGTGGCAGGATCAAGGCAGCGCCCAGCGCCAGCCCCTGCAGATAAATTGCTAACATGCTGAATAACCTGGAAAGAGAAGAAGATGGGCGCAGTATATTAGCAGGAGGATATTAGCGGAAATTGAAAGATTTAATCGGCCATTAGTTCGATTAATAAGAAAGGCACCCGCAGGTGCCTTATGCTGATGTTATTTTGTCAGGTTAACCGGCTGCTCCTGCTCTTCGCGCCTGACCTGGTGCAGATGCACATCCATCTGCGGATAAGGGATGCCGATGCCGTTCGCATCCAGCGTACGCTTAAAGTTTTTCATCAGGTCCCAGTAAACGTTCTGCAGGTCACCGCTTTTGCTCCAGCAGCGCACCACAAAGTTCAGTGACGAAGCCGCCAGTTCATTCAGGCCGATCTGGATACCCATATCTTTCAGCACGCGCTCATCCGCTTCCACGACGTCACGCAGCAGAGCGATCACCCGATCGACATCTGCATCGTAGGCCACGCCAATAATAAATTCGTTGCGGCGGATCGGCTCACGGGAGAAGTTAATGATATTGCTGGCGATGATTTTGCCGTTCGGCACCACCACCATTTTACCGTCTGCGCTTTTCAGCGTGGTTGAGAAGATCTGCACATTCTGAACCGTTCCCATCACGCCACCGAGATCAACAAATTCGCCGGTACGGAACGGACGGAAAGTCACCAGCAGTACACCTGCCGCCAGGTTGGACAGCGAGCCCTGCAGCGCCAGACCCACGGCCAGACCGGCCGCACCCAGCACGGCGATCACTGACGCGGTCTGTACGCCAACGCGCCCCAGCGCTGCGATGATAGTAAATGCGATAACGCCATAGCGGACTAAGGCTGAAAGAAAATCGGCCACGGTCGCGTCGATATGGCGTGCCACCAGCAGACGATTCACGCCTTTTGAGACAATACGCGCGATGATCATGCCAACGATAATAATCGCGATTGCTGCCACGATATTGACCGCATAGCTCAGGATCAGCGCCTGGTTACGCACCAGCCAGCCACCTGCACTGTTAATGCCATTTACGACATCTAAATCTTCCATTTGTCAGCCCTGTTGTTGAGTTTCCCGCGGGAAATTACAAAAACGGCCAGATTGACTCCGGCACTCCAGGCTACAAGGTTAAACAAAAACAGGGGGAAGCGCCAAAATTAAGCTGATTTAACATTATATTGGGGAGAAAACATACCGGAATCGATGCAGATCAGAGCAGAGTAACCTGCAGACTGGCGGTAACTGTGCATCAGAATGAGACGGACTGGCGTGTGCGTTTGTCTGGAAGAGACTGCCGCGGAAACGCATAAAAAAAGGCCCCTGCAGGGGCCTTTTTACTGCAGCGAACTTACAGTACGTCGACTGCGTTCAGCTCTTTAAACGCCTGCTCTAAGCGCACAACCATTGAGGATTGTGCCGCACGCAGCCAGACGCGTGGGTCATAGTATTTCTTGTTCGGGCTGTCCGGGCCGTTCGGGTTGCCCAGCTGCGACTGCAGGTACGCTTCGTTAGATTTGTAATACTGCAGAATACCGTCCCAGGTTGCCCACTGGGTATCGGTATCGATGTTCATTTTGATCACGCCGTAGCTGATAGACTCTTCAATCTCTGCCGCAGAAGAACCGGAACCGCCGTGGAATACGAAATCCAGCGCGTTATGCTCCAGACCATGCTTCTCGCACACATATTTCTGTGAATCGCGCAGAATGGTTGGGGTCAGCTTCACGTTGCCTGGCTTGTACACGCCGTGCACGTTGCCGAAAGAGGCCGCAATAGTGAAACGCGGGCTGATTTTGCTCAGCTCGGTGTAAGCGTAATCCACATCTTCTGGCTGGGTGTAGAGGGCTGAAGCATCCATATGGCTGTTATCCACGCCATCTTCTTCACCCCCGGTACAGCCGAGTTCGATTTCCAGCGTCATATCGATTTTCGCCATACGCGTCAGATATTTGCTGGAGATCTCGATGTTCTCTTCCAGCGACTCTTCAGAGAGGTCGATCATGTGTGAAGAGAACAGTGGCTTGCCGGTTTTTTTGAAGTGCTCTTCACCGGCATCCAGCAGACCGTCGATCCACGGCAGCAGTTTTTTCGCACAGTGGTCAGTGTGCAGAATAACCGGCACACCATACTGCTCTGCCATCAGATGCACATGGTGCGCACCGGCGATAGCGCCGAAAATTGCTGCGCCCTGTGGTTTGTCGGTTTTGAAACCTTTACCGGCGATAAATGCAGCACCGCCGTTGGAGAACTGAACGATGACCGGCGCTTTAACTTTGGCAGCCGCTTCCAGTACCGCGTTAATGGAGTCCGTGCCGACGCAGTTAACTGCAGGCAGAGCGAATTTGTGCTCTTTCGCTACCTTGAAGACTTTCTGAACGTCATCACCAGTGACAACGCCGGGTTTTACGAAATCAAAAATTTTAGACATGGTTGTGTCCCGTTTCGTTACCGTTCATTCCCGAAGGGAATGGGATTTATTTGCCCCGGACGGGGCCAGTTTTAAGGCAGCGCCGGAGCGCTGCCCCCAGAATTACTGCTTAGCGCGCTCTTCCAGCATCGCCACTGCAGGCAGTTTTTTGCCTTCCACAAACTCCAGGAACGCCCCGCCGCCGGTTGAGATGTAAGAGATCTTGTCTTCAATACCGAACAGATCGATAGCCGCCAGGGTGTCACCGCCGCCTGCAACAGAGAATGCCTCGCTGTCTGCAATCGCATTAGCCACGATTTCGGTGCCTTTACGGAAGTTCGGGAACTCAAATACGCCTACCGGACCGTTCCACAGAATCGTTTTGGCCTCTTTCAGAATCTTCGCCATGTTCTGTGCGGTTTCATCACCGAAGTCCATAATCTCTTCGTTATCCTGCACTTCTGAAACCTTTTTCACGGTAGAAGGTGCAGTTTCAGAGAATTCCGTGCCCACACGGGAATCGGTCGGAACCGGAATACCGTACTGGTCACGCAGGCCTTTAGCCGCTTCAACGAAGTCCGGCTCGTAGAGTGATTTACCGACGTTGTTGTCGATAGCCACGAAGGTGTTTGCGATGCCGCCGCCAACAATCACGGTATCCGCAATTTTGACCAGCGACTGCAGGACATCAAATTTGGTCGATACTTTTGAACCACCGACGACGGCAACCAGCGGACGCTCCGGATTGCTCATTACTTTACCCAGCGCTTCCAGCTCAGCAGAAAGCAGCGGGCCGGCGCAGGCGACTGGCGCAAATTTGCCTACGCCATGGGTTGAAGCCTGTGCACGGTGGGCGGTACCAAACGCATCCATTACAAAGACGTCGCACAGCGCGGCATATTTCTTCGCCAGCGTCTCGTCATCTTTCTTTTCGCCTTTGTTAAAGCGTACGTTTTCCAGTACTACCAGCTCGCCCGCTCCCACTTCAACGCCGTCAAGATACTCTTTTGCCAGCGTAACCTGGGTACCGTTCAGTTTCTCTTTCAGATAGTTAACAACCGGCAGCAGCGAGAACTCTTCATTGTATTCACCTTCAGTCGGGCGACCGAGGTGAGAGGTAACCATCACTTTTGCGCCCTGTTTCAGTGCCGCTTCAATGGTAGGCAGGGAAGCACGGATACGTGCGTCAGATGTCACTTTTCCTTCTTTCACTGGCACATTGAGATCGGCACGGATCAGAACACGCTTACCAGCAAGGTCCAGATCGGTCATCTTAATTACAGACATGGTGAATCCTCTCGTTGATTCTCGTAAGTTTTGCCAGACGCCATCCGCGTCTTACCTGAAACCGCTTGCGGCCATTGCTAACGTAGTATCGATCATCCGATTAGCAAAGCCCCATTCGTTGTCACACCAGACCAGCGTCTTGATCAGGTGATGACCGCTGACCCGCGTCTGCGTACCATCAACGATGGCACTGTGCGGATCGTGGTTAAAATCTACTGAGACTAACGGTAATTCCGTATAGTCAACTATACCACGAAATGCCCCTGCTGATGCGTTTTGCAGCAGCGCATTGACCTCACACGCCTTTACCGCCGCCCGCACCGAGACGCTCAGATCAATCGCCGTCACGTTGATAGTGGGTACACGCACCGCGATCGCTTCGAAGCGATCGTTGAATTTCGGAAAAATGCGGGTGATGCCGGCCGCCAGCCGCGTATCGACCGGAATGATCGACTGACTCGCTGCACGGGTGCGGCGCAGATCGCTGTGATAGGCGTCGATCACCTGCTGATCGTGCATCGCTGAGTGGATCGTGGTCACTGTACCGGACTCGATCCCAAAGGCATCATCCAGCAGCTTGATCACCGGAATAATGCAGTTGGTGGTACAGGATGCGTTAGACACAATGCGGTCAGTTTGTTTAAGAGCCTGTTCGTTTACGCCGAACACAACGGTTGCGTCCAGATCGTTGCCGCCCGGATGCGAAAACAGAACTTTTCTGGCGCCCGCCTGCAGATGCGCCTCACCGTCGGCGCGGCTGCCGTAAACGCCGGTGCAATCCAGCACAACATCAACGTCCAGCTGCTGCCACGGCAGCGTGCCGATCTCTGCCTGGTGCAGGATGCGAATGGTGTCTTCCCCTACCCACAGCAGATCGCGCTCCTGACGCACGTCGAAGGCGAAGCGACCGTGGCTGGTATCGTACTTCAGCAGATGCGCCATGCCGGCGGCGTCTGCCAGCTCATTAATCGCAACGACCGTGATTTCCGCCCGGCGTCCCGTTTCATATAGCGCACGCAACACATTGCGTCCGATACGACCAAAGCCATTGATAGCAATACGAATGGTCATCGCTTTTCCTGCAACTGCACCTCTGAAATGTGCCAGATACCTTGAGCGTTTCATGCCATTTTGTACAGGGAATTCTTCCGCAGCGCCTGACGTGATGCGCAGGGATTCGGCAGCAACTGAAACGGTTCAGCCAGAATAAAGCATGCGGGGAATAACCGGAATGATTGCGATCAAGGATGGTGATGATTATTGGATCTGCGTCACAAAAATGAGGCGATTAAACAATTACTGCAGGAATAATTGAAACGTTTCAGGCGGCGAAAGAATATGAAATAAAACAGGGTGCGCATCAATGCGCACCCTGTAGCTCACGATATCCGGTTTGTTAAGTCGCCCGTTAAGGCGAACACGGATTACAGAATAGATTTTGCGGTATTTACCACATTCTCAACGGTGAAGCCGAACTCTTTAAACAACAGCTCTGCCGGCGCAGATTCACCAAATGAGGTCATACCGACCACCGCGCCGTGCAGGCCGGTGTATTTGAACCAGTAATCGGCAATACCCGCTTCAATGGCAACGCGCGCACCAACTGCTTTCGGCAGCACCGCTTCACGGTAGGCGGCATCCTGCTTATCGAACGCATCCGTTGATGGCATGGAGACCACGCGCACATTGCGGCCTTCGCTGCTGAGTTTGTCAGCGGCAGCCACCGCCAGCTCAACTTCAGAGCCGGTAGCGATCAGGATCAGTTCCGGGGTGCCGTTGCAATCTTTCAGCACATAGCCACCGCGGACCACGTTTGCCAGCTGCTCAGCGGTACGATCCTGCTGCGCCAGGTTCTGGCGGGAGAAGATCAGCGCTGACGGGCCATCCACGCGCTCAATGGCATATTTCCACGCGACAGCAGACTCAACCTGGTCACAGGGACGCCACAGGCTCATGTTTGGCGTCGTACGCAGGCTGGCCATCTGCTCAACCGGCTGGTGCGTCGGGCCATCTTCACCCAGACCGATGGAGTCGTGGGTGTAAACCATGATCTGGCGGATCTTCATCAGTGCCGCCATACGCGCCGCGTTGCGGGCATATTCAACAAACATCAGGAAGGTCGCGGTATAAGGCAGGAAACCGCCGTGCAGCGCAATGCCGTTGGCAATGGCGGTCATACCGAACTCACGCACGCCATAATGGATGTAGTTACCCGCTGTGTCTTCGTTGATCGGTTTAGAACCGGACCACATCGTCAGGTTGCTGGGTGCCAGATCGGCGGAACCGCCGAGGAACTCCGGCAGCAGCTTGCCAAAGGCTTCAATCGTATTCTGTGACGCTTTACGGCTGGCGATTTTAGCCGGATTCGCCTGCAGCTGCTCAATAAACTGCTGCGACTCTGCCTGCCAGTTAGCAGGCAGCTCATTGTTAACGCGACGTGTAAACTCTTCCGCCAGCGCCGGGAAAGCTGCCGCATAGGCTGCAAACTTCTCATTCCACGCGGACTCTTTCGCCTGGCCTGCCTCTCTGGCATCCCACTGCGTATAGATATCGGCCGGGATCTCAAACGGTGCGTGGCTCCAGCCCAGCTGCTTACGCGTCAGCGCAATTTCATCGTCGCCCAGCGGCGCGCCGTGTGAATCGTGCGTGCCCGCTTTGTTGGGTGAGCCGAAGCCGATAACGGTTTTGCACATCAGCAGTGACGGCTTGTCAGAGACGCGCTTCGCCTCTTCCACAGCCTGTTTGATCGCTTCTGCGTCGTGACCATCCACGCCGCGCACAACATGCCAGCCGTAGGCTTCAAAACGTGCTGCGGTGTCGTCGGAGAACCAGCCATCAACGTGACCATCAATTGAGATACCGTTGTCGTCATAGAACGCGACCAGCTTGCCCAGCTTCAGCGTGCCGGCGATAGAGCAGACTTCGTGCGAAATCCCTTCCATCATGCAGCCGTCGCCCATGAAAACATAGGTATGGTGGTCTACGATATCATGACCCGGGCGGTTGAACTGTGCGGCCAGCGTACGCTCGGCGATCGCAAAGCCCACGGCGTTGGCGATGCCCTGACCCAGCGGGCCGGTGGTGGTTTCCACGCCTGGCGTGTAGCCATATTCCGGGTGACCTGGGGTTTTAGAGTGCAGCTGGCGGAAGTTCTGCAGCTCGCTCATTGGCAGATCGTAGCCGGCAAGGTGCAGCAGGCTGTAGATCAGCATAGAGCCATGCCCGTTCGAGAGCACGAAGCGGTCGCGATCTGCCCACTGCGGGTTAACCGGGTTGTGATTCAGGAAGTCGCGCCACAGCACTTCAGCGATATCCGCCATGCCCATCGGGGCACCCGGGTGTCCCGATTTAGCTTTCTGTACTGCGTCCATACTTAACGCACGAATGGCGTTGGCAAGCTCTTTACGAGAGGGCATGTTCTACTCCAGATCGGATTAAGGCTCCGCCGCGCTTAACGTATTGTAATTAATCAGTTATAAGGCGAAGCGTGAAAGAAGTCGCCCATCAATGTACATGAAAATCGGCACAAAAGTACATGCATCCGCGTGCTAATTATCATGGCTGCGATTGCATTTTAAGCCGCGTCTGCTAGCAACCGCGAAACGGGCGCGCTATAAACATCGGGTTTATACATCTGGCCTGCTTTCAGGTGTGTGTTTTTACGACGAGTGACTTAAAGGATGATGATATGAAAATCCGGGCTACGGTTACGGCAATGGGAGTGGCAGCGCTACTGAGCGGCTGTCAGGGGTTTGATAACAACGCGCTGCTGCAGTCGGGCGCGCAGGCGTACCAGGCCTATTCACTCAGTGATGCGCAGGTAAAACAGCTAAGCGATCAGTCCTGTGCGCAAATGGATAAAGACAATCAGGTGGCAGCCGCAAACAGCAGTTATCAGCAACGCCTGAATAAGATCGCTGCCGCACTGGGCGACAATATCAACGGCACGCCGGCGAACTACAAGGTGTACGTTACCAAAGACGTCAACGCCTGGGCGATGGCTAACGGCTGCATCCGCGTTTACAGCGGCCTGATGGATATGATGACCGACAATGAAGTAGAAGGCGTACTGGGCCATGAGATGGGGCACGTCGCGCTGGGCCACACGCGTAAAGCGATGCAGGTTGCCTTTGCCACCGAAGCCGCACGCGGTGCCGCCGCATCGGTTGGCGGTATTATTGGTTCGCTGTCGCAGTCGCAGCTGGGCGATATCGGCGAGAAGCTGGTTAACGCGCAGTTCTCGCAGACCCAGGAGTCGCAGGCAGATGACTACTCGTATGATCTGCTGAAAAAGCGCGGTATCAACCCGCTCGGTTTAGCCACCAGTTTTGAGAAGCTGGCGAAGATGGATCAGGGACATCAGAGTTCGATGTTTGACTCCCATCCTGATTCAGAAGCGCGCGCGCAGCATATCCGCGATCGTATCGCCGCAGACGGTAAATAAGCGCCTGATGCAGCCCTCCTCCCGCCGGGAGAAGGGCTGCCACTATCAGCCTTTGTTCGCTGCCTGCACGTGCAGCATATCCAGCGCCAGCGTGGCCGCCGCCAGCGAGGTCAGATCGGCGTGATCGTAGCCCGGCGCCACTTCCACCAGATCCATACCGACGATATTCATCCCCTGCAGGCCGCGAACCAGTTTGGTCGCTTTGTCACTGCTCAGCCCGCCAATTACCGGCGTACCGGTGCCTGGCGCGTGCGCCGGATCGAGGCAGTCGATATCAAAGGTCAGGTAGACCGGCAGGTCGCCCACGGTGCGCTTCACTTCCGCCAGAATATCATCCACGCTGCGATCGTTAACCTGTGCCGCATCCAGCACGTTAAAGCCCAGACTCTTATCAAATTCAGTACGGATACCGATCTGCACCGAGTGCTGCGGATCGATCAGCCCCTCTTGTGGCGCGGTGAAGAACATGGTGCCGTGGTCAAAGGTCGGGCCGTTGGAATAGGTGTCAGTGTGCGCATCGAAATGCACCAGCGCCATTTTGCCGAAATGCTTCGCGTGGGCGCGCAGCAGCGGCAGCGTAATGTAGTGGTCGCCGCCAAAGGTCAGCATGCGCTTGCCGCTGGCCAGCAGTTTTTCCGCATGCGCCTGCAGTTTGTCAGAGAGATCCTGTGAGTCACCAAACGCGTAAACCAGGTCGCCACAGTCCACGACTTTCAGGCGCTGACGCAGGTCGAAGTCCCACGGCCAGCGGCACCCTTCCCACGCCAGGTTAGTTGAGATCTGACGAATTGCTCCCGGCCCCAGACGGCTGCCCGGACGGCCCGACGTAGCGGCGTCAAACGGCACACCGGTGATCACCCACTCTGCGTCGCTGTCGTACGGCTGGAAGTTGAGCGGAAAACGCATGAAACCAAAGGCGTTGGAAACCAGGGAGTTGTCATACTGATTGCCCAGGGTGTTGTACATAATTCATCCTCTTTACGTCAGGCCTCACCGGCCTGATTACGGGTCAGGTATAAAAAAATCCCTTCCGCGTCGTCAGGCGTGACGGGGAAGGGATTGATGGCGTGATTATCGCCGGGAATATTCTCCCCTGCAATCCTCATCCGCTTAGCGTTCGCGCATCGCCTCTTCGGCTTTGTTAAACGGCTTGACCAGATAATCCATCACGGTTTTCTCGCCGGTTTTGATATCCACCGTGGAAACCATACCGGGTGTGATAGAAAAGCGCCGGCCCGCTTTGTTCTGCACATAGTCGTTATCGGTACGGATAAACACCCGATAGTAGTAAATTTCTGGTTTAACCTCATCCTGAATGGTGTCCGGCGAGATGCTCTCCACCACGCCATTAAGACCGCCATAAATGGCGTAATCATAGGCGGAGATCTTCACCACCGCGCGCTGCCCCGGATGGATAAAAGCGATGTCGCGTGGCGAGAGGCGCGCCTCCACCAGCAGCCTGTCGTTGAGCGGGACAATGTTCATCAGTTCGCCATTAGGCGGCACCACGCCGCCAACCGTGGATACTTTGATATTTTTAACGATGCCGCGCATCGGTGCACGAATCGTCAGGCGCGTTACCGTATCTTCCCGCCCTTTAATCACTTCCGCCAGGCTGTCCGCCTCGGCGCTCGCTTTGGCCAGCTCCTCGCGCGCCTGGACATAATATTGTGAGCGCATATCGGTCAGCTTCAGTTCCAGATCGGATTTCTCACGCTGCAGGCGCAGCACCTCCACGTTACTGGCTGCCCCGCTCTTTGCCAGCCGCTGCGTAATCGCCAGCTCGCGGTTAGCCAGCGCCAGCGACGCCTTAAACTGCTTTGTGGCGTCGTTGAGCTGTGCCCGTTTAGTCGTATAGAGGCGGGTTTCTGCCGCGATCAGATCGGGCCAGCCGCTGAGCTCGTCCGGAAAGGTCAGCCGGGTATCGTTGACCTCTGCCCGCAGGCGCGACGCCGCCGCCAGCGCGGCACGGTAGCGTGCCGCACTCTCCCCTACGCTTGACTGCGAACGGGTAGGATCGAGGCGCGCCACCACCTCACCCGCCTGCACCTGATCGCCTTCATGCACATACAGCTCCGTCAGAATCCCCCCCTCCAGCGACTGCAGCACCTGTTCGCGCGAACTGGGGATCACCTTGCCGGTCCCGGTTGAGACTTCATCCAGCACGCCAAACCACGCCCAGATCAGCGCGACCAGCATCAGCGCGGCGCTGATCACAATCAGCCGCACGGCACCGCTGTAGTGGGTCTCCGACTTCAGTTCGCCCAGCAGATCGTCTGACGCGTCTGTTTCAGCAGCCGTTATCAGCCGCAGTTTTGCCGGCAGCTGCTTCATGCGTTCACCTCCGGCAGATTTCCGCCGCTGCGCGCCGGCGGCAGCGCTTTCTCTTTCGGACTGTCCATGACCAGCTGCCCCTCTTTCAGCACCAGTATCCGATCCACCAGCGACAGAATCGCGGCACGATGAGTCGCAACGATCAGCGTGCGGCCATTCAGCCACGCGCCGAGGCGCTCAATAAACTCTTTTTCAGTGTGGTCGTCGAGCGCGGCCGTGGGTTCATCCAGCAGCACAATATTAGGATCGCGCAGCAGCATACGCGCCAGCAGCAGCGACTGCCGCTGCCCGCCGGAAAGACCGGTTCCCCCCTCCATGATCGGGTGATCCAGCCCCAGCGGCAGACGGCGAATAAATTCCGCCCCGCCGCTCACCGTCAGCGCAGAGAATATGGCGTCATCGGTAGCGTGCGCCGCGCCGAGGGTCAGATTTTCGCGCAGCGTACCGTGAAACAGACGCGCGTTTTGCGTCAGCAGCCCGACATTGCGCCGCACGTCAGCCACGTCAATATGCGGCAGGCTAAGATTATCAAGCCGCAGTTCACCACTGACCAGATCCATGCCGCCCGCCATCGCCTGCAGCAGCGTGGATTTACCGGAGCCGTTGCGGCCCAGTACCGCAATACGCTCGCCTGGCTGAATAGTCAGGGATTTAATGCGCAGCGCCAGGGTCAGCGAGTCGCTGTAGTAGCGAAACATGGCGTCGGTAAACTGATAATGGCCAAACAGCACCGGGCAGTGGATACGCGTCTCATCGCTGCTGTTCTCTACCGGCAGGTGCATCAGGCCGTCAAGGCTGGTTTTCGCTGCCCTGACCTGTTGCCAGCGCGCCAGCACGCCGCACAGCGTCGCCATCGGCGCAATCATGCGTGAGGAGAGCAGCGACGCCGCCACAATTGCCCCGGTCGTGATATCACCGTTGATCACCATCGGTGCGCCCACCACAATGACGCTGGCATAAACCAGGCCCTGCACCGTTACGCCCCAGCTGATGAGCGAGTGCATCACTTTACGCATCTCGACCCCTGACTGCGCGGTGATACGGATATAGCTATTCCACTGCTGCAGAAAGCGATCTTCCGCCTGCATCAGCTTGATATCCTCCAGCCCCTGCACGCTCTCCACCAGCACCGCATTACGCAGCGTGGACTCTTTCAGCGCCTGCTGCGCCAGCTTCGCCAGTTTTTTCTGGCTGAGCAGACCCGGCAGCACCATCAGCAGCACCGCCACCGGGGCGATCCACGCCAGCTGCGGCGCAATAATGGCCATCACCAGCAGAAACAGCAGGAAAAATGGCATATCAACGATCGCGGTAACGGTTGTCGAGGTCACCATTTCCCGGATCGCCTCCAGCTCACGCAGCTGAGAGATAAAAGTTCCGGTAGAACGAGGCACCACGCTGTTGCGCAGCCGCAGCGCATGGCCAAAAACCCGATCGGAGACGCGCATATCGGCGCGCTTGCCCAGCAGATCGGTGACGTGATCGCGGCCCACGCGCAGAATATAGGTAAACACCACGGAGATGATCACGCCAGCATAGAGCACATAGAGCGTGGGGTAGGATTGCGCCGGGATCACCCGATCATACACCTGCATCGAAAAGACGATCCCGACCAGCGCCAGCAGGTTGATCAAAAAGGACGCCAGCATCACGTAGCCATAGGGACGCAGATCGTGCAGCACCAGCCGCCGCAGCCAGTCCGGGCGCACGGTAGCCAGATAGCGATCGACCCGGCTATCTTTCGCCGCCGCCACCGGCCGCAGCGCCGCCACCACGCTGAGGGCGGGCAGCAGATCGGTGAGCATCACCGGCGTCGGCTGTTCATCGCCGGAAAAGTGGACCCGTACGCGGTCATCGCCATCAAATGCTGTGATCACGCCGACCTGGCCGTCATTCAGCTCTACCGCCAGCGGCAGGCGCCAGCGCGTGATCTCATGGCTCTCCTCTGCAAACAGCTGCAGCGACAGGCCCGCCTGGCGCGCCAGATGGCGCAGCGCTTTATCGCGCGTCTGTTTGCCCTGCCACTCTGCCGCCGCCATGATCATGCCCGGCGAACAGGGCAGCCGGTAGTGGGTGGCGATTTGAATGATTGCCGTGGCCCAGCCGTTAAGCGGCAGCTCGCCGCCGCCGCTGGCGGGCTGGCCCTCAGGCGCGTCCGGGATCGGTAATTGGGTCATGGCTGGATCTCCACGGTCTGGATGCGCTGATGATTAAGCGTAAAGGCTGAACGTATTTGTCCGGTGCTGTAGAGGCAGTCGAGCTGCAGCGATCGCAGCTGGCTGATGGTCTGCTGTAGCGTAAAGCGGGTCTGCCACACCTCCTGTTCTGCATTCAGCACGTCCAGCAGCGGGCGCGTGCCGAGCTGCAGATACTGATCCTGATAAAGCTGGCGGGTTTTCTCGCCCAGCGCCTGCTGACGCCCCATGATCGCCAGACTCTGCGACAGGCTAAGCGCTTCATTCTGCGACTCACTCAGCTGCTGACGCGCTTTCAGCCGCGCGGAATTGACCGCAGCGTTCGCCGCCTGCAGCGCGCTGGCGGCGGCGTCGCGCGCAGCGGTAATCCCGCCCCCCTGATAAAGCGGCATCTCTACTTTGATAAAAGCAGAGTACTGCGTGCGATCCAGCGACTGATTGCCGGCGTAGTGATCGTTGAGATAGTGCGTGACCTGCGGTTCCAGCGAGATGGTCGGCAGGTTCTGTGCGCTGGCATTATCAAGTTTGGCCTGCGCCTGACTGGCCTGCGCCCACGCGGCCAGCACCGCCGGGTTGCTTTTGTCATCCGCTTTGCCACTGGCGCAGCCGCGGGTCAGCGTCGCGGGAAACTGGTCGCTGACCTGCTTTACCAGCGGCCAGCCCAGATAGGTAGCTAAGGTTGCGCGCCAGCGGTTAAGGCTCGCCTGATACTGCGTCAGGGTGGTGCGCGCGCCTTCAATACGCGCATCGGTCTGGGTCGCGTCGGAGAGCGAAGCGGCGCCCTCCTCATTACGCTGCCGTGCGAGGACACCAATCCGGCTCAGGGCGCTGAGCTGATCGCGGGCAATCTTTACCAGCTGCTGATAGCCCTGCACCTGAACCAGGGCAGCTGCGGTATCGTGCGCCACGCTGTCGATGCTCACCAGCACGTTGGCCTGCTCCTGCGCCACGCCCGCTTCAGCAGAGCGCACCGAGCTGCTGACTTTGCCAAAGTCATAGAGCATCTGCGACACCGACAGCACAAATGACGGACTGAAGCCGCTGCCGCTGTAACTGTTGCTATAGCCGTTATTCATGCCCCCGCTGATTTGCGGATAATATTTTGCTTTGGCCACGTCGACCTGATTCGCCTGCTCCAGCATGGTGCCGATCGCCTGCGCAATATCCGGATGCCACTGCACCGCGCGCTGTACCGCCTGTTCAATTGTCAGGGTATCCGGCACGCTGGCCAGCGCGGGTCCGGCGACTTCACCGGCAAGCGATGGCAGTTCCTGCTGCTGAACCAGCTCGCTTTGGGTAATAGAACCTGCACGCATCAGCGTGTCACTGGCGGCACTGAGATGCACACTGTAAAACAAGAGAAAGCCCGCGCTTACTGCGGCGGGCAGAGAGGAACGGCGAAAGGGTGCGCCGGATTGCATCAGATCCATCGATTATCCACCAGTCAGTATAGAGAAAGGGCACCTCCTGTGCCCGTGATGCTTCCCTGCGTCACACACCACTATGCCGTGTGGTTTTGGTGCGGTTGCTGCAGCAGCTCCTCCAGTGACACGTTAACGCCTTCCAGCGTAATCAGCTGCGTAGTGCTGTAGCCCGTCCCGCTACCGTCACGATCGATTGAGAGTACGGTGTTGCCATCAGAAGTATGGTCCACTTTCACGAAATCATTAATATTACTTGTGGAATCATTCCAGCCGATCAGCAGTTCACTGATATCAACCTTGTCTCCCTGGGCGACGTTAAAGTCGGTCCAGGTGTCGTGACCGTTGCCGCCAGTGGCGTCAGCGCGATCCAGCAGATGGTAAACCAGCGTATCCGTGCCGGTGCCACCGGCGATGGTGTCATCGTAGGCGCTGCTGGTCAGCGTATCGTTACCGCGGGTGCCGTTAATGGTCGGATGCAGCTCAATGGTAAAGCTGTGACTGGTCAGGGTGCCGTCCCGGCCCGCCAGGGTGTAACTAAACACCTCCTTATGCGTAATGTTCTGTACGTTAACATCCGCATTCAGTGAATAGGTGTAGCTTCCGCTGGCGCTGACCTGCAGCACGCCGAACTCACCGGCCACCTGCGTCATGCCGGCCGCTCCTACCGTGGTTTCTGCCCCCAGAGCATTAGTGATGGTTAAGGTTCCGCTGTGCGTACCGGCGCTATCGGCCCAGATGCTGCCGCTCGCGTCATGCTCAGCGCTGCTGCTTTCCGCCAGCAGGCTGGTAGCGGCAAACAGCGTGGCCGCCGGGCCGTTATGCAGCGTTACCGTTAGCGTGGCGGAGGTCACTGTGCCGCTGGCGTCCCTTACCGAATAGGTAAAGGTATCCGTCGCTGGCAGCGTATCGATATTCAGGCCCGCTTTCAGCGCATAGGTGTAGTTACCTCTCGCATCCAGGGTCAGCGTACCGTAGCTGCTGGTGATCACCGTATTACCCGTGCCGGCAACCGTTGCGCCGCCCGCCGTTGTAACCGCCACGCCGGCCGGTACCGTACCGGCTATCGAACTGGTGTCATTCGCCAGCAGATTACCGGTGACGGTGGCCGCCGTGGTCACCGCCAGCGTGGTGTAGTCTGACACCGTGCTCACGATAGTGGTGGGCAGTATGCTGAGGTTGGTGTTCGCGCCGACCACTACCGCGTAGTTGCCGGTCCCCAGGTTGCTGTAGGTCACGTTACCGCCGCGAATCGTTCCGATTGAGAGCAGAGAACTGATGTAGTTGCTCTGCGAACTCACCAGCTGCCAGGAGCCGTTACTCAGCTGCGTGTAGAGGTTCAGCGAGTAGTTAGCCGCCACCCCGATGCTGTTTACGGAACCGTAGAGCGTTACCGTGCGGAAATCGTCCTGACCCACATTGAAGATATAGGCGTTGCCGTTATTGAGCACGCTGGCACCCAGTATGGATCCGACTCCCAGAGTAAGCAGTGCAGTGTGCGAAGAGTTCACGGTGCCGTTATTAACGGTGGCCTGGGTGGTAGTGTAATCGACCTCGTTAACATCGCTGGTCGCCACAACGCGAATGGCCCCCAGCAGCGACGCCGACGGCGAAACGTTGCCCGCCCTGTCGCTCTGCGTCACCGAGAGCGTAGCACCGGTGGTCTGCGCAGTGCTCAGCGCCACTGACCAGCTGCCGCCGGTGCCCACCGTGGTGGTCCCGAGCGAGGCACCGCTGGCATCACGCACCGTCACCGTTGCGCCGACCTCACCGCTGCCGGTGACGCTGGTACCGGCGCTGTTGATCAGCAGCCCGGATACCGCCGCCGGCGGCACCGTATCCACGGTAACCGTCGTCGCCACATTACTGCTGCTGACGTTACCTGCCGGATCGGTCACCGTGGTGCTCAGGGTATGCGCCCCGTTGCTCAGCGCCGCAGTGGTAAAGCTCCAGCTGCCGCCGGTGCCCGCCGTGACGGAACCGAGCGCAGTCGTGCCGTCAAAAATGGTCACCAGCGTGCCCGCTTCTGCCGTGCCGCTCAGCGTCGGCGTGGTATCACGCGTAAAGGCGCCGCTGGTCAGCGTCACCGGCGTGCTGCCCGCATCATCGGTGATGGTAAGCGTGCTGGCCACCGGTGCCACGGTGTCAATCCGCAGCGTGACCGAAGCCTGCGGACTGACGTTGCCCGCTGCGTCGGTCTGCGTCACGTTCAGCGTATGAGCGCCGTTACTCAGCGCAGGTGTGATAAAGCTCCAGCTGCCGCTGCCGCCGACGGTCGCGGTTCCCAGCAGCGTAGTACCGTCGTAAACGCTGATGCGTGCGCCCGCCTCGCCCGATCCACTCAGCAGCGGTGTGGTGTCATTGGTCACGCCGTTATTGGGGATCGCGATCGCCGTGCTGCCATTGTTATTAGCCAGCGTCAGTCCGGTTACGGCAACCGGCACCGTGGTGTCGATAATCGCCGTTGAGCTGATGCTGCTGCTGATATTCCCCGCGGCATCAGTAGCGGTGATGCTGAAGGTATGCGATCCCTCGGAGAGCGCTGTTCCTGGCGTAAAGCTCCAGCTGCCGCTGCCGCTGGCAGTCACTGAACCCAGCACGGTAGTGCCATCGCGCACAATCACCAGACTGTTTGCCTCTGCCGTACCGCTCAGCGTTGGGGTGCTGTCGCGCGTCGCGCCGCCATTTGCCACCGTTGTATTGTTGATGTCGTTCGTGACCACCAGCGAAGGCGCAGCAGGCGCCACGGTATCCACGGTAATCGCTACCGCCGGCGTCGCCGGGCTGACGTTGCCTGCCGCATCGCGTACCGTAGTGCTCAGCGAATGCACGCCGTTGCTCAGCGCGCCTGGCGTAAAGCTCCATGCACCGTCGCTGCCTGCTACCACAGAGCCCAGCGTCGTACTGCCGTCATACACGGTAACAACCGCGTTCGCCTCTGCCGTGCCGCTCAGCGTTGGTGTGGCGTCGTTAGTGACCGCGCCATTTGCCAGCGGTCCGGTCACCGGCGCCACATCATCCGCGATCGTCAGGTTGCTGACGGCTGCCGGTGCCACCGTATCCACCGTCAGCGTAATGCTGGCTGGCGGACTGACGTTTCCGGCGGCGTCGGTCTGGGTCACGTTCAGGGTGTGGCTGCCTTCACTCAGTACCGGGCTGACAAAGCTCCAGCTGCCGTTGCTGCTGACAATCGCCGTACCCAGCGCAACATTCCCGTCAAGGATAGTCACGCGTGCGCCCGCCTCACCGGAGCCGGTCAGCAGCGGCGTGCTGTCACTGGTCACACTGTTATTGGGAATCGCGATCGCCGTACTGCCGTTGTTGTTGGCGGCAGCCAGGCCGGTAACCGCACCTGGCGCAACGGTATCAATAATCGCCGTTGAGCTGACGCTGCTGCTGACGTTTCCAGCCGCATCGGTGGCGGTGATGCTGAAGGTGTGCGATCCCTCAGCGAGCGCCGTGGCAGGGGTAAAACTCCAGCTGCCGGTACCGCTGGCGGTGACGGAGCCGAGTAGCGTGGTGCCGTCGCGGATAATCACCAGGCTATTGGCCTCGGCGCTGCCGCTCAGGGTTGGCGTGCTGTCGCCGCTTGCTGCGCCGTTCGCCACCGTGGTGTTCGCCACGTCGTTAGTCACGACCAGCGTTGGCGCAGCCGGCGCTACGGTGTCCACGGTGATTGCGACCGTGGGCGACGCCGCGCTGACGTTGCCTGCCGCATCACGCACCGTGACGCTCAGCGCATGTGGACCATTATTCAGCGCGGGCGAAGTAAAGCTCCACGCGCCGCTGCCGTCGGCAGCAACGGACCCCAGTACCGCGGTGCCGTCATAGACGGTGACAATGCCCCCCGCCTCTGCCGTGCCGCTCAGCACCGGCGTGGCGTCGTTGGTTACGGCACCGTTAACCAGAGATCCGGTATTTGGCGCGGCGTCATCAGTGACCACCAGGTTGCTCACTGCGGCTGGCGGAGTGGTATCAACCGTCAGCGTCAGCGTCGCATTCGGGCTGACGTTACCGGCCGCATCGCTGGCCGTAACGTTAAAGGTGTGTGCCCCCTCTGCCAGCGCCGGCGTGACAAAACTCCACGCGCCGCCGCTGCCCGCCGTTACCGATCCGAGTACGGTATTGCCGTCACGGATCGTCACCACGCTGCCCGCCTCTGCCGTTCCCCTGAGCAGCGGCGTGGCGTCACTGGTGGTACCGCCGGCGGCAATCGCCACCAGCGCGCTGCCGTTGTTGTTGGCCGCGTTCAGACCGCTTACGGCAACCGGCGCCACGTTATCAACAATCAGCGTGGTGCTGGTCGCACCGCTGACGTTGCCTGCCACATCCGTGGCGGTGACGCTCAGGGTATGCAGCCCCTGACTCAGCGTAGTGCTGGCATAGCTCCAGCGTCCCTCCGCATCAGCGGTCACCGAGCCCAGCACCGCGGTGCCGTCGCGTACCGTGACAACGGCGTTCGCTTCCGCCACGCCGCTTAAGGTCGGCGTCGCATCGCTGCTGTAGCCACCCGCCGGTATGGTTGCGCTGGTCACATCGTTAGTCACCACCAGCGTTGAGGTCGCTGGCGCAGTGGTATCCACCACTACGGTAAAGTTCACCGGTGTACTGCTGCTGCCCGCCGCATCGCGTACCGTGACGCTGAGCGGATGCGTGCCTTCGCTCAGCGCGGCAGGGGTGAAGCTCCAGGCTCCGTCGCCGTTTGCCACTACCGATCCCAGCACCGTAGTGCCTTCGCTGATCACTACCACGCTGTTTGCCGCTGCGCTGCCGGAGAGCGTTGGCGTGGTGTCGTCCGTCGGCGTACCGCTGGTCAGCACGCCCTGAATTGCGCCGGCGTTATCCGTTACCGTCAGTGCCGTGACCGGGGCGACCGCTGCGGTCAGCACGGTAAAGCTGATATCGCTCACCGGGCTGACGTTGCCCGCCGCGTCGGCGGCACTCACGCTCAGCGTGTGCGGACCATCCGCCAGCGCGGCGGTGGTAAAGCTCCACGCGCCGTTGGTGCCGGCGGTTACCGAGCCGAGCACGGTGGTGCCGTCCCGCACGGTAACGATGCTGCCTGCCTCAGCGGTGCCGCTCAGCTGCGGCGTGTTGTCGCTGGTGGTGCTGCCAGCCGCGATAGTCAGCGGCGTGCTGCCGTTGTTATTGACCGCCGTCAGGCCGGAGATAGCCGCCGGCGCCACGGTATCCACCACCACCGTGGTGACGGCAGAGGCGATACCGGTATTACCGGCCACATCGGTGACGCGCACGCTCAGGGCGTGGCTGCCCTCGCCCAGCGTGGCAGGGGTAAAGCTCCAGGCGCCCGCGCCGCTGGCGATAGCGGTACCGAGCAGCGTGGTGCCGTCATACACGCTGACCGTGGCGTTTGCCTCCGTGGTGCCGCTCAGCGCTGGCGTACTGTCATTGATGGTTGCCCCGCTGGTGAGCGGCGTATCCGAATCACCCGCGGTGACGTTCACCGTGCCGGCCGCAGGGGCTACCGTATCGACCGTGATGTTCAGCGCGCCGGAGCGATCGCTGACGTTGCCCGCCGCATCGGTCACCGTCACGCTAAGCGCGTGCGCGCCCTGGCTCAGCAGCGGCAGCGTGGTGCTCCATGCGCCGTCACCGTCAGCAGTGACCGAAGCAATTACCGTATTGCCATCGTAGATGGTCACCAGGCCGCCCGCTTCCGCCGTGCCGCTGAGCTGCGGCGTACTGTCGTTAGTCACGCTGTTATCGGCTACCGGCACCGGCGTGGCGCCGTTGTTATTGGCCGCCGCGAGATCGGTTACGACATCGGGCACAACGGTATCGACGATAAAATTAATCACCTCTGACGGATCGCCAGGATTGCCGGTTTCATCCGTGCTGACGACAGAAATCGCGTGCGCGCCCTCATCCAGTACCGGATCTGGCGTATAGCTCCACTGTCCGTTCGCGTCTATCGGCAGAGTAGCCAGCACTGTACCGTTATCAGAAATGGTTACAGTGCCATTTGCCGGGCCCGTTCCCTGCAGGACCGGCGTGTTGTCACGGATATCGGCCCCGTCTGCTACCGTTACCAGCGTGCTGCCGCTGTTATCGGTGATCTGCAGCGTACTGTTGACCGGTGGCAGATTGGCTTCAACGGTCAGCGTGAAGGCGTCAGTAGCCGGGCTGACGTTACCCGCCGCATCGGTCACGGTGAACGTAAAGCTATGCACGCGGTTTGAGAGCGCAGCGTCTGGCGTAAAGCTCCAGCTGCCGTTTTCGCCAGCGGTGGCCGTTCCCAGCAGCACGTTGTCGTCATAAACCGTTACCGTGCTGCCCGCTTCCGCCGTGCCGCTGAAGACCGGGAGATTATCATCAGTGATCGCGCCTGACGTCAGCGGACCTTCAGCGCCGCCGACGCTGTCGGTGACAAGCAGATCCGGGATAGCGTCCGGCACCGCCGTATCAATAGTGATGCTGACCGGCCCGGTAACCGGTCCGGTGGTGCCCGCCGCGTTGCTGACTGAGACGCTGAAAGCGTAGGTTGCATCGTCCAGCGCCGCGGATTCATAACGCCAGACGCCGTTCTCACCCACGGTGGTGCTGCCGACAATATCGCCATCCTGAATGATATTAACCACCGTGCCGGCGACGCCGGTCCCGCGCAGCACCGGCGTGCTGTCACTGGCGAAGCCGTTGTTCGCGACCAGCACCGGCGTGTTGCTGGCGTTGTTGTAGATATCAAAGCTCAGCACCGCGGCTGGCGTACTGGTATCGACCGTAAAGCTGACCGTCGACGCCACCTCGCTGACGTTGCCCGCTACATCGGTGGCGGTCACCGTCAGAGTGTGCGCCCCTTCTGCCAGCGCAGTGGTGTTGAGGCTCCAGGCCCCCTGAGGATTAGCGGTGGTTCTGCCAACCTCCTGCGCACCGTCATACACAATGATGGTCGCCCCTGCCTCTGCGGTACCGCTGATGAGCGGCGTCGCGTCAGGAGTTACGCTGTTGCTATTGATGGTTACCGGCGTCGCTTGTATATCATTCTGCAGCAGCAGATCGCCTGCCGGCTGCGGCGCAGTGGCATCAATATTGATGGTCAGCGCACCGGACGGTGCGCTGACGTTGCCCACTTCATCGGTGACCGTGGCGCTCAGCGTGTGCTGGCCGTCGGTCAGTACCGGTGAGCTGAAGCTCCAGTTGCCGTCGCCGTCCGCCGTCACGGAGCCAATCACCACTCCGCCGTCATACAGCGTAATCAGGCTGTCGGGTTCCGCGGTGCCGCTCAGCAGTGGCGTATTGTCCGTGGTCAGCGCGCCGTTTGTCAGAGGCTGCGGTGTCGTACCGTTGTCGTTACTGACCACCAGCGATGTGGCATCCGGCCGCGTGGCGTCCACGGTAAAGGCGACAGGATCAGAAGCCGGACCGGTGTTACCGGCCGTATCGGTCACCGTGGTGGTGAGGCTGTAGCTGCCATCGTCCAGCTGCGGCAGCTGATAGCTCCACTGTCCGTTACTGCCGGTGGTCACGCTGCCAACAATGTCGTTTCCGTCCAGAATCGTTACCACGCTGCCCGGCTCTGCGGTGCCGCTGAGGAACGGCGTATTATCCGTAGTGATGCTGCCGGTGGCGATCGCCACCGGCGTGGTGCCGTCGTTGTTCGTCAGCGCGATGTTCGCTGCCACCGCCGGCGGCGTGGTATCAACGATCGCACTGAAAGTCACCGGTGCGCTGACGTTGCCAAGCGTATCGGATGCCGTGGCGGTAAAGGTGTAGCTGCCGTCCGCCAGCGCGGTGGCAGGCGTAAAGCTCCAGCTTCCCTGTCCGTTTACCGTGGCGGAACCCAGCAGCGTACCGTTCTGATCGGTAAGGGTAATAATGCTGCCCGCATCCCCGCGACCGCTGAACAGCGGCGTGCCGTCATTAGTCAGACCGCCATTGGGAACGGCTACCGGTGCAGTGCCGTTATCATTACTCAGCGTCAGCTGCGTAACGGCGGAAGGCGCCGTGGTGTCCACGGTAAAGGCGATCGGCGCACCCGGCGCGCTGCTGTTACCGGCGGCATCGGTGACCGTCACGCTCAGGCTGTGCGGGCCGTCGCTGAGGATCGGCGAGAAGCTCCAGTTGCCCTGCGCATCGGTCGTGGTGGTACCGAGGATCAGATTGCCATCAGATACAACGATGGTGCTGCCAGGCTCTGCGCGACCAGAGAACTCAGGCGTGTTGTCACCGGTGGTGGAACCGGGCGCGATCGCCTGCGGCGTGGCGCCATTGTTGTTCACCAGCGTGGTCGCAGTGGCCGCGCCCGGTGCGACCGTATCCACGGTAAAGGTTATCGTGGGTGAAGCGGGGCTGGTATTCCCGGCGGCATCGCTGACGATGGTGCTCAGGTTGTGCTCACCCTGCGTCAGCGCGCCAGCTGTAAACTGCCAGCTGCCGCTGCTGTTCACGGTAACCGAACCGATTTGCGTAGCGCCGTCATAGATCAGCACCACGCTGCCCGGCTCGGCTGAACCGATCAGCTGCGGCGTCGCGTCGTTGGTCACGTCACCGCTGTTGATCGGCACCAGCGTACTGCCTTCATTGTTGTTAACCAGCACGTTCTGCGCCGCTTCCGGTGCCTGCGTATCCACATTGATTGTGGTTATCGCCGATGCCGGACTGACGTTGCCTGCTGCGGTGGTCTCCGTGATGCTTAGCGCATAGCTGCCGTCATCCAGCGCAGCGGGCGTAAACTGCCAGCCGCCATCGCCATCGGCGACTACGCTGCCGATGGCCGTATCACCGTTATAAACCGTGATCAGACTGCCGGCGGCGGCGGTGCCGCTGAGCTGCGGCGTACTGTCGCTGGTATAACCGTTGCTGGCGACCGGCGCGCCTTCCCCGGTGGTAACAGCGAAGACAGGTGCAGCCGGCACGCTGGTATCCACCGTCAGGGTCACCGAGTTGCCGGTGGTACTGACGTTACCTGCGGCATCGGTCGCGGTCGCACGCAAAGTATGCTCACCGTCGGTCAGGGCGGTGTCGGTCAGGCGCCAGGCCCCGTTCGCGTCTGCCCGGACAGAGCCGATGGCGGTTGTGCCGTCGTAAAGCGTTACCAGGCTGCCCGGCTCCGCGCTGCCGCTCAGCACCGGCGTGGCGTCATTGGTTACGCCGGTAAGCGGTGCATTATTGTCATCTGTCGCTGCCAGATTGACCACTGCACCAGGGGGGGTGGTATCGATAGTGAAGCTATAGGCAGGCGACGCCGCGCCGGTGTTGCCGGCGGTGTCAGTCACCCGCGTGGTCAGGCTGTAGTTGCCCTCAGTCAGCGGCGCATCCGGCGTGAAGCGCCAGTTGCCGTCATCGCCTGCGGTCACGCTGCCCAGCACCTCGCTGTTGTTATACACGGTTACAAGGCTGCCCGCTTCCGCCGTGCCGCTCAGCACCGGCGTGGTGGTATTCGTCGCACCTGCCTCGTCGACAGGGCGCGCCACGCCGCCCGCCTCATTGCTGACCTGCAGATCGCCTGCAGCGGCGGGTGGCGTGGTATCGATGGTAAAATTCAGCGGTGCCGACGGTGCGCTGACGTTACCCGCCAGATCGGTGACGGTGGTGGTCAGGCTGTAATCGCCCTCAGACAGTGCCGCCTCCGGTGTGAAACTCCAGTTGCCTTGTGTATCGGCGGTCACGCTGCCCAGCACCGTGTCGCCATCGGAAACGGTGATCAGCGCACCCGGTTCGGCGCTGCCGCTCAGCACCGGCGACGTCGTGTTGGTCACGCCGTTATTCACCGGCAGCGGCGTTTCTCCGTCGTTGTTACTGAGCTGCAGCCCGCCTGCAGCCGCAGGCGGAATGGTATCGACGGTAAACACCAGCGCCGGTGAAGGTTCGCTGACATTGCCCGCCGGGCTGGTTACCGTAGCCGTCAGGCTGTGCTGACCTTCACTGAGCGGCGACTCAGGCGTAAAGCGCCACGTGCCGCCGTCCTCCGCGACCACGCTGCCCAGCACCGTGGTGCCATCCCGTACCGTTACCGTGCTGCCCGCAGCCGCCGTGCCGCTCAGCACCGGCGTGGTATCGCTGGTGGCACCGCTGGTGACCGCCACCAGCGTGCCGTTGCTGTCATTGCTCAGCACCAGTTCATCCGCTGCTGCCGGCGGCGTGGTTTCAATCGTAAAGTTAAGCGGCGCAGAGTCATCGCCGCTGTTACCCGCTGCATCCGTGACCGTGGTAGTGAGGCTGTGTGGCCCGGCTGCCAGCGGCGTTTCCGGCGTAAAGCGCCACGCTCCGTCGCTGCCTGCGCTGACGCTGCCCAGCAGCGTGCCGTTATCATAGACGCGGACCGTGCTGCCGGGTTCAGCACTGCCGCTCAGCGCCGGTGACGTATCGTTAGTTACGCCACCCGCATTAATGGCGTTACCGTTTTGATCGTTATTCAGCTGCAGGCCGTTTGCCGCAGCAGGCGGTGCGGTATCGACAGTCAGCACCAGCGGTGCGGAAGGCGCACTGCTGTTCCCCGCCGGTGAGGTGGTGACGGCCGTCAGGCTGTGATCGCCGTCGGAAAGCGGTTCGTCTGGCACAAAACTCCAGGTTCCCCCTTCTCCCACGGTAACGGAGCCCAGTACCTCATCACCATCAGAAACCGTCACTACACTACCGGGGGCCACGCCGCTGCCGCTCAGCCGCGGGGTGGCGTCATTCGTCACGCCATTGCTGACCGGAACCGGCGTATTACCTTCATCGTTAGCCGCCTGCAGCGCAGCGGGCGCCGCCGGGGCTGTCGTATCGATGGTAAACACCACTGGCGTGGAGGCTTCTCCGCTATTACCAGCCGGATCGGTAACGACCGTGGTCAGGCTATGCTCACCCGGCTGCAGTACCGGTGACGTAAAGCTCCAGCTGCCGTCGCTGCCGGCGGTGGTGCTGCCCAGCACGTTATCGCCATCAGAGACGGTGACGGTACTGCCCGGCTCTGCGCTTCCGCTGAGTACCGGCGTGGTGCTGTTGGTGATGCCGGTAATTTCGTTGCCGCTTTGCCCGTTGCTCAGCAGCAATTCGCCGGCGCTCGCTGGTGCAGTGGTATCGACAACCATATTAACCGGTGCACTGACCGGCCCGGTGTTGCCCGCCGCATCGGTCACGGTGGTGGTGAGACTGTGCGGGCCTTCATCCAGCGGCTGCGGTGGCGTAAAGCTCCAGTTGCCGTCGCTGTCTGCCACGGCACTGCCCAGCACGTCGCCATTATCGGAAACGGTAACGATGCTGCCCGGCTCGGCGCTGCCGCTGAGGGTCGGGCTGGTTTCATTCGTGGCGCCGCCCGCCGGCAGGGCGTTACCGTCCTGGTTGTTCAGCTGCAGACCGCTGGTAGCGGCAGGTGGCTGCGTATCGACTGTGACCGCCACCGGAGCAGAGGCGGGGCCGGTATTACCGGCCGCATTGGTGACGGTGCTGGTCAGCGCGTGATCGCCATCGCTGAGCGGCGGCGTGGTATAGCTCCAGTTGCCGTCGGCATCCGTGGTCGTGGTACCCAGTACCGTATCCCCGTCGCGGACAGTCACCGTGGAGCCAGGCTCCGCGGTGCCGCTCAGCGTCGGCGTAGTGAGATTTGTGCTGCTGCCAGGCGCAACCGGATCGCCGTTCTCATTGCCGAGCTGGACGCCGGACGGCGCGGCAGGCACGGTGGTATCGATGGTGATATTAATGACCGGCGAGGAGGTCTCTGCCCCCGTCGTGCTGGTTGCCACGGCACGGAATGCATAGGTGCCGTCGGCTAACGCGTCAGGCGTAAAGCGCCACTGGCCGTCTCCGTCAGCGACCACGCTGCCCAGCAGCGTGGTGCCGTTATAAAGTCTGACCACATCACCGGCGGTGGCGACGCCGCTCAGCACCGGGGTGTTATCGCCAGTGCTGTCGTTATCTGCCAGCGTAACCAGCGTGCTGCCCCTGTCATCCGTTATCTCCAGCGAACTGGTTGCCGGCACGCTGCCGGCATCAACCGCCAGCGTAAACGCCGGTGACGCCGGACTGACATTTCCTGCGGCATCGGTGACGGTGGTGGTGAGATTATGCTGTCCATTGCTCAGCGCCGGCAGCGTCAGGCTCCAGTTGCCGTCGCTATCAGTGGCGGCGCTGCCAAGCAGCACGTCGCCGTCATAAACGCGGACCACGCTGCCCGCTTCAGCCGTTCCGCTCAGCGTTGGCGTATTGTCATCGGTGAACTGGCCTGAGGTCAGCGGACCGGTATTACTGCCCGCATTATCAGTAACCTGCAGATCGCTGACTGCCACTGGCGCGACGGTATCTACGGTAAAATTCAGCGGTGCAGAGGCGGGGCTGCTGTTGCCAGCCAGATCGGTCACGGTGGAGGTCAGGCTGTGGCCGCCCTCGCTCAGCGGCGGCGTGGTAAAGCGCCAGCTGCCGTCGCTGTTGGTGGTTACGCTGCCCAGCACGGTGTCGCCATCACGAATTGTCACCAGCGCCCCCGGCTCCGCCGTGCCGCTCAGCACCGGCCGGGCGTCGTTAACGGTGCTGTCCGGCGTAATGCTGACCACGCTGCTGCCGTTGCTGCCGGTTAAGGTCAGATCGTCAGCCGCCGCCGGTGCCACGCTATCAACGGTGATATTCAGCGGCGCGCTTTGTGTAACGTTGCCTGCGGCATCGGTGGTGCGCAGGTAGAAACTGTGCAGGCCCTGGAACAGACTGCGCAGGGCAAACGACCACTGGCCGTTGCTGTCGGCTACGACGCTGCCGATTTCCGTTGTCCCGTCAAAGAGCGTAATCAGGTTGCCCGGTGTGCTGACGCCGCTCAGCGTTATCTCATCACTGCGCGTGGTCGCACCATCGGTCAGCGGCTGCAGTGTATTATCACCGGTGCCTGTCGCCTCCAGCGGTGTCGTCGCAGGCGGCAAATCCGCCTGAACGTTGAGCGCAAAAGGCGCACTCGCCGGCCCCGTATTACCTGCCGCGTCAGTGCTGGTAACGGTGAGGCTGTGTGCGCCGTTGCTGAGCGCAGGCGTGGTAAACTGCCAGCTGCCGTTAACATCGACCAGTGCAACCCCGAGCAGCACGTTACCGTCATAAATGCTGATCGAGGCACCCGGCTCTCCGCTGCCGCTCAGCACGGGCGTATTGTCATCGGTGGTGGCGTTTTGCGCCAGCTCAACCTGGCTGTCGCCTGCGTCGTCAAAGACCTGCAGATCGGTTATCGCCTCCGGAGCCGTGATACCAACTGTCAGCTGCAGCGGCGCGGAGGCGGGTCCGGTATTGCCTGCGGCGTCTGTCACGGTGGTGGTAAGCGTATGGTTTCCTTCACTCAGCGCCGGGGTGGTAAAACTCCAGCGCCCGTCACTGTCTGCAATCGCGCTCCCCAGTACCGTTGTGCCGTCGCGTACGGTGATGACGCTGCCTGGTTCGGCGCTGCCGCTGAATACCGGCGTGGTATCACGGGTAGCGCCGTTAGTGGCAATCGGGGTAATGGTGCCGCTGCTGTCGCTGCTGAGCAGCAGATCGCCCGCGGCGGCCGGCAGCACCGTATCAATAGTAATGGTGAGCGTGACGGATGAAGCGGTATTTCCGGCGGCATCAGTGGCAACGGCACGGAAGGCGTAGCTGCCATCCGGCAGGGCTGCCGGCGTAAAACTCCACTGCCCGCTCGCATCGGCCAGCGTGCTGCCAAGCACGGTAGTACCGTTATAGAGCGTCACCAGCTCATTGGCGCCAGCCAGCCCGCTCAGGGTCGGCGTTGTATCACGCGTGCTGGCACCGTCAGGAAGCGTACGCAGCGCAGGGCTGCTGTCGTCAGTAATCTCCAGGGTGCTGCTGGTCGGTGCAATGCCTGCCGCTACATTAATCACGAACCCGCTGGTGGCGGGACTGACATTGCCGGCCGCATCGGTGACCGTCACGCTCAGCGTGTGGCTGCCGTTATTCAGTGCTGGTGTGGTAAAGCTCCAGCGCCCGTCGGCTCCTGCTGTGACGCTGCCAAGCAGAACAGACCCGTCATACACCCTGACAGTGGCACCCGCTTCTGCCGTGCCGGTCAGGGTTGGCGTATTATCATCGGTGGTTTGCCCGTTGAGTAATGGACCCTGGCTGCTGCCGACATTATCGCTGACGACGATATCGCCAGCCGGAGCAGGAGCTGTGGTATCGCCATTGCCGGGATCGGTTCCGCCATTGCCAGGATCGCCACCGGGATTGTTGCCCCCGTTACCGGGATTGGTGCCGCCGCCGGGATTATCCGTATCACCGCCGCCACCACCACCGCCGCCACCGCCTGTCGCAAACAGCGCCCCGATACCTGCCAGAGCCGCCCCGCCGATACCGAAGGCCGCAATCGTGCCGTTATCCGTTACGTTTTCTGCCAGCAGGCCTTCTGTGCTGTCGATTGACACATACTGAAAACCCTCTGTGCCGGGATCCTCAACCCACCATAGCGCACCGCGATCGTCCTGAAGGACCAGATCGCTGTCGCCATTGGCGCTGTAAAAATCATGAATAACAAGTGTTTCACCCGATTTAGTAGTCACTACTAAATCATTGCCATTGCGTGTGAAAGCCTTAATGTCAGCCTGATTCAGATTAAGTTTAACCACACTGGGTGCGTTCAGCGTAATCTGATTACCGCTCACTTCATTAGCAATTGTCCCGCCTTTAGGCGTGATAGAGATATTGTTCATGTTATCGGGATCCCGCGCAGATATAAGTTTATGAGCGTGAATAGCACGCCCGGTATCATCAGATACCGCTTGCTATCGCGAGTAATTCAGGGAATTACTCACATTCTTCATCGGCCGTTCTTATTTCAGTAAGCGAATAAGCACAGCGCTGAACAGGTTTAATTGCGGATTCAGAAAGGACATCAGGCGTTATGCGGGATACAGAAGCGTTATTCAGGCGGGGTAATAAGCGAAGCAGGTTCTCTTATCATTTCACCAAAGATCACTTTCTGCGCAGACCATAATCGCAAAGCTGTGTGCTGAATTACGCAAATAAATCATCAAGATAAACACTCGGCCAGTGATAGCCCTGCATGCCATAAACAGGTTTACGCGCAAGCAGGTCAACATAGTGTTGATTTTCCACACCCTCAACAATAACGCCACGGCATAATTGATTAAGGTGATTAAGCAGAATGTCAAAGGTGCGGTCTTCGCTGAATTGCCAGAAAAACGCTTTATCAATCTTGACGATCTCAAATATTCCGCTGTCAAGCATGGTCAGGCTTGAATAACCCGGCCCAAAGTTGTCAAGCCAGAGAGGAGCCGGCGTAATTTTTGCTACGCCTTTCAGGGTTAGCAGATCTTCGCTGCTAAAACGCGAAGTGAAAAATGCAGAAATTTCCAGCCGCAATAATGCAACAGACGCCAGTTTTTCCTGAATGACTTTGTCTGCAAATATGCCGGCAACAATATCTCTGTCTACGTTTACGCTGATAACCTGGTTAAACCCCTGCTGACTAAGCTGAATAATATTTTCGACCTGGTGAAGGAATAGCTGCCATTTTTCATCGGCAGAAAGCAGAGAGAAAAAACGCTCTTCTCTGTCGGGATCGTATTGTGTAGTTATCGCTTCTTTTGCTTTAAAACGTGTCAGCAGCTCCCATGAAATAATCTCGCCAGTCAGGCTGTAAACAGGTTCCAGCAAGAAAACCGGATTAAAACGCTCGGTCATGGCACCCTTCCTGAAGACGCTGCGGACAAAGCCTGAAAGATCAGACCTGCTGATGTAATTCAAAATAAAATATCGACAAAACTTACTATAGCAACTGAAGACTAGCCTGCAATTTACATTTTGAAAAATTGTTTTCAGCTAAAAATGGCCCTGAAACAATAGTCAAAACCAATCATTTTCAGACAACCGCTCCGGTAAGTTTCTATAAATGGCATAAAAATAAAGACACGTATCCTGCTGAACCTGAGCATCTGCGCCGTAAAACAGACTACATTGCTGATTTTAAGCTAAATTTGTGCTGAAAACGTAGCGTGAGCCATGGCGCGCCTGAGCAATAACAGTGTTACTTTCAGAAAACGCGCTCCAATAAACACGCCAGATAAAACTGTGCGTAAAAAAGATAACATTCATAAAAATCATAAATAAATACTGAGATAAAAATAAGCGAAACATTAAAAAAGTTGTCATTAAATCAGGAGAGGGATGAGTACAGGGAGCACTGCTGACAGAGGATATTGATTTTTAAGCCAAACTGATAAAGCAGAGACAATGGCAGGAAATAAAAAGCAGTAATGGCGTAAATAGCGTATTACGTCACAAATCAGAAAAAATTCACGTTAAAAAAAAGGGCCCCGCAGGGCCCGCTATCGATTATCGATTATTCATCTTCAAGATAGGTATAGCCATACAGACCACTTTCAAACTCGGCAAGGAACTGCGATCGCAGATCTTCATCTATATCCTGCTGCTGCTTCACCTGATCGCGGAACAGGGTCATGAGATCGTTCGGGTTGAGCTGCACATACTCAAGCATGTCAGCCACCGTATCCCCTTCGTCTGATAACTGCACTTCAACGCTGCCATCCTCAAAAGCAAATACATCCACCGCTTCAGTGTCACCAAACAGATTATGCATGTTGCCGAGGATCTCCTGATAGGCACCGACCATAAAGAAGCCCAGCATCGGCGGATTATCCACGTCATATTCAGGCATCGGCATGGTAGTGGCGATCCCGTCACCGTCAACGTAATGATCGATTGTCCCGTCGGAGTCACAGGTGATGTCCAGCAGCACAGCGCGGCGCTGTGGCATCTTATTCAGGCCTTCCAGCGGCATTACCGGGAAAAGCTGATCGATACCCCAGGCATCCGGCATCGACTGAAACAGCGAGAAGTTAACGTAGATTTTATCTGCCATACGCTCCTGCAGCTCATCGATAATCGGGCGATGCGCACGATTGCTCGGATCCAGATGCTGCTGGATGTAGTGACAAATGCTCAGATAAAGCTGTTCGGCCCAGGCGCGCTGCCCCAGATCGTAGGTGCCTGATGAGTAGCCGGTATGGATATCAAACAGATCCATCTGGCTGTCGTGCAGCCATTCACGCAGCGAGCGGCGCACGTTGGGCTCATGCATCTCCTGCCAGGTGTCCCACAGGCTCTGAATCGGACGCGGTGCATCCGTATCAGGCGCGACCGGCGTGCTGAATTCATTACGCTCTACGCCAATAATGTTAGAGACCAGCACGGTGTGGTGAGCCGTTACGGCTCGTCCTGACTCGGTGATCACCGTAGGATGTTCAAGACCATGTTCTTCACAGGCGTCGCCGATAGCCCAGATGACATTATTGGCATATTCATTCAGCCCATAGTTCACCGAGCAATCAGACTGAGAGCGGGTTCCTTCGTAGTCCACTCCCAGGCCGCCGCCCACATCGAAACATTTGATGTTGACGCCAAGCTTAGCCAGTTCAACATAGAAGCGGGCTGACTCACGCACGCCAGTGGCAATATCGCGGATATTCGCCATCTGCGAGCCAAGATGAAAGTGCAGCAGCTGCAGGCTGTCGAGGCGTCCCGCTTTGCGCATGATATCAACCAGCTGCAGCACCTGAGACGCTGCCAGACCAAACTTCGATTTCTCACCGCCGCTGGACTGCCACTTACCGGAGCCCTGCGAGGCCAGGCGCGCACGGATACCGAGACGCGGCACCACGTTCAGACGCTCTGCCTCTTCCAGTACCAGACGCACCTCGGTCATTTTTTCCAGCACCAGGTAGACTTTATGGCCCAGCTTTTCACCGATCAGTGCCAGTCGGATATATTCACGATCTTTATAGCCATTACAGACGATGACAGTACGCGTTTTGCCCGCGTGTGCCAGTACCGCCATCAGCTCTGCTTTTGAACCCGCCTCAAGGCCCAGGGGTTCGCCGGAGTTAACCAGTGACTCAATCACGCGCTTATGCTGGTTGACCTTGATCGGATAAACCAGGAAGTAGTCGCCTTTATAGCCATAGGATTCACGCGCGCGCTTAAACGCCGCGTTGATGGAGCGCAGGCGATGCTGCAGGATCTGCGGAAAGCAGAACAGTGCCGGCAGACGCTGACCGTCTGCTTCGCGCTCTTTGACCAGCTTTGCCAGGTCAACGCGCACCTCGGGCCGATCGGGATCCGGGCAAACGCTGATATGACCCAGCTCGTTTACGTCGTAATAGTTGTTGCCCCACCAGGCGATGTTATAGGTGCGCAGCATACGGCTCGCTTCCTGATCGCTCATCGCCACCTCCTGCATGGAGCGGAGGACACCCTGTTCGCCAGCTGACGAACCCTTGATATTCTTCATGTCGTCAGACATCGCGAACCTCAGTTTTCTGTTGAAATAATAGAGAGTTATCAGGTACTGCTGGTGCGTTTGCGGCTAAAAACTTATTCATCCTGCGTGTCCCGCCTCATCAGGTTGCCCTGGGTGTTACTGCCAGTAAGTGTAAAACATCGTGCTGCAGTCAGTAAAAATCCGTGCGGATTTGGTATGGCTGCGAGGGTAAACCGTGCACGTGTGCCGGCGTCTGATATCAGCCGCAGTTTAGTGGCTATGCGTGTCGCAAGGGTGACTGCACGACGGCAAACATCGACAGAAAGAACAGGAAGAGTGAACAGCAGAAAGAGAGGCCAGCGCGCAAAATATGCGCTGTGAACCAGAGAGCAGATCGGGACGGTTCATTACTTTACTCACCTCCAGCGCCTGCGGGCAGCATGCGGAAACGGAGCGGAAAAAAATCAGACACGGCATCTGATCGTGCAACGCCTGACGGCGTTCTGGCAACAATAGCGGCGTTTTATACCGCCAGCCGCGTAAAATTGCAAAATCTTTGTCCCCGCCCTGCGCGCGCTGTCAGCAAAAGCTTCCAGCAAGCCGCTTTTTGAAACAACCGGAATCAGAAAAAGCTCTGGTAAAATGCACATCGGGTAACCTAAAATAGCCGTCCAGATGGTTTTCCATCTAAACTGAATAAGTTCCAGGCGGTGTGAGCCTGGCGTGCTGACACTCCCTGCTGCTCGTGGCTTTGCCTGAAGGGGCGCTAAGCAGGTTTTTCACTGGCGCTATGCAGTCGAATTCAACCCATTTCTAAGGTAAAGAACAGAATGGCTAAACACCTTTTTACATCTGAGTCCGTATCAGAAGGACATCCTGATAAGATCGCTGACCAAATTTCCGATGCCGTGCTGGATGCCATCCTCGAACAGGATCCTAAAGCGCGCGTGGCCTGCGAAACTTACGTCAAAACCGGTATGGTACTGGTGGGCGGTGAAATCACCACCAGCGCCTGGGTCGATATCGAAGAGATCACCCGCAACACCGTACGTGAGATCGGCTATGTTCATTCTGATATGGGCTTTGATGCCAACTCCTGCGCCGTACTAAGCGCTATTGGCAAGCAGTCACCTGATATTAATCAGGGCGTAGACCGTACCGATCCGCTGGAACAGGGTGCAGGCGATCAGGGCCTGATGTTTGGTTACGCAACCAACGAAACCGATGTACTGATGCCCGCGCCGGTGACCTATGCGCACCGTCTGGTGCAGCGTCAGGCCGAAGTGCGTAAAAATGGCGCACTGCCGTGGCTGCGTCCGGATGCCAAAAGCCAGATCACCTTCCAGTATGACGGTGGCAAAATTGTTGGTATCGACGCTGTCGTGCTCTCAACCCAGCATTCGGAAGAGGTTTCTCAGGCCGATCTGCGTGAAGCCGTGATGGAAGAGATCATTAAGCCGGTGCTGCCTGCTGAGTGGATCAACGCCAGCACTAAATACCATATCAATCCGACCGGTCGCTTTGTTATTGGCGGCCCGATGGGTGACTGTGGCCTGACCGGCCGTAAAATCATCGTTGATACCTACGGCGGTATGGCTCGTCACGGTGGCGGTGCTTTCTCCGGTAAGGATCCGTCAAAAGTTGACCGCTCTGCAGCCTATGCAGCGCGCTACGTGGCAAAAAACATTGTTGCTGCCGGCCTGGCCGATCGCTGTGAGATTCAGGTTTCCTACGCTATCGGCGTGGCAGAGCCAACGTCAATCATGGTAGAAACCTTTGGCACTGAAAAAGTAGCGACCGAACAGCTGACGCTGCTGGTTCGTGAATTCTTTGACCTGCGCCCTTATGGTCTCATTCAGATGATGGATCTGCTGAAACCTATCTATAAAGAGACCGCCGCCTACGGTCACTTTGGTCGCGAGCACTTCCCGTGGGAGCAGACCGATAAAGCCGCTCTGCTGCGCGAAGCCGCCGGCCTGTAAGCGCACACTCCTTTATGTAATAGCCCGCTCTGAGCGGGCTTTTTTGTGCCTGAACGTACCCCGCCGCTCTGATTTCGTAAATCATCTGATTCCAGGGGGCGCATTAATGCGCCCCCTACGGAATATTTTTGCAGGGGCGGCATTTATGCCGCCCTGGCCGCGTACATCACCTGAACCCAGGGGCGCATTAATGCGCCCCCTACGGAATATTTTTGCAGGGGCGGCATTTATGCCGCCCTGGCCGCGTACATCACCTGAACCCAGGGGCGCATGAATGCGCCCCCTACGGAATATTTTTGCAGGGGCGGCATTTATGCCGCCCTGGCCGCGTACATCACCTGAACCCAGGGGCGCATGAATGCGCCCCCTACGGAATATTTTTGCAGGGCGGCATTTATGCCGTCCTGGCCACGTGCATCCCCTGAACCCAGGGGCGCATGAATGCGCCCCCTGCGTGCCGTGCCATTGTAGGGGCGGCATTTATGCCGCCCTGGCCGCGTACATCACCTGAACCCAGGGGCGCATTAATGCGCCCTCTGCGTGCCGTGCCATTGTAGGGGCGGCATCTATGCCGCCCTGGCCGCATGCATCACCTGAACCCAGGGGCGCATGAATGCGCCCCCTGCGTGCCGTGCCATTGTAGGGGCGGCATTTATGCCGTCCTGGCCACGTACATCACCTGAACCCAGGGGCGCATGAATGCGCTCCCTACGTAATGCGCCCCCTGCGTAATGCGCCTGCGTACCGTGCCAGATCCTTCGTACTGGCCGGCCTCCGGCTTTCTCAGGCATAAAATTTTTCACTGACTACACTCTACTCACCGCTGTGATAACAAAGTGTTAACGATTACATTCTAAAACTCTTTTTTTATCTGTAATTTAGAGATTTTTCAGCGTAGTCATCACTCTGAAAATGCGTTATTTTCAGCGTCGTCTGATAGGCAATATTTAAAGCGATGTCAGAAACTTGTAGGGTGCTATACCTTACTGGCGAAGAGACTGTTCCGGGCAAAAAATGCTGGATTACAGGGTTTCGGCGTGTGTAAGCGGTTACATTCATGTGATCGCCCTCACTTTTTATCGTGTACAGGTCTCTTAGCATTAATAAAAAACAAGACAAATAACTTTCGGAGGCTTTATGCCTGGTAATACTCACAAAAGCAGAACCTCAAACAAGGCGATGACCCTGTTTGTCTGCTTTCTGGCGGCGTTAGCCGGCCTGCTGTTCGGGCTGGATATCGGTGTCATCGCAGGTGCCCTGCCCTTTATCGCTAAAGATTTCAACGTCACTGCCCATCAGCAGGAGTGGATTGTCAGCTCAATGATGTTTGGCGCGGCGGTCGGTGCAATCGGCAGCGGCTGGATGTCATCGCACCTGGGTCGTAAAAAGAGCCTGATGGCCGGCTCTGTCCTGTTTGTTATCGGGTCGCTGTGGTCCGCTATGGCGCCCAACCCGGAGATGCTGATTGCTGCCCGCGTTGTGCTGGGCCTGGCTGTTGGCGTGGCTTCTTACACCGCTCCGCTCTATCTCTCTGAAATTGCACCAGAGAAAATTCGCGGCAGTATGATTTCACTCTATCAGCTGATGATCACCATCGGTATTCTGGGTGCCTACCTCTCTGATACCGCGTTCAGTGCCTCCGGAGAATGGCGCTGGATGCTGGGCGTGATCACCATCCCTGCGATTCTGCTGCTGGTGGGCGTCTTCTTCCTGCCAAACAGCCCGCGCTGGCTGGCTGCGAAAGGTAACTTCCGTGATGCGCAGCGCGTACTCGATCGCCTGCGTGATACCAGCGAGCAGGCCAAACGCGAGCTGGATGAGATCCGTGAAAGCCTGAAAGTTAAACAGTCTGGCTGGCAGCTGTTCCAGGGCAATAGCAACTTCCGTCGTGCGGTGTTCCTTGGCGTGCTGCTGCAGGTCATGCAGCAGTTCACCGGTATGAACGTCATTATGTATTACGCGCCGAAGATTTTTGAAATTGCCGGCTTCGCTAACACCACGCAGCAGATGTGGGGTACGGTGATTGTTGGTCTGGTCAACGTCCTGGCGACCTTCATCGCTATCGGTCTGGTCGATCGCTGGGGCCGTAAGCCGACGCTGGTGCTGGGCTTTATGGTCATGGCGGCCGGCATGGGCGTTCTCGGAACCATGCTGCACCTCGGCATCCACTCGCAGGGCGCACAGTACTTCGCCGTGGCGATGCTGCTGATGTTTATCATTGGCTTTGCGATGTCTGCCGGCCCGCTGATCTGGGTGCTCTGCTCTGAAATTCAGCCGCTGAAAGGACGCGATTTCGGGATCACCGTCTCGACCACCACGAACTGGATCGCCAATATGATCGTGGGCGCTACCTTCCTGACTATGCTGAACACGCTGGGCAACGCACCGACCTTCTGGGTCTACGCCGGCCTCAACCTGTTCTTTATTGTCCTGACGCTGGTGCTGATCCCGGAGACCAAAAACGTCTCACTGGAGCACATTGAGCGTAACCTGATGGCAGGGAAGAAGCTGCGCGATATCGGTCAGCAGTAATCGTCTTCTGAGTGATGAGGGCTGCCTGCGGGCGGCCCTTTTTTATGGCCGCGACAGTGCTCTGCCGCGCCAGCGCAGCGTATGGTATGCTGCGCGCCATGAAAACTTCCCGCGTACCTGTTGCCTTTCAGCAGGCGGTCATGCGATCGCTGCGGCACTTTTTGCAGCTTGCCGCACAGCGCCTTGAATGCACGTTTGATGAACCCGCACTGCTTTATCAGCAGCGCGGCACCGCGGCGGGCACCGCCTGGCTGGAGAAGTGGGAGATCCGGCTGAACCCGGTGCTGCTGCAGGAAAACCTGCAGGCGTTCACCGATGAAGTCGTGCCGCATGAGCTGGCGCATCTGCTGGTGTGGAAGCGCTTCGGGCGCGTCGCGCCGCATGGCAAAGAGTGGAAGTGGATGATGGAGACGGTGCTGGGCGTGCCGGCACGCCGTACGCATCAGTTTGCCCTGAGCTCAGTGCGTACCAATACCTTCGCCTATCGCTGCAGCTGTCAGCAGCATCAGCTTACCGTGCGCCGGCATAATCGCGTGCTGCGCGGTGAAAGTGACTATCGCTGTGTCCGCTGTGGCTCACTGCTGCAGCCTGGCGAATTCAGCAACATATAGCGCGCTAATCCCATTTCCCCGCTCCGGTCATTCTGCTACCCTGCCGCCCTTTTTCGGGTATCGGGTAAATTTCTGGAATATGTCTCGCAAAACGCTGTTACTTCTTCCCCTGCTGCTGGCACCGCTTAGCGCGTATAGCCTCAGCTTCTCTTCGTTTCATCAGAATAATTTTCGCCAGGCAAAAGTGGTGGCTTCGCAAATTAACGCGGATGCGCCCGACTTCTACTGCGGCTGCACAATCAGCTGGCACGGGAAAAAAGGTGTACCGGATCTCAAAAGCTGCGGCTATAGCGTACGAAAAAATGCCAACCGCGCCGGGCGCATCGAATGGGAGCATGTGGTTCCGGCGTGGGAATTTGGCCATCAGCGCCAGTGCTGGCAGGAGGGTGGACGAAAAAACTGCGCCAAAGATCAGGTGTACCGCCGTATAGAGAGCGATTTGCATAATCTTCAGCCCGCCATCGGCGAGGTTAACGGCGACCGCAACAATTTCCAGTACAGCCAGTGGAACGGTGGCGAGCAGCCTTACGGCCAGTGTGCGATGAAAGTCGACTTCAAACAGAAACTGGCTGAACCGCCAGCCCGCGCGCGCGGCGCCATCGCGCGCACCTACTTTTACATGCGCGATCGTTATCAGCTGCGTCTCTCGCGCCAGCAAACGCAGCTGTTCAGCGCCTGGGACAAGCTCTATCCGGTCAGCGTCTGGGAGTGCGAGCGCGACAGCCGCATTGCTCAGGTACAGGGAAATCATAATCCGTATGTACAGCGCGCTTGCCAGCGCTAAAAGCGCTACCCTAAACTAGCTTATTATTTTTGCGCCGCATCACGGGATGCGGCAATAACGCTGGCAGGAACCGCATGCGTATACCCCGCATTTATCACCCCGAACCGCTCTCTGTCGACAGTGAAATCTTTCTTGAAGATGATGCCGCTAACCACGTTGGCCGCGTACTGCGCATGGGCGCCGGGCAGATGCTTGAACTGTTTGATGGCACTAATCTGACTTTTAACGCCGAAATCACCCAGGCGGATAAAAAGCGTGTAAAAGTAAGGGTTCTTAGCGGTCAGCCTGATGACCGGGAATCGCCCTTGCATTTACATCTGGGCCAGGTGATGTCGCGTGGTGAAAAAATGGAATTCACCATCCAGAAATCGATAGAGCTGGGCGTAAACGTGATTACGCCCTTGTTTTCTGAGCGCTGTGGCGTGAAGCTGGATGCAGAAAGACTGGCAAAGAAGATCCAGCAGTGGCAAAAGATTGCTATTGCCGCCTGCGAGCAGTGTGGCCGCAACCGCGTGCCGCTGATTCGGGAGGCGATGACGCTGGAAGCCTGGTGTGCAGAGGCTGATGAGGGCGTCAGGCTGAATCTTCATCCGCGTGCCAGCCACAGTATCAACACCCTGCCACAACCGGTTGAACGGGTGCGGCTGCTGATTGGCCCTGAAGGGGGTTTATCTGCTGAAGAGATCGCCATGACGGCGCAGCAGGGCTTTACAGATATTTTGCTGGGGCCGCGCGTTCTGCGCACGGAAACCACTGCCCTCACCGCGATAACGGCACTTCAGGTGAGGTTTGGCGATCTCGGTTAAGGGATAATTCTGGCCGTAAAAGAGACGCAGACTACTAAACAGCACGACGCTTTCGCATGGAAGGACGTCGCTGATATCCCCTCTGAGGAGAGAATAATGATTAAGCTTGGCATTGTGATGGACCCGATTTCGTCCATCAATATTAAAAAAGACACCAGCTTCGCCATGTTGCTGGAAGCACAGCGTCGTGGCTACGAAATTCATTACATGGAGATGGGCGACCTCTCTCTGCGCGGTGGCGTGACTTACGCCCGTACGCGTCTGCTGAGCGTGGAGCAGAATGCTTCGCAGTGGTATGAGTTCGGCAGCGAGCAGACCATTCCGCTGGCCGATCTCAATGTCGTGCTGATGCGTAAAGATCCGCCTTTTGATACCGAGTTTATCTACGCGACTTATCTGCTGGAGCGGGCTGAGGAGCAGGGTACGCTGATTGTCAACAAGCCGCAGAGTCTGCGCGATTGTAACGAAAAGCTCTATACTGCATGGTTTGCGGATCTGACACCGGATACGCTGGTCACCCGCAATAAAGAGCAGCTGCGCGCTTTCTGGCAGGAGCACGGTGATGTCATTCTGAAGCCGCTCGACGGCATGGGTGGCGCATCGATCTTCCGCGTTAAGCAGGATGATGCCAACTTTGGCGTAATTACAGAAACCCTGACCAACCATGGCCAGTTTTTCTGTATGGCGCAAAATTATCTGTCGGCGATTAAAGAGGGCGATAAGCGCGTCCTGGTCGTGGATGGCGAGCCCGTGCCTTACTGTCTGGCGCGTATTCCGCAGGGCGGCGAAACGCGCGGCAATCTTGCCGCCGGTGGTCGCGGCGAAGCGCGTCCGCTTTCTGACAGCGACTGGGAAATTGCACGGCGCGTCGGCCCCACGCTGAAAGCGAAGGGGCTGATTTTTGTTGGCCTGGATATCATCGGTGATAAACTTACTGAAGTGAATGTCACCAGCCCAACCTGCGTACGGGAAATTGAAGCGGCGTTCCCGATTTCGGTTACCGGTATGTTGATGGACGCAATCGAAAAACGTCTGGGCTGAGGACGCAGCCGGAGTGCAAACTCCCTAACCCCTTTGATACCGGCGCTGCCGCACTGGCGCCGGTTCTCTTCGGTAAATGAGTGACAATGAATTTACAGCATCATTTTTTGATAGCGATGCCCTCTCTGCAGGACCCTCTGTTCAAACGCTCTGTTGTCTATATCTGCGAGCATAATGAAGAGGGTGCAATGGGTTTGATTGTTAATAAACCGATGGAGAACCTGACGGTAGAAGGTATTCTGAAGAAACTAAAAATCACTCCGTCAGAGCGCGATCCGGCGATTAAGCTCGATAAACCGGTATTTGCCGGTGGCCCGCTGGCGGAAGATCGCGGTTTTATTCTGCACTCTGCGCAGCATACTTATGCCTCCAGTATTCGCATCTCAGACAACACCGTGATCACGACCTCGCGTGATGTGCTGGAAGCGATCGGCACCGCGCAGCAGCCGGAGAATGTGCTGGTCGCACTTGGCTACTGCGCCTGGGAAAAAGATCAGCTGGAGAACGAGCTGCTGGAAAATGCCTGGCTTACCACCCCGGCTGATACGCATATTTTATTCCATACGCCGATTGCCGGACGCTGGCGCGAAGCCGCCCGCAGTATGGGTGTTGATATTCATAATATGACCAGCGATGCGGGACACGCCTGATGCAGAATGCAACGCTGCTCGGCTTTGATTTTGGCACCAAAAGCATTGGCGTTGCCGTGGGTCAGCAGCTCACCGGCACCGCACGTCCGCTGACGGCGCTAAAAGCACAGGACGGCACGCCAGACTGGAATCTGATTGAGAAACTGCTGAAGGAGTGGCAGCCCGACTATGTGGTGGTCGGCCTGCCGCTGAACATGGACGGCACCGAACAGCCGCTGACTGCCCGCGCGCGCAAATTTGCGAGTCGCCTGCACGGCCGCTTTGGTGTACGCGTTGAGCTGCAGGATGAGCGCCTCAGTACCGTTGAGGCGCGCGCCGATCTCTTTGAGCGCGGTGGCTTTCGTGCGCTGCAGAAAGGACAGGTCGATTCTCAGTCAGCCGTGATTATTCTGCAGGACTGGTTCGAAACCCACTGACGCTGATAGCGGCGTAAAGGCGATGGATAACGTGCCGCTCAGCGAGTGTACCCGGCGCTGGCCGGGCGCACTGCTGTTGCAGCGTGACTTCTGCTTCAGGTCAGCTACCCGCTTGCCTGGTCAATAATGCCCTCCGCGCGGCGTGCCAGCTCGCTCTGCGCAAAGGTCTGCATGCCAGATTGCGCGCCGGTCTGCAGCACGCCCGGCAGCTGATGTCCTTTGCCTTCGCGGATCAGGCTGGCTACCGCAGGCGTGGCAATCAGTACTTCATACAGCGCGACACGCCCGCCCGCTTTCGCCGCCACCAGCCGCTGTGCCACTACCGCTTTCAGACTGCCCGCCAGCTGCGTACGCACCAGATTTTTTTCTTCGGCCGGAAAGACATCCACCAGACGATCAACCGCCTGCGCCGCGCTACGGGTATGCAGCGTGGCCAGCACCAGATGTCCGGTCTCAGCCGCGGTCAGGGCCAGGCGGATCGTTTCACTGTCGCGCAGTTCGCCCAGCAGTATCACGTCAGGATCTTCACGCAGCGCCGCTTTCAGCCCGTGCTGAAAAGAGAGGCAGTGCGTTCCTACTTCACGCTGCTGAATCAGCGAGCGCTGACTCCGGTGCACAAACTCGATCGGATCTTCCAGCGTGATGATGTGCCGCGCCTGCTGCTGGTTCAGTGCCTGTACCAGTGCGGCCAGCGTGGTCGACTTGCCGCTGCCGGTTGCGCCGCTGATCAGCACCAGTCCATCCTGCAGCTGCAGGAGCTGCTGCACGGCTGGCGGCAGGCGCAGCTGCGCCAGCGGCGGGATCGTCTGCGCAATCAGCCGCAGCGCCAGTGACAATCCGTGACGCTGGGTGAAAAGATTGGCACGCAGCCGTACGCCGCTGCTGAGCGTCAGGGCAAAATCAGCCTGTCCGGTAACATCAAGTTCTGACTGCTGCGCAGCGCTGAGAAACTGCGTGACAAACGTCTCCAGCCACCCGGACGGCAGCGGCAGCTGCTGCGGCACCGGTTCCAGCACGCCCTGCCGCCGCCAGTGCGGTAAATGTCCGCTGCACAGGTGCAGATCGGCGGCGTTATGCTTTACACTAAGGGCCACAATTTCATCTAAATCCATTTATTTCTCCTGACTATGACTTCCATTGAGCACAACTTACATCAGGTACGCGACCGTATCGCTGCCGCTGCCGTGCGTTGCGGCCGGGCGCCAGAAGAGATCACGTTGCTTGCGGTCAGCAAAACCAAACCTGCGAGCGCTGTCGCAGAAGCGGTTGCCGCCGGGCAGCGTGCGTTTGGCGAAAACTACGTACAGGAAGGGGTAGATAAAATAATGGCGCTGACGGCAGAGGGCGATCTGCAGTGGCACTTTATCGGCCCGCTGCAATCCAACAAAAGCCGTCTGGTCGCTGAACATTTTGCCTGGTGTCATACCGTTGATCGCCTGCGTATTGCGCAGCGGCTTAACGATCAGCGTCCGGCGCATCTGCCGCCGCTGAACGTGTTAATTCAGGTAAATATCAGTGACGAAAACAGTAAATCTGGCATCATGCTGGAGGCTGTTCCGGCGCTGGCCGCGGCCATCGCCGCCCTGCCCCGCTTACACCTGCGCGGTCTGATGGCGATTCCTGCTCCGGAGCAGGATTATGCGCGCCAGCTGGCGGTCTGCCAGCAGATGGCCAGCGCGTTTCATGCGCTGCAGCACGCTTATCCCGCTATTGATACGCTCTCACTGGGCATGAGCGACGATATGGAAGCGGCGATCGCGGCAGGCAGCACCATGGTAAGAATTGGCACCGCCCTGTTTGGCGCGCGGGATTATGCGCGACCTTCACAACAATAACTGAGGAACTCCATGTTAACACTGACGTTTTTAGTCAAAACGCTGATCGATCTCTACGTCATGGTACTGCTGCTGCGTATCTGGATGCAGTGGTCGCGCTGCGATTTTTACAACCCGCTGGCGCAGTTTGTGGTGAAGATTACGCAGCCGGTGATCAAACCGCTGCGCCGCGTGCTGCCCGCTATCGGCCCCATCGATACCGCCTCGCTGCTGCTGGCGTTTGTGCTGACCACGCTGAAGTATCCGATTCTGCTGCTGATTCAGGTTGGCGCCTTCTCGGTTGATCCTACTAATCTGCTGGTGGGGCTGCTGTCGCTGCTGAAGTCAGCCGGTAATCTGGTGTTCTGGGTCATTATCATTCGCTCGCTGATGAGCTGGATCAGTCAGGGGCGCGGCCCGCTGGATTATGTGCTGGTACAGCTTACCGAGCCGCTGATGGCACCTATCCGCCGTATGCTGCCCGCTATGGGCGGTATCGACTTCTCCGCCATGATTGTGATTCTGGTGCTCTACGCGCTGAATTTCCTTGGCATGGACCTGTTCCCGGGTCTCTGGTATCTGCTGTAATTTGTTAATCTGGAACTGTTATGCAAAAAGTTGTTCTCGCAACCGGTAATCCCGGCAAGGTTCGCGAACTGGCCGGCCTGCTCGCTGATTTTGGCCTGGATATCGTGGCGCAGACTGAACTCGGCGTGGACTCAGCCGAAGAGACGGGTCTGACGTTCATTGAAAATGCGCTGCTGAAGGCGCGTCATGCGGCACAGATAACCGGCCTGCCGGCTATCGCGGATGATTCCGGTCTGGCCGTGGATGCGCTGGGCGGCGCGCCGGGCATCTACTCCGCCCGCTATGCTGGCGCAGAGGCCAGCGACCAGCAAAATCTGGAGAAACTGCTGCTGGCGCTGGAGAATGTGCCGGATGGCGCGCGTCAGGCGCAGTTCCACTGTGTACTGGTCTATGTGCGTCACGCCGCTGACCCGGTGCCGCTGGTCTTCCACGGCAGCTGGGCAGGCGAAATTACCCGTACGGCGGCCGGTGAAGGCGGCTTTGGCTACGATCCCATCTTCTTTGTGCCGGCACTGGGTAAAACCGCGGCTGAACTGAGCAAAGAGGAGAAGCGCGCCGTCTCTCACCGGGGTAAAGCGTTAACGCTGCTGCTGGACGCGATGCGCAATGGCTGAGTTACCGCCGCTGAGCCTCTACATCCATATTCCGTGGTGCGTACAGAAGTGCCCCTACTGCGACTTCAACTCGCACGCACTGAAAGGTGAAGTCCCGCATCTGGAGTATGTGCAGCATCTGTTGCAGGACCTTGAGCAGGATCTGCCTCTGACCGCCGGACGGGAGGTGCGCACGATCTTTATCGGCGGGGGGACGCCAAGCCTGCTGAGCAGTCACGCGATGCAGACGCTGATGGATGGCGTGCGGGCACGCCTGCCGCTGGCGGCTGATGCGGAAATCACTATGGAAGCGAACCCCGGCACGGTAGAAGCCGATCGCTTCAGCGGCTATCAGGCCGCGGGGATCAATCGCATCTCCATCGGCGTGCAGAGCTTTAGCCCGCAGAAGCTGGAGCGGCTGGGGCGTATTCATGGCCCGCAGGAGGCGAAGCGCGCCGCCGAACTGGCCGCCGCGCTTGGGCTGCGCAGTTTTAATCTGGACCTGATGCATGGTCTGCCCGACCAGTCGCTGGAAGAGGCGCTGGACGATCTCCGGCAGGCGATCGCGCTTAACCCGCCGCACCTCTCCTGGTATCAGCTGACCATTGAGCCGAACACGCTGTTTGGTTCCCGACCGCCGCAGCTGCCGGATGATGATGCGCTGTGGGATATCTACGAGCAGGGACACCAGCTGCTGACGGCTGCCGGCTATCAGCAGTATGAAACGTCAGCCTACGCGAAACCGGGCTATCGCTGTGAGCACAACCTCAACTACTGGCGCTTCGGAGATTACCTCGGTATCGGCTGCGGTGCACACGGCAAGCTGACGCAGCCTGATGGTCGCATTGTGCGGACGGTAAAAACCCGACACCCGCGTGGCTTTATGAAGAGCAACTACCTTGATAAACAGCATGAGGTGGCAAACGAAGATAAGCCGTTTGAGTTCTTTATGAACCGGTTCCGGCTGCTGGAAGCGGCACCGCGCGCGGAGTTTCAGCGCTATACCGGGCTGGATGAGCAGGCGATCCGCGCGCAAATGGATCAGGCTATCGCCGCAGGCTATGTCACAGAGAGCGCCAGCGAGTGGCAGATCACGGAGAAGGGCAAACTCTTTCTGAACTCGTTGCTGGAACTGTTTATGTAATCAGAGCGGCCCGGTGGCCGCTCTTTCTTTACTTGTTAATACTTTTCACCAGCGTTTTACGCTGATTTTCCAGTGCAATGACCCGGTTACAGACCTCATGGCCAAAGTTCTGGAAATCCCGCTCCTGGTTATTCCATTCCGTCTGAATCGACTGCTGCAGCCCCCCCAGGTTGCCCATCAGCGCCTGCAGCGGATTACCACCGCTGGTCGCCTGCTGCGTGCCCATCTCATTCAGGCTATCCTGCAGTACGCCACCCAGCGTGCTCTGTACCAGCTTCTGCCCGTCAGCGCGCACCTGGTTTATCGCCTGATGGTGGAACGTCAGGCCATCCTGGCGCTGCTCAATGATGCGGTTCATTTGCTGTTTCAGCTGGCCATCCAGCGTGGTCAGGCGGTTGCGTACGTTGCTGTCGCTGCCCAGCTTCTCAACGATCACGTTATCCAGTGCGGCGCGTCCGCGCTCAAGGCGCGTTTTTGCGCCGCTGTTGACCCACGGTAAATCACGACGCAGTGCATTCTGGTAATCAATCGCCTGCTGACGTGCCGCATTATCAACGCTGACTGCTTTGCCGTTAAAGGTGACATCACCCTGGGGAGTCATCGTGAGATTGCCGTTGCTGCCGACAACCTGAACGCTTTGCGCGGTGATCACCACATCATCCTGCGGGTTAACGCTGCACTGGTAGTCGGCGTGTGCCTGCGCGGCGGTCACCAGCAGCGCAGCAAAAAGAGCCTTACGAATCATGAAATCTCCTGAATATGCTGTGCGGGGTGAGTATTGTGCGGTCAATGGCGACCCGGCGGCACATTACATCACAGGGGGCGCATTAATGCGCCCCTGGCGCAGTGTTTCAACGGGCGCCATTAATGGCGCCCCTACAGGTTTTGCGTGCCGGCGCGATGTTCCAATGGCGACCCGGCGGCACATTACATCGCAGGGGGCGCATTACATCACAGGGGGCGCATTAATACGCCCCTGGTGCAGTGCAGTACAGGGCGCGCAGAAATGCGCACCCGCATGTCGCACTACAGCTTAGTCCCACCAGACGTCGAAGAGTTCCGTTATCTGGATATCAGACAATTCACGCCCTTCCAGCCACTTGCGCACCTGCTCACGGTGCTCATCGGTGCACTTTCCGGTCTGCTGCAGGCAGACCAGGCCTTCCCACACCAGATAGCCACTACCGTCATAGGCCAGGCCGTTTGGATCGATCACCTCAGTGATAAACTGATCCAGCGTGGCATCAATCTGCTCTTCAGTGGTTCCGTCGGCAAAACGCCATGCTACGGAGAAACCCAGTTCCTGAAACTCATCAATATGCAGTTTCTTACGTAAACGACGACTACGCTGTACGGCCATTATTTTACCCTCTCAAACATCAAATCCCACACGCCATGGCCCAGTCGCTGCCCGCGCTGCTCAAATTTAGTCAACGGACGCGTCTCAGGACGCGGCACGTAATCCTGGGTGGCTGACTGATTAACATAACCCGCCACGCTGTTCATGACTTCCAGCATATGAGTAGCGTAATCTTCCCAGTCGGTGGCCATATGGAATACGCCGCCGAGCTTCAGCTTGCGCTGAACCAGCTCAGCAAACGGCGCCTGCACAATACGACGTTTATTGTGACGCGCTTTATGCCACGGATCGGGGAAGAAAAGCTGCACCATGCGCAGGGAGTTATCCGGGATCATATGCTCCAGCACTTCTACCGCGTCATGACACATGACCCGCAGATTCTCTACGCCCGCTTCTTTTGCCGATGCCAGGCAGGCACCCACGCCTGGCGCATGCACTTCAATGCCCAGGAAATTCTGCTGCGGGTTGTTTTGCGCCATGGTCACCAGTGAGGCGCCCATACCAAAACCGATCTCCAGCACCAGCGGTGCGTCGCGCCCGAACAGCGCGGTCATGTCCAGCGGCGCGGGCTGATACTCTACGCCCATCACCGGCCAGTATTGATCCAGCGCGAGCTGTTGACCTTTCGTTAACCGCCCCTGGCGGCGTACGAAGCTGCGGATACGGCGCAGCGGCCGCCCGTTTTCATCAAATTCCGGAGTGATGACGTCATTTATCATGTTGAAGCCTGCTGGTTAGCCTGTTCGGGGAAACGGGCATTATGCAAAGTTAAAGGTCAGAAGCAAGCCTTTGCAATCTTCCGGTTTACACCCCTGACGCTCTGTGCTGCAATTCCTGCCTGATTGTAGAGTAAACACGGAAAATTTCCTTCATATGATGCAGGCGTCGCAATTCGCGCAACAGGTGCTGAAGTGGTATGACCGCTTTGGCCGTAAAACGCTGCCGTGGCAGCTGGAAAAGACGCCCTACAAAGTGTGGCTTTCAGAGGTCATGCTGCAGCAGACGCAGGTTGCCACGGTAATCCCCTATTTTGACCGTTTTATGGCACGTTTTCCCACCGTGCGCGATCTTGCTGCCGCGCCGCTGGATGAAGTGCTGCATCTCTGGACCGGCCTCGGCTACTATGCGCGGGCGCGCAACCTGCATAAAGCGGCTAAACAGGTCGTGGATCAGCACGGCGGTGAGTTCCCGCCGGACTTCACGGCAATTGCTGCCCTGCCGGGCGTGGGTCGCTCGACCGCCGGGGCGATCCTTTCACTGTCGCTTGGCCTGCATTTTCCGATTCTGGATGGCAACGTCAAACGCGTGCTGGCGCGCTGTTACGCAATCGGTGGCTGGCCTGGCAAAAAAGAGGTCGAAAAGCAGCTGTGGCAGATTAGCGAAGCAGTGACGCCAGCGCAGGGTGTCAGCCAGTTTAATCAGGCGATGATGGATCTCGGCGCGCTGGTCTGCACCCGCTCGCGACCAAAGTGTGAAATCTGCCCGCTTAATAGCGGCTGTGAAGCGTATGCCAGCCAGAGCTGGGCTGACTATCCGGGCAAAAAGCCCAAAGTCACTCTGCCGGTACGCAGCGGCTGGTTTTTGCTGATGCAGGATGGCGATAACGTCTGGCTGGCGCAGCGTCCGCCTGTGGGACTGTGGGGCGGTCTTTACTGTTTTCCCCAGTTTTCCAGCGAGGATGCACTGCGGGAGTGGCTGACACAGCACGGTATCACCGGCGATCCGCAGCCGCTCACCGCATTTCGCCATACCTTCAGCCATTTCCATCTGGATATTGTGCCTATGTGGCTGGCAGGGCCATCCGCCGGGTCGCTGATGGATGAAGCTGGCGGTCTCTGGTATAACTTAGCGCAACCACCGTCAGTGGGTCTTGCTGCCCCGGTAGAGCGTTTACTGCATGAATTACGCCATCCGCAGCAACTGTCACTGTCATCGCGCGCGATTAAAGAGGAAGAGTAATGAGCCGCACTATTTTTTGTACCTATCTGCAGCGTGACGCTGAGGGCCAGGATTTTCAGCTCTATCCCGGTGAGCTGGGCAAGCGCATCTATAATGAGATTTCTAAAGAAGCCTGGCAGCAGTGGATGTCGAAACAGACCATGTTGATCAACGAGAAAAAGCTCAACATGATGAATCCGGAAGATCGCAAAGTGCTGGAAAAGGAGATGGTCAATTTCCTGTTTGAAGGCAAAGATGTGCATATCGAAGGTTTTACCCCGCCAGAAAAATAACCGTTCCGGGCCTTCCTTTGAGGCCCGCTTTTTTGAGTCAGGCACAGATTCACGATGAATAAAAAACTGATAGCCCTGCTGGCGATCGCGCCGCTATTGATCTCCTGCTCCGGACAAAAAAAATCGCAGTATCACGAAGAGTGGGTGAAAGATACCAACGGCTTTGACATTCTGATGGGGCAGTTTGCCGCCAATATTGAAAATATCTGGGGCATTAATGAAGTCCTCATCGCCGGGCCGAAAGATTATGTGAAGTACAGTGACAGCTACTACACCCGCAGTCACATTAACTTCGACAAGGGTAGTATCACGATTGAGACCATCTCCGGTACCGATCCCATGGCCAGTCTGCGTCAGGCGATCGTCACCACCCTGCTGATCGGCGACGATCCGGGTAATGTCGATCTCTACTCTGACGCCAACGATATTAAGATCAGTAAAGAGCCGCTGCTGTATGGCCAGGTGCTGGATAATACCGGTCAGCCCATTCGCTGGCAGGGGCGCGCCGCCAGCTTTGCGGACTACCTGATCCAGAATAAACTGCAAAAACGCACCGCCGGGCTGCATGTGATCTGGTCGGTAACCATTCCTATGGTGCCAAACCATCTCGACAAGCGTGCGCATAAATATCTGCCGATGGTACGCAAATCTGCTGAGCAGTATGGTGTCGATGCCTCACTGATTCTGGCTATTATGCAGACTGAGTCGAGCTTTAACCCCTATGCGGTCAGCCACGCTGATGCGCTGGGGCTGATGCAGGTGGTGCAGCATACTGCCGGCGTTGATGTCTTCCGCATGAAAGGTAAATGGGGCAAGCCGAGCCGCAGTTATCTGCTGGACCCGGAAAACAACATCGATGCCGGTACGGCTTATCTGTCGCTGCTGCAGAAAAGCTACCTGGGCGGCATTCAGGATCCTACGTCGCGCCGTTATGCGGTGATCACCGCGTATAACGGGGGAGCCGGCAGCGTACTGCGCGTTTTCTCCAGCGATAAAGATCGCGCATTCTCGCGGATCAACGGCATGTCGCCAGCCGATGTCTATCAGACGCTGACCACCAGCCATCCCTCCGCCGAGTCGCGCCGTTATCTCTACAAAGTTAACCAGGCGCAGCGCAGCTATCACCGCTATTAAGTGCCTGATCGTCGCGCCCTGCCCCATCGGGTCAGGGCGCGATACGCTTACGCCAGCATATTGGCCACCAGCCGCTTATAGCCGCTGCTCTCTTCCGCAATATAAACGCCCTGCAGCTCCGGTGAAAAGCCCGGCAGCTGGTTGATCCCCGCTTCCAGCGCCAGGAAGTAGTGCTGTACCGCCCCGCCCCACACCTCGCCGGGTACGACGCACAGCACGCCCGGTGGATAGGGTAATGCCCCTTCCGCCGCGATGCGCCCTTCCGCTTCTGCGACCGGCACCAGTTCCACGTCACCACGGATATAAGCCTGATGTGCATCCTGCGGATTCACCGCTACCGGCGGGAAACAGTCAGCGCGGAACATCGCTTTCTGCAGATCTTTAACGGCAAAACTGACGTAGAGGTCGTGCATCTCCTGACAGAGGCGGCGCAGCGTATAGCCGCGATAGCGCTCCGCATGCTTGCGATACAGGCTCGGCAGCACTTCCGCCAGCGGCGCATCTTCGCGCACCTGCTGTTCAAACTGCTCCAGCATCGCCACCAGATGCGACATCTTCTCCGCACTCTCTGCCGGCGTCAGCAGGAACAGAATGGAGTTCAGATCGCACTTCTCCGGCACAATGCCGTTTTCACGCAGATAGTTCGCCAGTATGGTAGCCGGAATGCCAAAGTCGCTGTATGCGCCGCTGCCTGCGTCGATACCCGGTGTAGTGAGCAGCAGCTTACAGGGGTCAATCTGATACTGACCTGGCGCATAACCGCTGAAGCCATGCCACTCCGCTTCGGGTTCAAAGCTGAAGTAAGCCGGATCGCGGGCGATAGCGGCACTGTCTGCCTGCTGCCACGGCGCGCCATGTACCTGAGCAGGCAGAAACGGTTTAATCATGGTGCAGCGCTGCAGGATCGCTTTACGCGCCTCAATGCCCTGTATGACGCAGTCGTGCCACAGGCTGCGCCCTGCCTCGCCCTGGTGCATACGCGCGTTGATATCCAGCGCAGCAAACAGCGGATAAAACGGGCTGGTTGAGGCGTGCAGCATAAAGGCATTGTTCAGCCGCTTATGCGGGCAAAAGCGCTGCTGACCACGGATATGATTATCTTTTTTATGGATCTGCGAGGTCTGCGAAAAGCCCGCCAGCTGTTTGTGTACTGACTGGGTGACAAAGATCCCTGGATCCTCTTCCGTCAGGGTCAGCGTCAGCGGTGAACCCGCTGCCATCAGCGGAATGAACTGTTCATAGCCGAGCCACGCGGAGTCAAACAGAATGTAGTCGCACAGATGGCCGATGCGGTCCACCACCTGACGCGCGTTATACACCGTCCCGTCATAGGTGCCGAGCTGGATAATCGCCAGCCGGAATGGCCGCGCCTGGCGGGCGCGATCGGGGGCAACCTGTGCGATCTCTGCCCGCAGGTAATCCTCATCAAAACAGTGCGCGTCGATGCCGCCAATCAGGCCAAACGGATTACGCGCCGCCTCCAGATAGACCGGTGTGGCACCCGCCTGCAGCAGCGCGCCGTGATGATTGGATTTATGGTTGTTGCGATCGAACAGAACCAAGTCACCGCGCGTCAGCAGCGCATTGGTGACGACTTTATTGGCGCTTGATGTCCCGTTCAGCACAAAATAGGTTTTGTCGGCGTTAAAGACGCGGGCAGCAAACTTTTGCGCGTCCTTTGCCGAGCCTTCATGGATCAGCAGATCGCCCAGCCGGACGTCTGCATTACACATATCAGAGCGGAACAGGTTTTCACCATAAAAGTCATAAAACTGCCGTCCGGCGGGATGACGACGGAAAAACGCGCCACCCTGATGACCCGGGCAGGCAAAGGTGCTGTTTTGCATATCGACGTAGCGCGTCAGGGTATCAAAGAAAGGCGGCAGCAGAGCCGCTTCATACTCCCGCGCAGCCTGCTCCAGCGCCTGCCACTCTTCAGGAGCGCCGTTGATTTCGCCGGTTACGCCAGGCAGATCCAGCACCGCGGTATCAAACGCGTTAGCCACAAACACCGGCAGATTAAATCCGGTCTGACGCAGCAGCATCAGTACGCCGCTGCGCGTATCCGCCAGCGAGAGCACAACCGCGGCAACGTCGGTAAAGTCAGTAGCGTCGAGCGTCACAACATCGCGGGTGGTATTCAGGCTCAGGCCTGGTGCAATCGCCACGCTGGCGGCAATTTTCAATGGGTTCATAACTCAAATCCCCGGCATAACAGGATGAGTGGGTGCCAGTGGCACAGGAAGGAACAGCGTGACCGGTGCAGGGCACCCGCCGGTCGCGATAATGGCATTTTTTGCTGCTGCTCACAATCAGGGGTACTATTGGCTACACACTTCCCATCGCCGGAGGCGGCATGTTCAAAGCATTAGTCATTGAAAATGATGCGCAGGGGTACCGCACCTCTCTGCAGGATCTCTCCGAGCAACAGCTTCCCGATCAGGATGTTATTCTTGATATCAGCTACTCCACACTGAATTACAAAGATGCGCTCGCCATCTGTAATAAAGGGCCTGTCGTACGCCAGTTTCCTATGGTACCAGGCATCGACTTTGTTGGCCGTGTTACCCACAGCCGCCATCCGGCCTGGCAGCAGAACGATCTGGCGCTGCTGACCGGCTGGGGCGTGGGTGAAAAGCACTGGGGCGGACTGGCGCAGAAAGCCAGCGTCTCAGGCGACTGGCTGGTCAGCGTACCGGATGCGCTGAGCCCGCAGCAGACAATGGCGATAGGCACGGCCGGATTCACCGCAATGCTCTGTGTGATGGCGCTGGAAAAACAGGGCATCACCCCGCAGCACGGCCCGGTGCTGGTGACAGGCGCCAGCGGCGGCGTGGGCAGTTTTGCGGTGAGCCTGCTGGCACGCCAGGGATATGAAGTGGTCGCCGCCAGCGGACGCGCGGCTGAGCGCGACTACCTGTGCAATACGCTGGGCGCCACAGCGGTAATCGATCGTGCTGAACTCAGCGAACCGGGTAAACCGCTGGCAAAAGAGCGCTGGGCCGCCGCCATTGATACCGTGGGCAGCCACACGCTGACCAACGTGCTGGCAGGGATGCGCCGCGACGGCGTGGTAGCCGCGTGCGGAATGGCGCAGGGGCTGGATCTGCCGGGCAGCGTGGCACCGTTTATTCTGCGCGGCGTCACGCTGGCCGGAATCGATAGCGTTATGTGTCCGCAGCCGCTGCGTCAGCAGGTATGGCAGCGACTGGCAGAACAGGCCGACAGCGCGCTGCTGCAGCAGATAACCCGCATCATCCCGCTAAGCGAAGCGCAGGCGGGTGCCGAACAGCTGCTGGCGGGCAACGTGCGCGGCCGGCTGATAGTGGATTGCCGTCAGGGCGTTGCCGATGTCTAAGCCCGCCATTACCCTGCACTACTGCACCCAGTGCAACTGGATGCTGCGTTCCGCGTGGATGGCTCAGGAGCTGCTGCAGACCTTCAGCGACGATCTCAGCGCGGTCACGCTGCAGCCCGGCACCGGCGGCGTCTTCGAGATCAGCGTGGATGGTCAGGTTATCTGGGAGCGCAAACGCGACGGCGGATTTCCGGATGCGGTTACGCTAAAACAGCGCGTACGCGACTACTGCTGGCCGGATCGCTCGCTGGGCCATGCAGACAGGCGGCGTTAGAGCGTCCCTGTCTGCCGGCAGGCGATGCGTCTGCCGTGGCTTACTTCTCAGGTGATTTCTGATGCCAGTAGGCGACAGCGCGAATGAAATCCGTATGCACGCCGCGCTGCTGCGTAAAATAGTCGCTGAGCTGCTTCACCGCGTTTCCTTCCCCGGTCAGCCAGACAAAATAGTCACCCCCGGTAAAATCGATGGCAGCCAGTTCGGCTGTCAGCTGCGCCGGCGTGGTAGTTGCCATACGGTTGCTTCCCAGCCAGTGAGCGGTCACCCCTTCCATCTCTCCCAGATAGCTGTGTCCGGTAGCGGCATCCGTAAACGCCAGCAGGTGAACGCGCTGCGCCTGCAGCCCGGCGTAACGCCGCTTAAAAGCAGGCAGGCCGGTTTCATCGCAGACATACACCTGACAGGCGTAATCCGCCGGCATGATGCAGGAACCGCGCGGTCCGCCCATCGCAATCCGATCGCCAGGCTTAGCCGCCGCTGCCCAGCCACTCGCCACGCCATCATCATGCATATAGAAATCCAGCGTCAGCGAATCAATACCGTTAAACGCCAGCGGCGTGTAGTCGCGCGCGGCGGGGCGAACGCCCTCAGGCCAGATAATGCCCTCTTCTCCCATCTGCGGCAGTGCGAGGTCACAGCCCGGTTCGGGCGGAAAAAACAGTTTGATATGATCGTCAAACGAGGGTGAATGGAAGCCTGCCAGATCGGCTCCGGTAAACACAATGCGCCAGAACACGCCGGCGACCTGGATTTTGCTGGCTACCGTCAGATGACGAAAGCGCAGCTCATTACGCACGCGCTGTGGTGCACGACTGTTTTTCTGTGACACTTCACTTCTCCCGGCAGCGGCTGAAACACGCTCTGCTCGCGCCGCCACGCTTATTTAATGTAAATAATTCTCATTACGTGGCGAAACGATAGCGGTGACCGCGCCCGGACACAATGTCGAAAAATGCGGTTGCCGCCTCAGCAGAGAACGACGGGCGGAAGATGTCAGACGTGCAGATCGCTGCAGCAGAGTGGAGCATTCTCACTGTTTTCATACGGAGGCAATGCATTATCACCCACAATTTCCTGCTGAGCGCAGCGCTGCTGGTGCGGATGCAGGCCATCGGGGGGCGAAAAGGGTTCAGCCATTTGTGCGTGTGCCAGCGAGGAAATAACGGCAAGCGTCGCGGAAAGTAACACCGGTAAAAGTCGCATGATAATTTAGGGTTTCATTTAAAGATCCGGAGCGGATCGGGAATGCAGAGCGTTATCCAGCCTGATGCTGTGCTACCTGCGCGTAACGCGGCAGACCGGGCTTCGAAGCAGAATTTTACGCCGCTACCGCCGCAGGGTTTATAAAATTGTGCGGTTTGTCACATTTCACCGCACAATTTGCTGTTTATTCCAGTGCAACCGGAATATGAAAGGTGCCCTGAAGCAATTGTGGCGTACTGTATTTCAAATCGAGCCTGAGCAGATCTTTACCGGGCCGGCGCGCCACACCGAGTGCCGGCAGATGGTTGTAATAAATCTCAGCGGTAAAGGCGTTGATCTCTTCCGGTGCGCCATGCCAGTCGATCTCTGCATAGAGCCCGCTCTCGCCGGTCCAGTTCTGCACGTGCTGCGGTAAAACAGCAGCGTGTTCACTCTCCAGCGCCTGAAACAGACTGATATGCTGCTGATCGAGCGAGCTGACGCCCGGACTGAACTGGAAACCGAGCCAGCCGCGCGTGGCGTGCTGGCCGGCAAAGGCGATGAAGTCGCGTGTATACTGCGCCACGATATGATTATGATGGTCAATATATTCACCAAAGCGGCACTCCCACTCCACCACTTCCCCGCTCAGACGAATTTCCGGCTTTTCGGCCAGCCGTGTTTTGACCCAAGGACGCGGCGCAGAAATACGGCTGTGAAATGCTTTCATGCGCATTTCCGGAATACGCCGATAAGCGCCAGGCGTCAGCGAAAAATGGCTTTTGAACACGCGGGTGAAATTTTGCTGATTGTCGAAGCCAAAACGCACGGCGATGTCGATCAGCGGCATGCTGGTTAAGCGAAGCGCCATAGCAGATAAGGTCAGGCGGCGCTTGCGCGTATAGGAGGCCAGCGTCTGGCCGGTCATCTCCTTGAACATACGCTGCATATGCCATTTGGAATAGCCTGATTTCAGGGTGATAAGATCGATATTAAGCTCATCGGTCAGGTTGGCTTCAATCCAGTCAACCAGGTCAGAGATATACTGCTTTTTCAGGTTCAGACTAAGCATGGTTCTAATTGAATGAGTCAGGAAAGCGCGCGTTAATGCGTTATTTGTCACATAAATATAACAAAATCGCCTAACAAACGTAAGGAAGAGTAAAGGATCCGGTCAGGGCTGCGCACTAATTGCTTAGGTTACTAACTTTTTTTGATGTAATGCGAGCGGCACGCTGTACCGTGCCGCTCTGCTACAGCCAGATATTAATGCGAGCGCATACCTGCCGCGGTCATCATCATACGAAACAGAGATGCCACCACGCCAAGTGCCAGCACGCTTGCACCATAGATGATCACCAGCCACATCACCCGCTTCCAGAGCGGCGCTTTGTGTTCAGTGTGCTGTTTCATGTTGCTGACCTCCGTTTGCATCTCAATGGTATCCTGCATCAGCTTTGATTTTTCCGCGGAACACATAGTAGCTCCAGAAGGTGTAGCCCAGGATCATCGGAATAATCAGCAGGCTACCGACCAGCATAAAGGCCTGGCTCTGCGGTGGCGATGCGGCTTCCCAGATGGTTACGGACGGCGGAATAATATTCGGCCAGACGCTAATGCCCAGGCCAGAGAAGCCGAGGAAAATCAGCGCCAGCGTCAGCAGGAACGGCGAGTAGTGCGCCTCGCGTTTGATGGCGCGCATAATGCCCCACGAGCAGAGCAGAACCAGTACCGGAACCGGCAGGAACCAGAACAGGTTTGGCCGGGTAAACCAGCGCTGCGATATCGCTTCATGAGCAAACGGTGTCCACAGGCTGATAATGCCGACGATCACCAGCAGCGCAATCACCAGCGGCGTAGCCAGTGCAGACATTTTACGGTGCAGTTCGTTTTCGGTTTTCATGATAAGCCAGGTGCAGCCCAGCAGCGCATAGGCCACCACCAGACCCACGCCGCAGAACAGCGGGAACGGGGCCAGCCAGTCGAGAGCTGAACCGGCAAACTCACGTCCCTTAACCGGGAAACCGTTGATCATCGCACCCACCGCCACGCCCTGGCTGAAGGTTGCCAGCAGCGAGCCGGCAATAAACGATTTATCCCAGAATGCACGATGCTCTTCGGTCGCCTTAAAGCGAAATTCAAACGCCACACCGCGGAAAATCAGGCCGATCAGCATTGCCGTCAGCGGGATAGCCAGTGCGTCAGCAATCACCGCATAGGCGAGCGGAAAGGCGCCATACAGCCCTGCGCCACCCAGCACCAGCCAGGTTTCATTACCATCCCAGACCGGCGCCACGGTGTTCACCATCATGTCGCGCTCAACAGCATCTTTGTTAAACGGAAACAGAATACCGATGCCCAGGTCGAAGCCATCCATCACGATATACATCAGCGTCGCAAAGACGATGATGGCGAACCAGATAACGGAAAAATCGATCATTTATTTACCCTCCTGCGAAGCATCCAGGCTCTCATGTGCAGCAGAGAGCGGGCGCGCTGGCGTCTTATCCTGACCCGGACCACCGTGACGGACATCTTTCCCTTCACCGGTGTGCGGACCTTTTTTGATCAGGCGCATCATATAGACATAGCCCACGCCAAACACTGAGGAGTAGACCAGGATAAAGGCCAGCAGGCTGATACTCATATGCAGGTCGCCGTGTGCTGAGACCGCATCAATTGTGCGCTGCACGCCGTAAACCACCCACGGCTGACGTCCGATTTCAGTGGTGAACCAGCCAGCAAGAATCGCGATCAGGCCCGAGGGTCCCATCAGCAGCGCAAACCACAGGAACGGCCGTGAGCTGTAGAGACGCTGTTTATAGCGCAGCCACAGGCTGAACACGCCGAGCGTGATCATCAGCAGCCCCATCGCCACCATGACGCGAAACGACCAGAAGATCACCAGCGAATTAGGCCGATCTTCTTTCGGGAAGGTTTTCAGTGCCGGAACCTGTTTATCAAGACTGTGCGTCAGGATCAGGCTGCCGAGATAAGGGATTTCCAGCGCATATTTTGTACGCTCCTCTTCCATATCCGGAATACCAAACAGGATCAGCGGCGTGGCTTCACCCGGCGGGTTTTCCCAGTGTCCTTCAATGGCGGCAATTTTTGCCGGCTGATGCTCCAGCGTATTCAAACCGTGCGCATCGCCAATCATCGCCTGAATCGGAGCAACAATCAGCGCCATCCACAGCGCCATGGAGAACATCTTGCGGATTGCCGGATTGTCATTGCCGCGCAGCAGATGCCATGCCCCGGACGCGCCCACAAAGAAGGCGCTGGCGAGGAATGCCGCAACCGACATATGGAACAGGCGATAAGGGAATGAGGGGTTAAAGACAATTTTGAACCAGTCTTCCGGCACTACAATGCCATTCTGGATGATGTAGCCCTGCGGCGTATGCATCCAGCTGTTTGATGCCAGGATCCAGAACGTGGAGATCAGCGTACCCAACGCGACCATACAGGTGGCGAAGAAGTGCAGGCCCGGTCCGACGCGGTTCCAGCCAAACAGCATCACGCCGAGGAAGCCCGCCTCAAGGAAGAAGGCGGTCAGCACCTCGTAGGTCAGCAGCGGACCGGTAATACTCCCGGCAAACTGTGAGAACCCGCTCCAGTTGGTCCCGAACTGATAGGCCATAACCAGACCCGAGACCACCCCCATGCCGAAGTTCACCGCAAACACTTTCGACCAGAAGTGATAGAGATCGCGGTAGGTTTCATTACGGGTTTTCAGCCACATCCCTTCAAGCACCGCCAGAAAGCTGGCAAGCCCGATAGTGATGGCCGGGAAGATAATATGGAAGGAGACAGTAAACGCGAACTGTATCCTGGCCAGATGAAAAGCATCTAATCCAAACATTGCTTACCTCATTGCCACAAAATTACGCGGAATTTTTACTTATTATTAACAAAGATGGCGCGCAGAATAATTTCTGCTACACCGTCATCGATTCCCGCCAAATGTAAGGAACCCGGCAGGAACAAACGGAAAAGAAGGAGTGAATAAAACTATACCAGTAAATCTTGATTAAGATCATTGTTTTTGCGAGAAACTATCTGTTTAAAATCACTGAGTTAAGGTTAATTATCCTGCTCTATTGTGACAATGTTGTTATTAATGGTAGCGGTTAAAAAAGGCAATACTTGTTTAAGCAGTTCATTTAATTGTTAATTAAGGTAACAACCAAAACGGCAGTCTGATGTATGCACCAGCGCATTGTAAAAATTATTGCACGCCAGATTTTTAGTTAAATTAAAATTAAAAAAAATCCTGTTATAACGAAAGGTAATTAATAACGACTGTTCTCACCCTTTGCTCATGTTGTACAGCATCTCCCGCCGCGACTCCTTTTGACAGCTTACAGACGCACAGGCATCCGGACGGCTAAAGCATCGCTATTTTACTGCCGGAAGCGGAAAAAAATCGCATAAATTGATCAAGAAAAACGAGCAAGCGGCGCATGAAATTGGCGATTTTCTTATTTGCAGATTAATCCGGTGCACTTTCTGAAGGTATATTTAAGAAACACCTTAAATATCTTTAAATACAGGCCGTTGTTAATATTGCAAAAAAGGTAAAAATGGCGATCCATCGACAATATTTATTACGTTCATAGATATTTCGCATTGTTGTCTGCCACCGCGAACCCTCTATAATTTGTCTTTTGAGCAACCAGGAATTTCAGGAGGCCGTTATTAATACTAACCACCAGCCACGCCATGTGTTCGGGGAACACGAAGCCCATGCTGATCTGGAGTATCAATACGATCCTCATGAGTTTGTACGTGAAGGCGCAGAAGATTCGGAGCCAGAACCTGAGCTGATTCAGGGACTGCCGGCACCGGATGCGCTGACACCTGCCGATCGCTATCTGGAAATGTTTGAGCATGTTCAGACATCACATATTTTTGCTGACAGCAAAACGTTTCCTGACTGCGCGCCTAAGTTCGATCCGCTGGATATTCTTATCCGCTATCGTCGTCGTAAGCGCGCAGGCGATCTCGATCTGGAAAAGTTCATTCATGAACATTTTTATCTGCCGCAGGTAAATGAGAGCTTTTATGTCTCTAATCCGGATAAAACGCTGACAGAGCATATTGATGATTTGTGGCCGGTGCTGACTAAAATGCCTCAGCAGCATATGCCGCACTCTTCACTGCTGCCGCTGCCCAAACCGTATGTCGTGCCCGGTGGCCGCTTTGGTGAAACCTACTACTGGGACTCCTATTTCAGCATGCTGGGGCTGGCGGATGCCGGACGTGACGATCTGCTGCGTCATATGGCGGATAACTTTGCCTGGCTGATTGATAACTACGGTCATATTCCTAACGGGAATCGCACCTACTATCTCAGCCGCTCGCAGCCACCGGTATTTGCTCTGATGGTGGAGCTGTTTGAAGAGGATGGCATTCGCGGTGCAAAACGCTACCTTGACCAGCTGATGAAAGAGTATCAGTTCTGGATGGATGGTGCAGGTGAGCTGATGCCGCATCAGGCTTATCGTCACGTTGTGCGCATGCCTGATGGCTCGCTGCTCAACCGCTACTGGGACGATCGTGATACGCCGCGTGATGAATCCTGGATGGAAGATGTGGAGACGGCCAGCAAGTCGAGCCGTCCGGCTAATGAGGTTTACCGCGATCTGCGCGCCGGTGCTGCATCCGGCTGGGATTACTCTTCGCGCTGGCTGCGCGATCCGCAGCGGCTGGCGAGTATCCGTACTACGCAGTTTATCCCGGTCGATCTCAATGCGTTTCTCTACAAACTGGAACTGATGATCTCGACGCTGTCGCACGCCCGGGGTGAAGAGCTGACGGCACTGGCGTGGCAGAAAAAAGCGGATGCGCGCAAGCAGGCAATTAACCGTTATCTGTGGGATACCACCGCAGGCGTCTATCGCGATTACGACTGGCGCAATGAGCGGTTTGGCGCATTTACTGCAGCTGCAGTCGTGCCGCTGTTCCTCGGCCTGGCCTCACCCGAGCAGGCGCATTTGCAGGCGATTGCGCTGCGCCAGCTGCTGCTGACCCAGGGCGGGCTGCTGACGTCTATGGTTGAAAGCGGCGAGCAGTGGGATGCGCCTAACGCCTGGGCACCGCTGCAGTGGATGGCCGTGGTAGGTTTGAATCATTACGGCGAAGAGACGCTGGCAACAGAAATTGCGGTGAACTGGCTGACCACGGTGAAAAACTTCTATTCGCTGCATCACAAGCTGGTAGAGAAATATGATATCAGTGGCGATCGGGCGCGTCCGGGCGGCGGCGGCGAATATCCGCTGCAGGATGGCTTCGGCTGGACCAACGGCGTGACGCGTCGCCTGCTGTCAATGTATGGTCATCTGCTGGCAGATTAACGTCCTGCCATGCCATTCAGAAGAAGGTCGCCCGCAGGCGACCTTTTTTTATTTCTGCTGCTGCAGAAAGGCGAGCAGATCGGCGTTCAGCTGATCCTGATGGGTGACAGCAAAGCCGTGCGGTGCGTTGTCATACACTTTGAGCTGCGAATCTTTAATCATCTCATGCGCCAGCTTGCCCGTCGCCTCAAAGGGTACGACCTGATCGTTGCTGCCGTGGATCACCAGCGTGGGCACATCGACCTTAGCGATATCATCCCGGAAGTCCGTTTCTGCAAACGCGGTAACGCAGTCGATAGTACCTTTCAGCGAAGCGAGCAGCGCGATATTGAGCGTCTGGGTCAGCACCCCGTCTGATACCTGCTGTCCGGCATTCAGGCCATAAAACGGCGTGGCGAAATCGCTGATGAACTGTGCGCGGTCCTGACGTAATCCCGCCCGGATATCATCAAATACTGCCTGTTCCGGCCCTTCCGGGTGATCCGCTTTCCTGCCGAATACCGGCGTCACGGCACCCAGCAGCACCAGCGATTTTACTTTCGCGCTGCCGTAGCGGCCAATGTAGCGCGTGACATCGCCCCCGCCCATTGAAAACCCTACCAGCGTAATCTCTTCCAGCTGAAGATGTTCAATCAGATCATGGATATCATCAGCGAAGGTATCATAGTTGTACCCTTCCCACGGCTGCTCTGAGCGGCCAAAACCGCGACGGTCAAATGCGATAACGCGATAGCCCCGCTCCGCCAGAAAGTTAAGCTGGCTGTCCCACATATCTGCATCCAGCGGCCAGCCGTGGCTGAACAGCACTGGCTGGCCGCTGCCCCAGTCTTTAAACCAGAGCGTAACGCCATCTTTAGTCTGAAAGGTGCTCATATCATTCTCCGTGCGTGGTCGATAACAGGCCGTTTTACTGCCGGCGGGAGGGCGCCGTAACAGTATCCACAAGCAAGTTTAGGCGCTTTAAGCGGACAGGGATCGCAGCGGAAGCGTTTAATGATTAAATGTTGCGTCTCTCCTGCCCGCAGGCAGCAAGCCTGATGCCCTGCTTTCCGTTGCGCTTCACCTGATACATCACCTCATCGGCCCGCTTCAGCGCATCATCAAAACTCTCTTTTGCCCGTACCGGTGCCACCCCGATTGAGGCGCCAATCTGTGCGAGGCCGTTGTCCACATCAAACGGCTGCAGCGCTGCCTCCAGCACGGCCTGCGCCAGAAGCCGCACTTTGGGATACTCGATCAGAAACGGCATCAGCAGCACAAACTCATCACCGCCGAGCCTGCCCGCCAGCACCACAGGCGGCAGACAATCCAGCATTCGCTGGCTGAGCTGGATCAGCACTTCATCACCGCTGCGATGACCAAGCGTATCATTGACGTGTTTGAAGTTGTCCAGATCAATGAACGCCACGCAGAGCGGCCCTTCGGCCTGCATCTGCGCAAACTGAACAGAGAGCGCATGGCGATTGGCCAGGCCGGTCAGCGGATCGTGATGCGCCAGCAGCGCAAGCTGGGCCTCATAATTTTTCTCTTTGGTCATATCGATATGCGTACCGGTCACACGCAGCGGATTACCCGCCTCATCCCAGTCGCTGACGCGACCGCGGTCCAGCACCCAGGTGATTTTGCCATCTTTCCCAATCATGCGGTGCAGCGCCTCATACCACGGCGCCCGCCCTTCGATATGATCGTAAAACGCCCGCAGCACCTCATCGGCATCCTCCGGATGCAGACATTCCCGCCAGGCCTCAAAGCGCGCTTTTGTTTCCTTAGGCTGAAAGCCGAGCATTGCCCCCCAGCGCCGGTTGAAAATCACCAGTTTGCCGCTGGGAATATCCAGCTGCCACAGGCAGAGTCCGGTGCCATCCAGCGCGGCGCTGAGTTTATTGCGCGCATCATGCGCAATACGCTTCAGGCGCGCGTTGTGTTTTTTCAGGTTCTGGATCTGCTGACGCAGGGCTTCTTCAGACATAGTCAATTATGGTGAGAAAATAAACGCTATTTTGCCTGTCCTGAATTTCCTGTAAACAGAACAGGTGAAAAGCCGACGAGTTTCGGAAAATTGTCCCAACCGCAGGAGTAATGGCGCATTATTGGCCGGTTTTCAGTTTGCTTTGTCTGCTGGGGAGGGGCGCGGCAGCGCGGGGGCTGTGCGCTAAGCAGCGCGGGACTGGGCGCTGAGCAGCGCGGGGGCTATGCGCTCAGCAGCGCGGGGCTCTGAGGGGGTTCCGCCCGCCAGCGCAGGGGTGTAGGCGGCAGTGCGCGGCACTGAGAGGGTTCCGCCCGCCAGGCTTCTGGCAGTTTCAGCGGCATTTCCGCATGCGGACGGGCTAAGGGGCGGGTGGGCGCGCCCCTTAGCAATCCGCGCCCCGCGCCGTCCTCGCGAATTCCCGGCCTCATCCCTCCGGCCTTAACGGACCGCGCGGATTCGCTCCTGCTCACCCCGCACTCTCGCCGGCGTCCTGCCGGCTCGCCCTGGCCGTCACGCTGCGCCCGGCGCTGCGGATGGCGCCCCCTCCCCGTCTGCAAATTCTCCGTTTCTTTTTTAAAATTGGTTTAGTGTGCGCTGAAACTTCTTCGCCAAACCCTCAGCCATAAAAAACGTAAGAAAGAGAAAAATGTGGCAGCGGCGGGAAGCGCCATCCGGGTCCGCCGAGGGAGGGCGCGATTCCGGGATGAGCCGACAGGACGTCGGCGAAAGGGCGCGGTGAGCAGGAGCGAATGGCGGCCGGTCCCCGGGAAGCGGGCGTGAGCGAGGGAACCGCGCAGCGGCGGGCGGGGCTGGCGCAGGGCCGGGGAGTGCAGAGGGCGCGGCCAGGCGTCCTCTGCCCGGTCGCCGTGCCGGGGCAGAGGCAGCTGCCGCCGCTGACGGCGAACGGAACCGGCGGCCAGCCTCCGTGGCGAACGGAACCGGCCCCCGTGCCGAACGGAACCGGCGCCCGTGCCGAACGGAACCGGCGCCCGTCCCGGAACCGGCGCCCGTGGCGAATGCCCTCTTCTCTCAGGTCCTGACGCGCAGCCGCGCTTCAATCAGATCGGCAACCTTTGTCACCACCCAGGCGATCACCATATAAAACACCACGGCAATCAGAAACGCTTCGAGATAGTAGAAGTTCAGCGCCGCCGTCAGCTGCGCCTGCGCAAAGATATCCACCACTTCGATAGCAAAAGCGAGCGACAGCGCTTTCATGATCACCATAAAGGCGTTGGCCAGATCCGGGATCGCCGCTACGATGATTTGAGGGAACATCACGCGCCGGAACAGCTGGCCACCGCTGTAGCCCAGCGACAGCGCGGCGTCGGACTGACCGCTGTCAAACGAGTTCAGCGCCCCTTTCCACACTTCCGCCTGAAACGCGGCCACGCAGGCGCTCAGCGCGACGATGATAATCACCCAGTTAGGCAGGGAGTGAGCATTCACCTCAACGTTAAACAGCGTAGCGAAAAAGTGCAGCGCGGATGGCAGGCCGTAGTAGGCGAGAAAAATCACCACCACCATCGGCACGCCTTTAAAGGCAATTTTGTAAACCGTCACCAGCTGACGCAGCAGCGGAATACGCTGATGCTCGATATACGCAAACAGTCCGCCCAGCAGCGTGGAACAGATAAACACCGTTACCGCCATCAGCAGCGTAACCGGGACTGCATCCAGAATGCTCCAGAAATCGGGCAGTAGTACTTCAGTATCAAACATGCGCGCTCTCCTGCTCAGACGCTGGCGGTCAGCTTGACGCGCGCCGCTTTGGCGCTGTACTTCGCATGACGCTGTTCAAAGAAACGAATAATCAGCCAGGCGACCAGACAGAGCAGCGAATAGATCACCGCCAGTACCAGATAGGTCCCAAACTGATACTGGTTATAGTCGCGCTCCATAATCAGATGCGCCGTTGCCATCACATCGGCGGCACCGATATACATCACCAGCGCAACGTTATGGATCAGGTAAATGATCGCGTTACCGTAGCCCGGCAGCGCAAAGTGCACCGCCTGCGGTCCTACCACACGCAGCATCTTGTGACGAAAGCCGTAACCCAGGCTGTCCGCCGCATCGTGCTGACCACGCTCTACCGCCAGAAATGCCGGACGCATGACTTCGGAAAGATAGCCGCCATGGTAGAAGCTCAGGCCAATCATGGCCGCCAGATTGGGGGAGACAAAATCAGTAAAACCAAGCTGCTGTGTCATCAGCGGCAGGCCATAGAACGCGACAAACAGCTGCAGAACCACCGGCACGCTGCGCGCATAGGAGACGTACAGATCGGCCAGCTGGCTCACCAGCGGAATACGACGGACGCGGAACAGCGTCGCGATCAGCGCCAGGACAAAGCCAGCCAGCATCGCAACAAACATAATACCGAGCGTCAGCGGCAGCGCTGATAACAGCTCGGGGATCATGGCGGATAGATTCACGGTGAAACACTCCTGCTTACTATAGAGCCGCGCCTGCCAGAGAGCCGGCGCGGTATCTGCTTGTGAATCCGTTACTGCATATATTTCGTGACGTCTTCACCAAACCACTTCTGCGCCAGCTTATCCAGTGTGCCGTCTGCTTTGAGGTCCTGCAGCGCCCTGGTAATGTCTTTGCTCAGCGCCTGATTCTCTGCTGAACGATGCAGCAGCACATAGGTGTTGTTAATCGCCACCGGCTCGCTCGCTTTGATAGCCAGCTTCTGGTTATCAATAACCGTCTGCTCGCCGAGGTTTGATGGCAGGATCAGCGCATCATACTTGCCGTTCTGCACTTCTTTCAGGCGATCCGGATAAGGCACGCCAGCACTGGAGGCTTTGATGGCGATTTTGTCGTCCGGATTATCCTGCTGCCACTGCGTCACAAACTTATAGACCCCGCCCCCCGCGGTCACCGGGACAATTTTTTTACCCACCAGATCTTTCATGCCCTGAATGGTGCTGTCGCTGCGGCTGTAGATCTTCATCAGGCTGGCGCCCATCGGTGCGTCCGGGATGAGGAACTGTTTGCTGCGCGCCGGGGCCTTATAATAGCCGCCGGTTGCCATATCATATTTGCCGGTTGCCAGCCCCGTCTCCTGAGCGATATCCGCTGCGCCTTCCATCACAAATTTGTACTGCGGCAGTCTGGCATTAATCGCTTTCAGCACGTCGGGCTCATAGCCCTGCGGCTCATGACCAATCGCGCCCCAGGAGAGCGGCTTGGACTCTGCAGCGGTAGCGATTTTGACGGTGCGTACCGCGTCGGCAAAGCTGCTGCCGCTGACCAGCGCCAGTGCGATGATGCCGGGCGCAGCCAGGCGACGTAATGTTGTTTTAAGTGCAGGCATGATCTTCACTCCTCTGATTATTAGAATACGCGTTCTGAGCTGAGAAACTGGGCAAGCCGTGGCAGGGTCGGGTTTTCAAACATCTCCGCCGGCGTTCCCTGCGCGGCGACCACACCCTGATCCATAAATACAATGCGGTTAGAGACACTTTTCGCAAACTGCATTTCATGCGTGACCAGCAGCGAGGTAATGCCTGAAGAAGTGACATCTTTAATCACCTTCAGCACCTCGCCCACCAGTTCCGGATCCAGTGAGGACGTCGGTTCGTCAAACAGGATCACCTCCGGCCGCACCGCCAGCGCGCGGGCAATACCGGTGCGCTGCAGCTGTCCGCCGGAGAGCTGGGAAGGATAGTGATCGGCTTTCGCGCCGAGTCCGACCCGTTCCAGCTCCTCAAGCGCGATGGTCCGCGCCTCCTGGCGGCTTTTGCGCTGGATCACGATCAGCGGATCCATCACATTCTCCAGCACCGTCATGTTCTTAAAGACGTTGAACTGCTGAAAAACCATCGCGGTCCGCAGGCGGATCGCCTGGATCGCCGCTTTATCCGGTTTGCGATAGTCCATGCGGATCTGATCGAGCGCGATCGTCCCCGCTGAGGGTTTCGCCAGATAATTAATGCAGCGCAGCAGCGTGGTTTTACCGGTGCCGCTTGGCCCGATAATTGACACCACATCGCCCCGCTTTACCGTCAGATCGACCCCTTTCAGAATCGGGTTGTTGCCATAGGCGAGCGTAATATTATTAAGTTCTAACATGGCGTTGCCCTATTTATTCAGGTCAGCACGGCCCAGCACATGCATCAGACGGTTGGCCCAGCCAAAGATGGCGATAGCATGGATCAGGTCGATAATCTCCCGATCGTCCATTCCGGCCGCACGCAGCGGCGCAATATCTTCTGCCGTCGCTTCGGCTGGCGTGACCGACAGGCGGCGGGCAAAGCGGTAGATTGCTGCATCGCGCTCGCCCAGGGCATCAGCGCGGTCAAAATAGATTGCACTGACCACTGCGTCGTTATCAGCCAGCTGCACGTGCCGGCGCGCATGCACCACCGCGCAGTAGCGGCAGCCGTTCACGATTGACGCGCCCAGCGCACCCAGCTCACGATCGGCGCGATTCAGGCCGCCCTCAACATACATGATGGCGTTGAACAGCCCGGTGCGTGCGGTGTAGCTTTCCGGATCGTGTACCAGCGTGCGGACATACTCCGACACCTTCTTGTTAGACGGTGTGATTTTCATCGCATCGCGCTGGGCAGGCGTGGCGTCGTCTACGCTCACCGGCGCAATATAGGGGTGCCAGTGCAGCGGCTTCAGGGAAACAGAAGGGATCATGCTGACCTCAGCAGGCGCAGACCAGCCGCAACGCGCGTCTGGAAGTTAATAAAGGCAATAAGCTCAGAAAGCGCCACAATCTGCGGATTATTCAGTCCCGCCTGCTCCAGCAGCCGGATATGCTGTTCTGTGGCCTGCACCGGCTGGCACGTAATCAGATCGGTATGACGGACAATCGTCGCCAGCGGTTCACTTGCCGGCATCGCGCCTTCTGCCAGCGCCAGCAGCTCATCTGCCGGCTGCAGCTGCGCCAGTTGATGCTGATACGCCTGCTCCAGCGCGCTATCCTGATTCAGCCGTGCCATACGCTGTGCCAGCGCCAGCCGCAGGGCTGCAGGGAGGCCCTGGTCATCTTCCGGTGTCAGCACGGAGCGACGGCATGCCTCTGCGCCATCAACAAATTCCGGTCGCAGGCGCCGCGTCTGGTAGAGCGCCGCGTCAGGGGTCAGCCCGGCGGCGCGATCGATAGCGTCACTCATAACGCATTCTCCTGATTCAGTAAGGGGGTGGCGTCCATCCATTCATCTCCCTGTAATTCAGGGATGTCATACGCCTGCAGGCTGGCATAGTGCTGCTCCACGTCCTCGGCAAACAGCGAGGCGGCAATTGCCCGCACCAGTCGATCGGCACCGGCGCTTACCGCAGGGATATCACCGGAGACTTTGCCGTGCGTCAGCATGGCGGCATCATTGAAACAGTGAATGTGTGAAAGCACCGGGCAGGCGCCAGGCGTACGCTCGCGAAATTCAAATCCGGGTCCGAGGTCGGGCGCTTCCAGCATGTTCTGGCGGGCCGGCCCCATGGCAGGCTGATAACGACCATCTGCCCAGCGACGGATATGCGGGGCGATGGCAGCAAATTCGGATCTGCCGCTGAAGTCATTGCTGAAGCCGGTGGCAGCGATCAGGTAGTCATAGCGCAGCGGCCCCTGGGTTGTCTCAATCACCAGCTCATCGCCTTCAGGCCTGACGGCATTAATGGCGCAGTTCAGCAGAAAACGGGCATTGGTGTGGCGTGAAACGCGCAGGGTGGAGGCGCGCGGCGGCGGCGTCTGGGTGGTGGCGGTATACTCTACAAACGCCCATTTCCACGCATCCGGCAGCTGATACATACCGTGTACCACGCCCTGACTGCCGATGCCGGTCATCTTATTAATGCGCGGCATCGCCTGACGACGAATCAGCAGATCCACCCTGGCAGCGCCCTGCTCCAGCGCGGTTGCGGCATTATCCATCGAAGAGGCACCGGCTCCGATCACCGCAACCCGCTTACCCTGCAGCGCACTGAAGTTGATGTTGTCGGCGGAGTGTGCCCAGAAGCGGCGATCGACACCCTGTAAAAAGGATGGCACGGCAACGCCGCCCAGGCCGGAACGGCCGGTTGCCAGTACCAGCCGGCGGGTATAAACGCGTGCCGGCGTGGCGCCTTCCAGCGTCAGCGCAATCAGCGACCCGGCAGGTTCAATGGCGGTAACGCGGACGCCGTTCTGTACCGGCAGATTGAGTACCTGCCGGTACCAGACCAGATAGTTCATCCACATCTCTTTCGGGATTTTGTCCAGCGCCTGCCATGCCGCTTTTCCCCACTGCGCGGTGTACCATGCGCGAAAGGTCAGCGAGGCCAGACCGAGTGCCGGTCCCTGCAGCGATTTAGGGGAACGCAGCGTCTCCATGCGGGCAAACGTGACCCACGGCCCCTCCTCTCCTGCTGGTGCAGTGTCGTAAGCGATGCTATTGGTGATGCCCGCCAGCTGCAGCCGGGCCGTCGCCGCCAGGCCGCACATTCCGGCACCGATCACGACGACATCGCGCACCGGCTGGTCATAAGCCGTGTGCACAGGCACCCAGGGTTTTGCGGGCAGTTCAAGGTATTCCAGGTCCTGCTGTAGCTGAGCTTCCAGCGCAGCCAGACCATCGGCAGCTGAAGTCATATAAGTATCCCCTGATGTCAGCGCAAAAAACGCTGTCAAACGCATACCCACAACCGCCGGATTTATTATCCTGATAACACATAGTTACCGGCTAATGATTGTTAATACGCATAGTAAAAGCTGAGGCTTTGCATACTCCTCCTGCGACCGGGCGGAGTCAATAATAGCGCTCAGCATTTAACCAATGGATTTCTTATATCTTATGCCGGAATAGTTATAAGCCCGTCACTGCGCCATTCAGCCGTGCTAAAGCTGATTGATAAGCCGCATGACGCGGGTGTGTTCGCTGGAGGCCAGCCGCTGAAAATCGGGTAACAGGGAGGCAGCCGCAGTAGCGAGCGCCTCTACCAGCGCCTGTGCGGCTGCGGTGATCTGACGTCCCTGTGGCGTGACCACGCCAAAATAGTAGGGAATATCCTCTTCCAGCGTACAAATAGTGACGCCTGCCAGCGGTATTCCCCAGCCGGATACCGGTTCCAGAATCGCCACGCCCAGCCCGGCACGAACGCAGCCAAGAATATTTGCTGATGAATTTGTTTCAATGGTTTCCGGCAGCGGCGTATTCACGCGCTTTAGCGCTTTTTCATAACGCCCGCGCAGGCGCTGCGGATTCCAGGGTGCGATAAGTCGCCGGCCTGCCAGCTGGCTGAGCGACACCTGCGGCTGCGCCGCAAGTGGATCGCTATCCGGCAGCGCCACCACACAGCGCGCGTGGCCAATCCAGTGCAGTACCACCGCATCATGCTCCAGCGGCAGGCTGCAGAGGCCGATGTCCGCCTCGGCGGTGATCACCGCGTGCGCCGTTTGCGCAGCAGACTCACTGATAATCTGTACTTTGTTGTGCAGGCCAATCGCTGCCAGCGCCTGCGGCAGCAGTCCTGCCGCCAGCGCTGGCGTAGCCGCAATACTGAGCGGACGCTGCTGCTGCTGCGCTATCTCCTGCGCGCGCAGCCGGATCTGCTGCAAAGAGAGCAGTGCTTTCTGCACATACTGATGTAGCTGCAGCGCCTCTTCTGAAGGATGAATGCGCGGGCCATTACGGATAAACAGCGGATAACCCAGGGAGAGTTCCAGCTCCTGCAGCTGGCGTGAAACCACAGGCTGTGAGCGATTCAGCGCTTTGGCTGCTGCGGTAACACTGCCCGCTGCAATGACCGCCGCGAACGCTTCCAGCTGACGCAAATCAAGATCGTTGAGTAAGTTCATTACGTAGTGGTTCCTGCATGGTTGTTCACCAGGCTGAGCATAAGTGATAGTGCCATCATAAGGGGCAGAGACCCGATAAGTCACTGCACAACCTGAAAGTTGCTATTTATGTAATGGCCACTCCAGAATATATTATTGCCTTCGCTGGAATGATTTCAGTCAGAAAAAATCAACTGATAAAAAGTGACATGTTAAGTTTCTGCAATATTCCCCACCGCTGCGCTTAATTTTCCTCATACGATATGCTCTCACCCGGTAATATAAATCTGTACAGTACATGGTAAAATTGTACAAGTTAGCAGAAACACTGCTAACGGATGTAAAACAATAAAAATAAACAACAAATCTCAAAAAAAAGCGAAGCGTAATTGATTGTACAAATAATATTTCTTTGTACAGAAAAAGAATTGAACTCTTATAAATCAGGCCGGCAAAAAAACAAAAAATATAAAAAAGCCAATTAAGATTATTCCTGGCTGGTGTACTTGTGAATCCGGGAAATAACGCTAACCTTAAGTTGCAAACTAAATACTTTAATATGCCTTACCCTCTGAGGAGTAAATGATGAGCAATCCACGTGGTGGTGCCGGCAATTTTGCCATGAATCCTGAACGCGCCCGCGAGGCGGGGAAAAAAGGCGGTCAGGTCAGCGGCGGTAACTTTCGCAATAACCCTGAGCGCGCAATTGAAGCGGGCCGCAAGGGGGGTAAGAAAAGTCGTCGTACCACAGATAAAGACGCTGCACAGAGTGCACAGGCTTAACATTAACGGGAGAATCTAATGACTTACGAAGAACACTTTATTGACTGGGTCAGAGATGCACACGCTATGGAGAAGCAGGCTGAGAGCATGCTGGAAAAAATGGCAGCCCGGCTCGAGCACTATCCCGATCTCAAAGCGCGTATTGAGCAGCATATCGATGAAACACGTGAGCAGCAGCAGCTGGTGCAGAGCGTAATCGACCGTTATGACACGTCCCGTTCAGTGATCAAAGATGCCGCAGGAAAATTGTCGGCGTTTGGCCAGGCAGTCGGTGGCATGATGACTGAAGATGAGGTGGTTAAAGGCGCTATCAGCGGCAACGTTTTTGAAAACTTTGAGATCGCGAATTACACCGCGCTGATCGCGGCGGCGGAACAGCTTAACGACAGTGAAAGCGTGTCAATTTTTACCCGCATTCGCGAGCAGGAACAGGCGATGGCCGACTGGACTGCCAACCACTTAGGCGACGTTACAAAACAGTTTCTTATCCGCTCCAGTACACCGGGCGTAGAAGCAAAGAAATAGCGTTAGCTGCGCTTTGATTTTCTTCCCCAGACTTTGACATTGCATATTATCTATCGGCCAGCTGGCCAGCCAGCACAGTAAGGTTGCTTCTGTGCTGGCTTTTTTTATGCCTCATTGGCCAGTGCTAATCGTCTTCCCTGCCACCAGATCAGCAGCGCTGTCAGCGCAATCACGCTCAGCGTGCTAAACGCCACGCTATAGGAGTAGTGCCTGACAATCATGCCGGTCAGCGCCGGACTCAATGCGGCACCTGCGCCCTGCATCAGCATTACCGCACTCTGCCCGGCATTAACGTGTCCGCTGCCGCGCAGCAGCTGCACAATGTAGCCTGGCACCGCAACGCCCAGCGTACCGGCTGCAATGCCGTCCAGTATCTGAACCGGGATCATCAGCCAGGGATCGGTAAAACTGGCGGCGAGCATCGCGCGTACCGGCAGCAGCAGCAGTGCCAGCATAATGAGACGCTGATACCCCAGCGTCTCAGCGCGCGCGGCCGTCCACAGCGCCACCGGGATCATCACCGCCTGCGAGATAATCACGGTCGCCGCAGCGTAGACACCGGGGTTCATGCCACCCGGTGAAGCGGCCACACGCATACTGAGCATCGGCAGCAGGGCTGCATTCGCCAGGTGAAACAGCAGCAGCGTGATACCTGTGGTCATCAGCGGCGCGTTGCGCGTCAGGTCGGAGAGGCGCGGAACTGCGCTGCCTGCAGATGCATCCAGACCGCGCGCCGCCTGATGATCAATATCGTTTCCGCGGATAGCCAGGATAGCCAGTGAGGTCAGCAGCGCCATTGCTGTCATCAGAATAAACACCGAACCGGTACCCCAGTACCAGGTCGCTGCACCGGCAATCAGCGCCGCGCTCATGTTTCCGGCATGATTAAACGCTTCGTTTCGCCCCATCTGCCGGTTAAAGCCGCGCTGCCCGGCCAGACCCAGCGTGATCCCTGCCAGCACCGGTGCAATAAACGCGGCAGAAACCCCGCTGATAATCTGCGTAGTGGCCACCACCCAGGTTTGCTGTGAGTACCAGAGCCACAGCGTGGCAACGGTGATCAGCGCGCAGCCGCACAGCAGCAGCAGACGTTTGTAGCGCGTCGCATCCGTAATAATACCGGCCGGCAGCGTGGCGATAAGCCCGGCCAGACCGCCCGCCGTCATCACCAGACCGACGTCGTTTGGCTGCCAGTCACGCTGCGTTAAAAAGATCCCCAGAAAAGGGCCCAGCCCGTCGCGCACGTCAGCGAGAAAAAAGCTCACCAGACAAAGCGCCTGCAGCGATCGTATCGGCATTGCTCGTGTTCCTGATTTTTTAGTGAGAGTCAGCCTGTTAAGTAATGGCAAAAATTCAGGAAAAGTCACGAAACGTAAAAGTAACCAAATGAAAGCAATATGCGCAGCCATCCGGGCTGCCTGTGCCTGCATGCAATTATGCAGCTGCAGGTAAGCGTAGGCTGACAGCGTCAGAGGGTTGAGCGAAGGATATATGCTGAAGCGCAGATCGAGGTATGAGCATGCTGAAAAGCAAAAACCCGGCCATAAGGCCGGGTTTTCTGAATTTTGGTGCCCGAACCCGGAATCGAACCAGGGACACGCGGATTTTCAATCCGCTGCTCTACCGACTGAGCTATTCGGGCAACGGGGCGCATTAAACCCTACGCCGGCTGCAGCGTCAAACGCTTTTCAGCAAATACGCGCTGACTGATGACTTTTAGAGCAGCCGCGGTGCGTACTGCTTAAATTTTGACACACTCTGCTGCGCTGCTGCGATGGATTTTTGCGGCCGGGTGCCGATAACCGTGCTGACATCCAATAAACATAAAAAGGTCCGCCATGTTCAGCACTATTGCATCAGGTATTATGTCACGCCTTGCGTGGCAAAAGCGCAGCCGCGCAACGCTCAGTTCATTGCAGGATGTGATTGCCATAATTGAGTTTACGCCGGATGGCAAAATCATTACCGCCAACGATCTGTTTCTGGAGCGTATGGGCTATACCCTGCCGGAGATTGCCGGTCAGCATCACGCACTGTTCTGTACACCTGACATGGTGCATTCGCCCCAGTACCGCGATTTCTGGCAGCGGCTCAACCGCGGCGAGGGGTTCAGCGATAAATTTCTGCGCGTGGCTAAACACAGCCGTCCGGTCTGGCTGGAAGCCAATTATGTGCCGGTGCAGGACCGCAGCGGCCGGGTGATAAAAATCGTCAAGCTGGCGAGTGACATTACGGCACATATTCTGGATACGCAGGAGCAGCGGGCCATGACGGCGGCTATCGATCGCTCAATGGCAGTCATCGCCTTTAATCTGCAGGGCGAAGTGCTGATGGCAAATGATAATTTTCTTAAAACCATGGGCTACCGGGAGCAGGAGATCCTTGGCCGGCACCACAGTCAGTTCTGTCCCCCGGAAATGCAGCAAAGTAACACCTATCGTCGCTTCTGGCAGAAGCTTAATCAGGGCGAATACATTTCCGGACAGTTTCAGCGCGTGGATAAACAGGGCCGCACCGTCTGGCTGCGTGCTACTTACAATCCGGTTTTTAATGAAACGGGCACGCTCTATAAAATCGTCAAATTCGCCACCGATGTGACCTCGCAGGTGGAGAAGAGTCAGCAGGAGCGCGACGCCGCACAGCAGGCGTACCAGACGGCACTGCAGACCAGCGAAAGCACCCGGCTGGGCGCTACGGTACTGGAGAACAGCGTGCAGACCATCAATGCGCTGGCAGGTGAACTGCATGATATCTCCGGGGATATTAATAACCTCAGCGACTCCTCCGATCGCATTGGCGCAATTGTGGAGAGTATTCGCCGTATTGCCGAACAGACCAACCTGCTGGCGCTGAACGCGGCGGTTGAGGCGGCGCGTGCCGGACAGCATGGACGCAGCTTTGCCGTGGTGGCGAATGAGGTCCGTGCGCTGGCGGAAAATATCAATCGCGCCACCACCGAAATCGAAAACCGGGTACGCGACAACCATCTGCTGGCGGAGAAAGCGCTGCAGGGCATCGCATCTAATCTGAAGCGTGCCGATCAGGGCGTGCAGCTTGCTCAGGAGGCGGGCGACATGATGGCAGAGATCCGCGACAGCTCTGGTGAGGTGGTCCGCGCGATCGGCCACGTCACCGCGACGCTGAAAGAGGAGTAGCCGCTACTGGCCTGCTGTCTGCAGCGGCGTGGCTGACGCCGGCGGCAGGAAGATATGATCGAGAATATTGCGCATTACCGGCGCGGCGGTCACGTTCTCATTGCCGCCGTTTTCCAGAATCAGCGCAATCGCCACTTTAGGATCGCTGAACGGCGCAAAGGCGGTATAAAAAATATGATCGCGCAGCCGGATCGGGATCGTTTTCGCATTATAGGTCTGGTTCTGCTTCAGGCTGAACACCTGTGACGTCCCGGACTTGGCCGCAATGCCGTATGGCGCAGTATGGAAATATTTATAACCGGTGCCGTTAGGGGCGTTAGCCATACCAAACATCGCCCGGCGCACCAGCCCCCAGTAGGGTGAGGTCGCCTCGCCAATCTGCGGCTGCGGCCTGACGGGCTGATAACGCTGCTGCCAGTGGCCACGCTGCGCTTTTGCCAGCAGATGCGGCGCGATCACTTTGCCGTTATTGATCAGCGCCACCATCGCCTTGACCATCTGAATCGGGGTGGCGATCCAGTAGCCCTGCCCGATCCCGACCGACACCGTATCGCCCTGATACCACGCTCGTTTATGCACCTTCTGTTTCCAGGCGCGGTCGGGCAGCAAACCGGCGTACTCTTCGTTGAGATCGATACCGGTTGACTTGCCATAGCCAAACTGGCTCAGCATGGTGTGAATGCGGTCGATACCCATCATAAAGGCCACCTGATAGAAAAAGGTGTCTGCCGACTCCTCAATCGCTTTGGTCACGTCCAGCATACCGTGGCCCGATTTTTTCCAGTCGCGCCAGGTACGGTGCGTGCCGGGCAGGGTCCAGGTGGGCGCACCAAAAAAGGTGGTCGTGGGCGTAATGGTGTGGGTCATCAGCGCAGAGATCGCCATATAAGGCTTTACCGTGGAAGCGGGCGGATAGAGACCCTGGGTAACGCGGTTGATAAGCGGCAAATCTTTATTCTGCAGCAGCGCTTTGTAGGCTTTATAGCTGATACCTTTTACAAACGGGTTGGGATCGTAGCTGGGACTGGAGACCATCGCCAGCACGCTGCCGTCGTGCGGATCTTCAATCAGTACCGCCGCGCGCTGGCCAGCCAGCTGCTGCTCAACATACTGCTGCAGATGCAGATCGAGGGTCAGGTAAATATTTTTACCTGCCACCGGCGGGACCTCTTTCAGCACGCGCACGATGCGGCCATGGTTGTCGACTTCAACTTCCTGGTAGCCGGTTTTGCCGTGCAGCAAAGATTCATAGTAGCCTTCAATACCCTGCTTGCCGATGTTATGGTCAGCGGCGTAGTTCTCGCCCGTGCCCGCCTCATTCAGCCGCCTGTAGTCACCGTCGTTGATTTTGGAGACGTAGCCCACCACGTGCGCCAGGTCGGCGCCATAGGGGTATTCACGATCCTGATAAGTGGCCACGCTGACGCCGGTAAAGCGAAACTGGTTCACGGCAAAGCGCGCCACCTGACGATCGGTAAGCTCTGCTTTCAGCTCGACCGGCTTATAGCGGCTGCTGTGCTGCAGCGCATGCCGGAAGGCATCAATGTCATCGGGTGTCAGATCAAGCAGCGGCGTCAGGGCGCGGAGGGTTGCCGCCATATCGCTGACTTTATAAGGCGTGACCAGTACGTCATACCAGGTGACATTGCGTACCAGCGGGATGCCGTTGCGATCGTAAATCAGCCCGCGCGTGGGGGCGACAGGGATCATTTTGATGTCGTTTTCGTTGGATCGCGTCTGATAGTAGCGGTGCTGACGGACCTGCAGACGATAGAGATTGATGCCCAGAACGATAAAGCAGGTGACCACCAGCGCAAAGGCCACCAGCGCCCGCCGGGCAAACAGTTTTTCTTCAGCTTCGAAATTACGAAAATTCATCAGGATAGGATCTCTTTATTATCGCGCTAATGATAAACAGCGTGAGCGTCAGAGCCAGCCTGAAGATGCACAAGCCTGGGTAAAAGTGTGTCAGATGTTTACGGCGGGAGGGCCGGGCGCGCCTTTATGCGCACCCGGACACAGGCGAATTTAGTCGCCCAGCAGCACCGATTCCAGTGCAATTTTGATCATGTCGTTGAAGGTGGTCTGACGCTCTGCCGCGCTGGTCTGTTCGTGCGTGCGGATATGGTCAGAGACGGTGCAGATGGTCAGCGCTTTCGCACCAAACTCTGCCGCCACGCCGTAGATCCCTGCGGCTTCCATCTCAACGCCGAGGATGCCGTACTTCTCCATGACATCAAACATCTGCGGATCGGGCGTGTAGAACAGATCCGCAGAGAAGATGTTGCCGACACGTGCGTCAACGCCCAGCGCTTTTGCTGCGTCAACGGCATTACGTACCATGTCAAAGTCAGCAATCGCTGCAAAATCGTGATCTTTAAAACGCATACGGTTTACTTTGGAGTCGGTGCAGGCACCCAGACCAATTACCACATCACGCAGTTTCACATCAGCTCGGACCGCGCCGCAGGAGCCGACACGGATGATTTTCTTTACGCCGAAATCGGTAATCAGCTCTTTGGTATAGATTGAGCAGGATGGGATCCCCATACCGTGGCCCATTACCGAAATCTTACGGCCTTTATAGGTGCCGGTGAAACCAAGCATACCGCGTACATTGTTAACTTCCACAACATCGTCCAGGAAGGTCTCAGCGATGTGCTTTGCACGCAGCGGGTCGCCAGGCATCAGTACGACGTCCGCGAAATCACCCATTTCTGCATTAATATGTGGCGTTGCCATGGTTCTTATTCCTTTTCAAAAAATTGTGCGCTGTTTTACAGCATGCTTTTGCCATAGTCCATGCTGGAGAGGCCAAAGTACGCGGCAATGGTCTGGCCGATATCAGCAAAGGTGTCGCGATAGCCCAGCGACCCCGGCTTAACGCCCGGACCGTAAATCAGGATGGGGATATGCTCACGCGTATGCTCGGTGCCTTCCCAGCTGGGATCGCAGCCGTGGTCAGCGGTCAGAATCAGGATGTCGCCCTCCTGCACCAGCGCCATCAGCTCTGGCAGACGGCGGTCAAACAGTTCCAGTCCGCCGGCATAGCCTGCGATATCGCGGCGATGACCCCAGGTTGAGTCGAAATCAACAAAGTTGGTAAAGACGATAGAGGTGTCAGGCGCCTTTTTCATCTGCTCAATCGTGGCGTCAAACAGCGCGTCGAGCCCGGTGGCTTTCACTTTCTGCGTGATACCCTGATGGGCGTAGATATCGGCAATTTTGCCTACCGAGATCACTTCCCCGCCCTTCTCATCAACCAGCTTTTTCAGCATGGTCGGTGATGGCGGCTCAACGGCCAGATCGTGACGGTTGCCGGTGCGCTCAAAGCTGCCCGCTTTATCACCCACAAACGGACGGGCAATCACGCGACCAATGTTGTAGCCGCCTTCCGTCAGCTCTTCACGGGCAATTTCACACAGTTCATACAGCCGCTCAAGACCGAACGTCTCTTCGTGGCAGGCAATCTGGAACACTGAGTCTGCTGAAGTATAGAAAATTGGTTTTCCGGTTTTCATATGCTCTTCACCCAGCTGATCGAGGATCACTGTACCGGAAGAGTGGCAGTTACCGAGATAGCCCGGCAGACCGGCGCGCTCCACCAGCTTATCCAGCAGCGCCTGCGGAAAGCTGTTCTCTTTATCGCTAAAGTAGCCCCAGTCGAACAGGACCGGTACACCGGCAATTTCCCAGTGGCCGGAAGGGGTATCTTTCCCGGAAGAGAGTTCGCTGGCGTAAGCGTAAGCGCCGATAATTTCAGCATTTGGATCCAGCCCTGGCGGAAAGCGGCCGGTCGAGAGTTCTGCCGCTTTGCCAAGACCGAGCGCGGTCATGTTTGGCAGATGTAACGGGCCTTCCCGCCCTTCATTTGCGCGACCTTCAAAACAGGCTTCAGCGATGTGACCCAGCGTATCCGATCCGGCATCACCAAATTTATCAGCATCTTTACTGGAACCGATGCCGAAGGAGTCGAGAACCATAATAAAAGCACGTTTCATGCAAGTCTCCTGCGCGCCAGGCGCGATGACAAGTCAAAAAAAAGCGATCAGATCAGTATACCTGAATGGCTGCTGTCTGGCACGCAGTAACGCCACTATTCACTGATGCGGCGATACACCACGGGCGTGGTTTCAGGCGCCTGGTCGCTCAGTACGATGGCGGTTCTGACCGCCTGCGCGGCTTCCTGCCACTGCGCTTCCGAGGCGGCATGGATCACTGCCAGCGGCCGCTGCGTATCCGCACGGCTGCCCAGTGCGATCATATTGCTCAGACCTACGCTGTAGTCGATTGCATCACTGGCCTGCCGCCGCCCGCCGCCCAGCGCCACCACCGCCATGCCCAGCGCCCGCGTATCCATGGCGCTGACTATCCCTGCTTTTTCTGCATAGAGCGGTCTGCTGAAAGCCGGTGCCGGCAGGTAGTGATCCATCCGCTCGACAAAATCTGCCGGCCCGTTCTGGGCCGCCACCATGCGTGCGAATACCTCGGCAGCTTTACCGTTATCCAGCACCTGCTGCAGTTTCTGCCGCGCTTCCGTGTCATTCGCTGCCAGCTGGCCGGAAATCAGCATGTCGGCGCAAAGCGCCATAGTGACCTCATACAGACGCGGATTACGCGCCTCGCCGGTCAGGAACTGCACGGCCTCGCGCACCTCCAGCGCGTTACCGGCGGTGGATGCCAGAACCTGATTCATATCAGTAAGCAGCGCAGTGGTTTTGCATCCCGCGCCGTTCGCTACCCGCACAATCGCCTGCGCCAGTTGTTCCGACGCGGCAAAGGTGGGCATAAAGGCGCCCGAGCCTACTTTGACATCCATCACCAGCGCATCCAGCCCTTCTGCGAGTTTTTTCGCGAGGATTGAAGCGGTAATCAGCGGTATGGAGTCAACCGTGGCGGTAATATCGCGCGTGGCGTAAAAGCGTTTGTCCGCGGGTGCCAGCGAGCGGGTCTGGCCGATAATTGCCACACCCACCTGTTTGATTATGTCGCGGAAACGATCGTCGCTGGGATAGATATCAAAGCCCGGAATGGCCTCAAGCTTATCCAGCGTGCCGCCGGTATGGCCGAGGCCGCGTCCGGAGATCATCGGCACATATCCACCGCAGGCGGCAACCATTGGGCCCAGCATCAGAGAGGTCACATCGCCTACACCACCGGTTGAGTGTTTATCCACTACCGGGCCGTTGAGCTGCAGTGACTGCCAGTTCAGGACCGATCCTGAGTCGCGCATCGCCATGGTAAGCGCAACGCGTTCCTGCAGGTTCATATCATTAAAATAGATGGTCATCGCCAGCGCAGCGATTTGTCCTTCCGAAACGGTTTCGTCGCGCACACCATTGATGAAAAAGCGGATCTCCGCCTCGCTCAGCGGCTGTCCGTCACGTTTTTTACGAATGATTTCCTGTGGCAGGAACAAGATTGCCTCCCGTGATTGGTGGTAGGTACGCGGCGCATAAATGCGCACTGCATTTTATCGCAGGGGGCGCATTCATGTGCCCCGGGCCGGACGCCGTGACGGGATTCAACCCGGGCCGCATTAATGCGGCCCCTACGGAAATATTGGATTCCGTACCCCGTAGGGGGCGCATTCATGCGCCCCTGGCCGGATGCCGCGACGGGATTTAACCCGGGCGCTATCAGTAACCCGCTTTGCTGCCGCTGGTGGCGTGGCCCAGCGTGTTGAGCAGATTTGCCAGCAGGCTGGAGGCGCCAAAGCGGAAGTGACGGGCATCCGCCCAGCCTTCACCGAGGGTATCGTCGGCCAGCTTCAGGTAAAGAGCGGCATCTTCTGCAGTACGTACACCGCCGGCCGGTTTAAACCCAACCTGCTGCTGCACGCCTTTATCGCGAATAACCTGCAGCATGATAGCGGCAACGTCCGGCGTGGCATTCACCGGCACTTTACCGGTTGAGGTTTTAATAAAATCAGCCCCGGCATCAATCGCAATTTCTGATGCCGTCCGGATCAGCGCCTCTTCTTTCAGCTCGCCGGTCTCAATAATAACTTTCAGCAGTACGCCCGCTGCCGCACACGCTTCTTTGCACGCTTTCACCAGCGTAAAGCCGGTATCGCGATCGCCTGCCATCAGGGCGCGATAGGGAAACACCACATCCACTTCATCAGCACCGTAAGCAATCGCCGCGCGCGTTTCCGCCAGTGCGATCTCAACGTCTGCATTACCGTGCGGGAAGTTGGTCACGGTCGCAATACGCACCTCAGGCGTGCCCTGCTCGCGCAGCGTTTTACGCGCGATTGGAATAAAACGTGGATAGATACAGATAGCCGCAGTATTGCCCGCAGGTGATTTTGCCTGATGACACAGCGCAATGACTTTTTCATCAGTGTCATCGTCATTCAGGGTAGTAAGATCCATCAGTTGCAGCGCGCGCTGCGCAGCAGCATTAAGGTCGGTCATAACAGGCTCCGGAGGTCAGGCCAGCAGCAAGCTGCCGGGTAATGTGATTATTTTAACAATTGTGCAGAACTGCCATTGCGAATCAGATCACATAAAAAAGAGATAACATCCACTTATTACATGAAAATGTTGTCATAAGTCGCTTTTTTAGGCTTAGGAAGAGCGAAACGACGCACAATGCAGATGTAATTATTATCACAAAATAGAGCGCTGAATGGTATCACCTGATAAACAACAGAGGGCTGATCAGGAAGAAAACGCAAAAATACGCAGGCTGTTCTGCCACAGCGCATCGGCAATCACATCAGCCGGTTCAGGACGCAGTGTGCACAAGACTTCAAACACATTACGCGCCCGCTCTGGCCGGTTAGGCTGACCCTGAAAACCCTGCAGTGGCATATCGGGGGCGTCAGTCTCCAGCAGCAGTGACGCCAGCGGCAGGCTGGCAATGGTATGGCGGGTTTTACTGGCGCGCTCATAGGTAATGGTGCCTCCCACGCCAATGGCATAACCGAGCTGAATAAAGCGCTCTGCCTGCTGCTGGCTGCCGGCGAAGCCATGCACAACGCCACGCCGCGGCAGGTTGTGTCGCCGCAGCAGCATCGCCAGTTGATCGTGAGTACGACGCGAGTGCAGGATCACCGGCAGATCAAAGCGTTTTGCCAGCGTGAACTGCGCGTTCAGCAGTCGCGTCTGCTTTGCAAAATCGGGATCGCTCATATAGAGATCCAGCCCGATCTCACCGATCGCTATACAGTCTTTGCCTGCCTGTTGCAGATACTCAGCGAGCAGATCCAGATGATCGTCATGATGACGGACTATATTGATCGGATGCAGCCCCAGCGCCGCATAAAGCGCCGGATAATTTTTTGCCAGCTGCATCACGCGTGCGAAACGGCTTGCGTCTGTGGAGGGCACAATAATGCGCTCCACGCCGGCTGCGGCGGCCTGCGCAATGCTTGCAACCGGATCGTCAGTAAACGGCGGGAAATCAAAGTGGCAGTGCGTGTCGATAAATTTCATGCCAGCGATCCTTCATCCCATGCAGCATCATTCCCTGCCAGCGGCGGCGTGTGTAACGGCCGCGCGTCCGGCGCGTTTGCAGCCGCGGCGGGCGGCGCGATCGGCAGCGATCGGCGTGCCGGCTCTGCATCACTCAACCACTGCCCCAGCGTAGCCAGAAAGTAGCGTCCGCTGCGCCGGCCAAGATGATAATCCTGATTCAGCGCGGCAACGCGGCTGCCGAGCGCCATGCTGGCCAGCGGGCGCGGCGGGCAAATTTCCACAATGCGCAGGTTACCCGGCGGCTGTTCAATGAACTGCTGGATCTCGCGATAGCTCGCTTCATGATGATGCAGGATGTTGATCATCGGCTGCAGCGCACTGTCACCCAGCCAGCGCTCCATCCGCTGAAACCATTTCGGCGTGTAGAACATCTGTGAAGGCGTTGTCCGGATCACCACAACGGTATCCGCGCCGCGTCGCGCGGCTTCGCGCACCGGAATCGCATCGCTGATGCCGCCATCCAGATAGCTGACGCCATCCATCAGCACGCCGCTGCGATAAAAGCCCGGGATAGCGCTGGACGCTTTAATAATGTCATGCCAGGTCAGGTCGTCCGGGCTGAAATAGTGCGCCTGGTAATCGTCACTGCGGCAGGCACACATATAAAATTCGCTGCCGCCAGCAAACAGTTTCTGCGCGCTGGTGAGTGCCAGCGGAAATTCACTGCGGGTAATATCGATGAGCCAGTCGAGATCGATCAGATGGCCACCACGCACAAAGCGCAGCGGATCAAAAAACTGTTTGCTGGTGGTATAACGCGTAATAACACGCCGTGCATAGCCCGGCTGGGCGCAGACAAAGGCAGAGAGGTTCTGTGCGCCAGCTGACGTGCCCAGCAGCAGATGAAAGGGATTGAAGCCTGCCCGCTGAAATTCGTCCAGTACGCCTGCGGTAAACACACCGCGCTGGCCGCCACCTTCGCATACGAGTGCAATTTTACGGGATTTAAAAGGCTGAAGCGCCAGCGGTTCGAATGAACCCAGTGACACCGGAATGCGTATACCCAATGATGTGCCCTCAGTCGTTGCTGCTCTGAGGGAGGCCAGAGCGGCATCCCGGAGAACCAGTCATTGTCATTCCCTGACCCACTGCACGGGCAGTTGCGACGGCAGACCCTGCCATCAATGACTGGCCTCCGCTTTACATCACTAGCGGGTTACTGCAATTGATGTGTCTGGTCAGAGTTTTTTGCGCCCGGTAAACAGGCTAACCAGGAACAGAATAATACCGACAATAAAGACAATTTTAGCTGCCCATGCTGCCGTGCCTGCCAGACCGCCGAATCCTAAAGCTGCCGCGATCAGTGCAATGACCAGAAAGATAATACCCCAACGAAACATAAGCCTCTCCTTTACCATAGTAGAAATCGAACTGCTTATTCTTCACTTCACTGTTGTAATACGGAACAGCATCGGAATGATGCCGTTTCGTCTGCGTTAAGATTTCACCTTGAGGTCATTCTTCACGCTTTTCACGCCTTCAATGGCTTTTGCGATCTTCTCAGCACGCTCAGACTGTGCCTGATTCGCCACTTCTCCTGACAGCTGAACCACGCCATCGGTGGTTTCCACCTTCACATTGCGCGATGGAACGATGTCGTCTGCTAACAGCTTAGCTTTAATTTCGCTGGTTGTGGCGGCATCACCGGCATAACCTTTCAGCGAGCCTTCTTTATTGTCTCTGACGTGTAGTTTGTCACTGACGGATTTCACTCCTTCAACTTTCTGCACCAGGGCGACAGCCTTTTCAGCCTGATCCTGCGAGGCAACAAAACCGCTTAATGTCACCACACCCTGCTGCGTTTTGACGGAGATATCCGTGCTTTTAATTGCGTCATCATCAACCAGTGCCGCTTTGGCTTTAGCTGTAATGCCGCTGTCATCCATAAAACCATCGACTTTTTTCATAGAACTATCGATTTTGGAACCCGTCGAGCTGGTATCAGCAGCGAATGCCGCACCGCTTAACAGCGCCGTACCGGCCAGTGCAGCAATCAGGGTCTTGGCAATCTTAGTCTTATTCATCGATATGATCCTTCTATCAGTTAATTCACCCGCAAGCGCGAATGCACAACAGCTAACGGCGCCGTTGCTTAGATGGACGTAACCAGACTCGCAGGCCTGTTTTTTCGTCCGACAGAACAATCATAGTAGGGATTACAGCTTTTGCTGGCTTTTGTGGTTGATATCTCGCCAGAAAGTCAGGATTGCAGCGTAATTAAGAGGAGTCTGTAACCAAAAAAACAGGACCAGTAATGACTGGTCCTGATAATAAGAGGGGGATCAGTGTTCGCGGGTTTTACGGAATATCACATCAGGATAGCGTTCCTGTGTAATATTCAGGTTAACCATCGTGGGCGCAATATAGGTGAGGTTATCTCCCCCATCCAGCGCCAGGTTAACTTCATTTTTACGCTGGAAGTCATCAAACTTCTTCGCGTCGCTGCACTCGACCCAGCGGGCGGTGGAAACGTTGATCGCTTCATAGATAGCTTCAACGTTATATTCGCTCTTGAGGCGGGCTACCACCACGTCAAACTGCAGCACGCCGACGGCACCTACAATCAGATCGTTGTTGTGAACCGGGCGGAACACCTGCACCGCGCCCTCTTCAGAGAGCTGAACCAGGCCTTTCAGCAGCTGCTTCTGCTTGAGCGGATCGCGCAGGCGGATGCGGCGGAACAGCTCTGGCGCAAAGTTCGGAATGCCGGTGAACTTCATCGTCTCACCCTGAGTAAAGGTGTCACCGATCTGAATAGTACCGTGGTTATGCAGACCAATGATATCGCCGGGGAACGCCTCTTCAACATGCGAGCGATCGCCGGCCATAAAGGTCAGCGCATCAGAAATCACCACATCTTTCCCGGTACGCACCTGCCGCAGTTTCATGCCCTTTTCATAACGGCCCGATACCACACGCATGAACGCCACGCGGTCGCGGTGTTTGGGATCCATATTCGCCTGAATCTTGAAGACAAAACCACTGAACTTCTCTTCGCGGGCTTCCACGATGCGGGAGTCCGTTTTGCGCGGCATCGGCGCAGGCGCCCAGGAGACCAGGCCATCCAGCATGTGATCGACCCCAAAGTTACCCAGCGCAGTCCCGAAGAACACCGGCGTCAGTTCGCCGTTCAGAAACAGCGACTGCTCAAATTCGTGTGAGGCGCCCTGCACCAGCTCCAGCTCATCACGCAGCTGCTGTGCCAGCTCTTCGCCTACCGCCGCATCGAGATCGGGATTAGCCAGTCCTTTTACAATGCGCACGTCCTGAATGGTATGGCCTTTACCGCTCTGATAGAGATAGGTTTCATCTTTATAAAGGTGGTAAACCCCTTTAAACAGCTTGCCGCAGCCGATTGGCCAGGTGATGGGCGCGCAGGCGATCTTCAGCTCGCTTTCGACCTCATCCAGCAGCTCCATCGGATCGCGGATGTCGCGGTCCAGCTTGTTCATAAAGGTGATGATAGGCGTATCGCGCAGGCGGGTCACTTCCATCAGCTTACGGGTACGATCCTCGACCCCTTTCGCCGCATCGATAACCATCAGACAGCAGTCAACCGCCGTCAGCGTGCGATAGGTATCTTCCGAGAAGTCTTCATGTCCCGGCGTATCCAGCAGGTTGACCAGGCTTTCACGATAGGGAAACTGCATGACCGAGGTGGTGATTGAAATACCACGCTGCTTCTCCATTTCCATCCAGTCTGATTTAGCATGCTGGCTGGAGCCGCGACCTTTAACGGTACCGGCGGTCTGGATAGCCTGTCCGAACAGCAGGACTTTTTCGGTGATTGTGGTTTTACCGGCGTCCGGATGCGAGATGATCGCAAAGGTACGGCGGCGCGCCACTTCTTCTAAAAAGGGAGCATTAGACATGAGTGCGTTCTTCTTCAGGGCGGCGCGTCTGTAACGCGCGGCAGATAAATCGTTCCGGAACCTGTCCGGTGGGTAACAGTGCCAGTGGCAACGCCGCGGCGTCACTGCACAGCAGCCTGTTCGCGGCTGCGCTGGCGGTGCTCCGGTTATCCGGTCAGCGTTGAGGCGGCATAGCATACAATATTTCAGCAGGCGGGGAAATCACGACTGTACCGGGCAGGCCCCCGGGCGGCCCCGGCTGTGCCCGGAGGTTCCGGGGCGAATGGCAATCAGTTCACAATGCGAATCCGTCGCATTCAGCATGTTGAATAATTCCATTTATATTCAATGGCATAAATTAAAATTTAGTGCAAAAAACCCTTCACAAAAAAGCTGACATTGCTGCATAATTCACCGTAATTTTTCTGACTGCTTAATAAGGACGCAGCGATGCTAACTGCTGAAATGACCTCTCGCCTGAACGACCAGCTCAATCTGGAATTCTTTTCTGCCAACCTCTATCTGCAGATGAGTGCCTGGTGCAGCGATAAAGGATTCGAAGGGGCCGCCTCTTTCCTGAAAATGCATTCGCGTGAAGAGATGGAGCATATGCAGCGCCTGTTCGATTACGTCAGCGACGCGGGTTCAATGCCGGTGCTGGGAAGCATAGCGGCACCGGCCATCAGCTGGAATTCACTGAGCGATGTGCTGAGCGAAGCGCTGAAGCATGAGCAGCTGATCACAAAGAAAATCAACGAACTGGTGCACACCGCGCTGACATCGCAGGACTACTCCACGTTTAATTTCCTGCAGTGGTATGTTGCTGAGCAGCATGAAGAAGAGAAATTGTTTAAAACCGTACTGGATAAGCTGGCGCTGGTGGGTAATAAAGGTGAAGGTCTGTTCCTGGTGGACAAAGATCTGGGCCGCATGAACGTCGAAGGTCACGGTCAGTCATAAAAAAGATGACATACAGCAAGCAGCAGCGCCCGGTTTTGCCGGGCGTTTTTTTATGGGCTTATTCCAGCGCTTTCAGCCGCAGCTCTGAAGGCTGCGGGCGGCCAAACAGATAGCCCTGAAACAGCGTACAGCCCTCTTCTTGTAGCTTTACAAACTGCTCATTGTTTTCCACGCCTTCTGCGGTGATCTGAATATCCAGACTGCGACTCATGCCGGTTATTGCCCGGATAATCGCCAGCGCTTCGCGACTGTCGGCCATGTCGTTGATAAAGGACTTATCGATTTTGATCTTATCGAACGGGAAAGAGCGCAGATAGCTCAGCGAAGAGTAACCGGTGCCAAAATCATCCAGCGCAATCTGTACGCCCAGCGCTTTAAGATTCTGCAGCGTACGAATATTGCCCAGCGTATCATCCAGCAGGACCGACTCCGTGATCTCCATTTCCAGACGATGCGGTGCCAGCCCGGACTCCTGCAGCGCTCCTTCGACTACCGATACCAGCGAGCTGTTTTTAAACTGCAGCGGTGAGAGGTTTACCGAAACGGACTGTTCAGTGTTCCAGCTCTGCGCCTCACGACACGCCTCATACAGCGCATAGGCACCCAGCATATGAATAAGCCCGGTCTCTTCAGCTATCGGGATAAAATCGACCGGCATAATCAATCCTTTTACCGGGTGATGCCAGCGCATCAGCGCTTCATAACCGATAATGCCGTTCTGACTGGTAATAGGCTGATAGTAGAGCCGGAGCTGCCGCCCGGTAATGGCGTCGCGCAGATCGTTTTCAATGATGCGCCGGCTGCGTGCCTGATCGTCCATCTCTGCCGTAAAGTGTTCATAGCGGTTACGGCCGTTGCGCTTCGCTTCATAGAGCGCCATATCGGCGCAGCGCAGCATATGTTCCGGTGTGTTGATGGCCTGGGTCGTCAGCGCGATGCCAACGCTCAGGCCCACGGCAAGGTTATGCCCTTCGACATTCATTGGCGGCTGGATCGCCTCGATCAGACGCCGGGCCACTGTGGCCGCTTCGCCGGCGTTATGGATATCGGGCAGCACAATAGCAAATTCATCGCCGCCGATGCGTGCCAGCGTATCACGCTCACGCAGTACGCTGCGCAGCCGCTTAGCCACCACGCGCAGCAGATCGTCACCAATCTGGTGACCCAGCGCATCATTCACATTTTTAAAATTGTCGAGGTCGAGACAAAGCGTGGCGCTGATCTGGTTCTGTGCCGTACCGTTACGCAGCGCTTCGCTGAGTTTTTGCCGGAACAGAATCCGGTTAGGCAGGCTGGTCAGGTTGTCATGATGCGCCATGTGATGAATACGTGCATCTGCTTCACGCTGGTCGGTCACATCTTCAACAATCAGCATGACATAATTTTGCCGCATATCTTTGCCGGTGATGGTGGTGGCGCGGGTATGCAGTACCCGCTCACCGCTGGCGGTCAGCAGCAGCTGCTCGCGGGCGTGAATGCCTTCACTGCGCAGCGCAATATCTGCCAGACTATTAAAGTAGTCGCTCAGTTCGGCAGACATGCACTCATGCGGACGCTTATGCATGAGCAGCGAACGGCTCAGCCCAAACAGCTGCTCGGCCTTGGCGTTAACCATCAGAATTTCGCGGCTGATGGCATCCTCCACGATCACGCAGGAGGGAATGTTGCTGATGATGGTGTCGAGAAAGGTCGACAGCTCGGACATTCTGGTACTCTGCGCCTGCGCCAGATCGCGCGCGCGCAGAAGTTGCTGCTCATTTTCACGTCGCTCAGTGATATCGCGCGTGATTTTGGCAAACCCGATCAGGTGTCCATTCTCATCATGAATTGCGTCAATAACCACATGCGCCCAGAAGGCCGATCCATCCTTTCGGTAGCGCCATCCCTCATCCTCGAACCGCCCGGTTTTTAACGCAATGCCCAGGTTTGCATCCGGCAGATGGAGCTGGCGATCGTGCGCGCTGTAAAAGAGTGAAAAGTGCTGTCCCACAATCTCATCTGCGCGGTATCCTTTAGCGCGCTGCGCCCCGGCGTTCCAGTTAACAACCCGCCCTTTCAGGTCCAGCATGTAGATAGCGTAATCGGTGACGCCTTCCACCAGCAGCCGAAACGTTTTTTCATGTTCGCGCTGCTGGCGCAGCAGCGCCTGCTGTTCAGTGCAGTCGCGCGTAATTTTCGCATAGCCAATCAGTTTGCCGGCATCGTCACGAATTGCGTCGATGATAACGTGCGCCCAGAACGCGGAACCATCTTTACGGTAGCGCCACCCCTCGTCCTCAAAACGTCCGGTTTTAAACGCGGTCGCCAGATTCTTTTCCGGAATATGCTTCAGACGATCCTGCGCGCTGTAAAAACGGGAAAAGTGTTGTCCGACAATCTCCTCCGCCACGTAACCTTTTGTCCGCTGAGCGCCGGCATTCCAGTTTTCAACGTTACCCTCCAGGTCCAGCATATAAATCGCATAATCGGTCACGCCCTCTACCAGCAAACGAAAGCGCTGCTCCTGTTCACGCTGCCTGCGCTGCTGCGTCTGCTGCTGCGTACAGTCGCGGGTAATTTTGGCAAAGCCCAGTAACTCACCCTGCTCATCCCGGATGGCGTCGATCACGACGTGTGCCCAGAACGCGCTGCCATCTTTGCGATAGCGCCAGCCTTCGGTTTCAAATTTACCCACGGTGGCGGCAACAGAGAGACCGCGCTGCGGCGCGCCGTTTTTACGATCCTCTTCGCTATAAAACAGCGCAAAATTTTTACCCACGATCTCCTCTGGCGTATACCCTTTGGCGCGCTGGGCACCGGGATTCCAGTTAGTAACGGTACCGTCAGGTTTGAGCATGTAAATGGCGTAATCTACGACGCTCTGTACCAGCAACCGATACATGACGTCAGAGTTATTGTTCATATTTTGTGCCTGTTCTGGCCTGATACAGCATCGGCTTTTCAGAAGATTCTTAATTATTTCAGACTTAAACGCAAAAGTGCAGCGCTGACAAGCGCTAATCGATTTCAGACGAAATCTGGTAGTGGTGTTATCGGCAGTGGCGAGAAAACGTTCAGAGAAATGCATCATTCACTGTGGCTACCTGCTATTTATGGCAGGTCAGCCGTACAGGGGTGTGCAGAAAAACAGCATGCCGGAAAAGCCGGCATGGAGAGAGAGGAAATACGCTGTCGCTGGTCTAGCGGGCTGCCAGCTGCTGCATTACCGGCAGCCACAAATCGGTCATCATCCCGTTGCCGCCGGTAAGCGGGTCGCGCGGGGGCATCGGCACGCGCTGAATTTGCTCTCTGGCCGCACGCAGCCGCGAGGGCTCATCGCGTATCGTCTCAGGCGTCATTCCTTCCGGATAGGCTCCCACCATGAAAAAGTCTTCTGATGCGTAAACCTGTTTATGTCCGACGCCAGCCGGGATCAGTACCGCATCGCCTTCACGCAGCACCACCATACGGCCGCTGTCGCCGCCCAGCAGAATCTCTGCCCAGCCCGCCCCGACACCCAGCACTTCATGGGTGTTCGGGTGATAGTGCGTATAAGGAAATACCGGTGCACGCCATGCGGCAGGCCAGCCGCTGGCGGTGAACGTCGTTTCAAACCAGCGTGCGCTATCCTCAGTTTCATCCGGCACCACGCGCGGCCAGATAATCAGCGGCAGCGGACTGTTCGGCACGCCGCCGCTGGCGTGGGACAGACGAAGATACTGCGGGTTAAAAGAGGCGCCTGCTGAAAAAGTGCCGGCAGCAAACGACATCGATAACAGCAGGCTGGAAGAACAGGACGCCATGAACGTGCTCCGACAAATAATGTTAATTAATTGTGGCAAGTTCAGGCGGCAATGCAATGTGGCAATATCTGAAAAAGTCTCTGTTAATTAGGTGCTTAGTAACTTAAGCCAAATTTTTCGTTCCGGTTTTACCGCTTTGTGATGGCGATCCCGATCCGGAAAGGAAGTTGCGGATGTGCATTCAGGCCGTTTTATCCAGCTCACACCGCACGCTCACAAAATCGGGTAGCTCATTCACACGTTCAGGTGGCAGCGGCCTGCCGAGCAGGTAGCCCTGCAGCGTGTCGCAGCCGAGGCTGGTCAGAAAAGCCTGCTGATCGGGCGTCTCCACCCCTTCAGCCACCACTTTGAGATCCAGCGACTGTGCCAGCGCGACAATAGCGGCCACAATAGTGGCATCCTCAGAATGTGCCTGCAGCTCGTTCACGAATGCGCGATCGATCTTCAGTTCACTGGCGGGCAGCCGCTTCAGATAGAGCAGGCTGGAGTAGCCGGTCCCGAAGTCGTCAATCGACGCCTTTACGCCCATGCTGGTAAGTTCAGTCAGGATACGCACGCTCTCTTCCGGATCGCGCATCGCCGTGGTCTCAGTCACCTCCAGCGTCAGCTGCTCTGGCGGGATCTGATGCGTTTTCAGCGCCTGCGTTACGGTGGTAATCAGGCTGCACTGTTCAAACTGCAGCGCAGAAAGGTTAACCGCAACTGACCAGTTGATATGCCCCTCCTGATGCCAGCAGTGCAGCTGGCGACACGCTTCGTTGATCACCCAGTTGCCTATATTGATGATCAACCCGGTTTTTTCCGCCCCCGGCAGGAACATATCAGGCGTGAGCAGTCCACGCTGAGGGTGCTGCCAGCGCAGCAGCGCTTCAAACCCGAGAATTGGCCCGCCGGGTGCGCAATATTTCGGCTGGTAAAACAGCCGCAGTTCATTATTCTCCAGCGCATGCCAGAGATCGTTGTTAAGCTGCAGCTGCGACTGCGCCAGAATATTCATTGAGGGCTGGAAGAAGGTGTACCCGTTGCGACCATTGTGTTTGGTGTGGTACATCGCCGCATCGGCGTTAAACATCAGCTCACGCTCATCTCTGCCGTCGCCGGGATAAACAGCAATCCCGAGACTTAAAGAGACCATTAATTCATAACGCGATATGGCGAATGGCCGATCGACGGCCTTAACCAGCATATCTGCCACCGAGGCGGCGTCGTTAGGATCGTCAATCTCCAGCAGCAGCACAAACTCATCTCCGCCCATTCGCGCCAGCGTATAGTGCCCCTGCATCTGACCCATCATGCGTTCCGTCACGCTGACCAGCAGCTTGTCACCGGTATGATGCCCAAAAGCATCGTTAATGGCTTTAAAACCATCAAGATCCATAAACATCAGTGCAAACTGCGACTTCTCACGATTGGCTTTACTGATAGCCTGATCGAGCCGATCCTCCAGCAAAATGCGATTGGGCAGCCGGGTCAGATTGTCATGCAGCGCCAGCTGAGCCAGTTCACGGTTCGCCTCTGCCAGCGAACGCGCCAGGATTGACGTGCGCGCCTGCATACGCGCATCCAGCATAGACACCAGCAGCGTAATGCCGAGTATCGCCAGCGTCACGACGGTAACAATCATCGCCAGCCAGTCGCTGTTTACCCCGTGGTGTGTGACGTGGCTGCTCGCCGGAAAACCGGCCGCGGCCATACCGGTGTAGTGCATGCCGGCAATGGCACACCCCATGACAATAGAGGCGCCAAAACGCAACAGCGTTACCCGGCCATAGCTGTGGCGCAGGTGAAAGGCCAGCCAGAGCGCGGCCCCTGACGCGAGCAGCGCAATCAGCACAGAAATTGCGATCCAGCCCCGGTTCCAGATAATACCCGGCATAAACATCAGCGCTGCCATGCCGGTATAGTGCATGGCTACCACACCCGACCCCAGGACCAGCGCTCCGCCTGCCAGCCGCTGCCACGGCAGTTCTCCCACGCAAACCAGCCGCAGGGCAAAAATTGAAGCCAGAATGGCGACCAGCATCGATGCTGCAGTGAGTACGGGATCGTAGCTCATCTCCATATCGAGGTTCATGGAGAGCATGCCGATAAAGTGCATCGCCCAAATGCCTACGCCCATGGCAAAACCGCCGCCCAGCAGCCAGATGAGCGCGACGCGACCTGACGAGGAAGCTACCCGGCCGGCCATATCCAGCGCAGTAAATGAGGCCAGCATGGCCACAATAATTGAAACGATAACCGTAAATGAATCGTATGACGTCACGAGCATAGGGAAGTCCGGATTAACGCTGTTTCCAGCTATAAAGTCGTGCAAACGGCATCCCTGCAGCTTTTGAACCGCTATCGTCCTTCCTGAACGAGGCAGCAATCCAGCCCTCTTCCCGCGCCAGATGACAGCAGGCTAACAGGCACCAGCGCCAGCCACTGTTATGACTGCATTATCGGCATGCCGGAGAAAAGAATGAGTAAAAAAAGCGTATCAGATATTAGACGTACTACCAGCCTGAACTATAGTAAATAAAACTGATGTAAATCATAAAGCAGCCTCAGGATTAGTATTGAGGCAGCACAAAGGATTGCCTGAATTTTCTTTTTCTACGGTATCTTATGGGTTCGCTTCTTATTGACAGGCCAGGTGAAAAAGCATCGACTCCGGATAATCAGTAAGGAATGATTATGAAAACCAAGCTTTTTCTTATGGCCGCCGGCCTATATGCAGGATTAACGTCCGTGGCGGCACTGGCAGCCACCACCACCGGGGCGATCAACGCCACGCTCACGCTGACCACCGGGTGTCTGGTCAATGGTCAGTCGGCCACAACCGGCGTAAATTTCGGTACCCTGAACTTTGGCAGCAGCGCAGCCACCTTTGATACGCTGAATGCCACGCTGGTGGGCGCAGCCGGTAGCGGTATCTATGTGCGCTGCACAACCGGACAGACCTTTAATGTACAGGTCACCAGCAGCAGCGGCGCGCCGGGCACGGTTTACGGCACCGTCAGCGGCCAGCCACGCTATCTCATTCTGGGTTCTGATAATACCCAGGGCATCGCCTATACCCTTTACAGTGACGCCGCCTTTACCACTGCGATAGCGAACAACACCAACATCGCCGCCAGCGGTACTACCGATCCAACTCTGGGCACCAACTATGCCATTTATGGTCGGGTAGTTGGCGGCGGCTTTAATCCGCTTATTCCGGCAGGTACCTATACCGATACCATAAACGTGGCGGTGAATTACTGAGTACGGTGTACGCGCAGTGAGGGTCACGACCCACTTCTGGCGGGTAGCGGGGCTGATAGCGCTGCCCGCCTGCCTGCCGGTGCATGCGCTGTCCACGGCAAGCTTTCAGGTCGCTGCATCCATTGTGGCGGGCTGTGTGGTGTCTGGCAGCAACACCGGCGTGTTTGGCACGCTCAATTTCGGCACGCAATCAGGTGTGGCTACGGGAAATCTCAGCGCAAGCTACCTGCAGAGCACGACGTTAAACCTGGCCTGCACGCCAGGCACCGCCGTCAGCATGAGTATCAATGGTGGCGCTAACTACACCTCAACCCGCAATCTCAAACATACCAGCAGCACTAATACCGTCGCCTATCGGCTCTACAGCAATGCCGCCCTGACTGCACCTATACCTGTCAACAGCGCTATAGCCCTGAACTACAGCAATGCGAACACGATTACGCTGCCTGTCTATGGTCAGCTGACGCTGCCTGGCGCTGCGCGAGCCGGAACCTATACCGACACGCTGACCGTCACCCTGAGCTGGTGATGCTGAAAAAAAAAGGATGAACCATGAGAAATCTGTGTGCGCTGTTTTTGCTGTTAATGGCTCCTGCAGGCCAGGCAGCCAATTCGCTGATGATCTGGCCCATTGATCCCGCCATAGCCTCTGAAGATAAAGCCAGCGAGCTCTGGCTGGAGAACCGCGGCAGTAGCAGTACGATTATGCAGGTGCGCATTTTTGCCTGGCAGCAGCGTGAGGGTCAGGAGCAGTATCAGACGCAGCAGCAGGTGGCCGCCAGTCCGCCAATGGTACGGCTGGAGCCGGGTCAAAAACAGCTGGTGCGCCTGATCAAGCAGACCCCTCCGCCTGCCGGTGAGGAGAGCGCCTATCGCGTGGTTCTGGATGAGATCCCGGCGCCGCGTAAACCTGGTGAGAATCAGGCCGGGCTTAATTTTCAGATGCGCTACTCCGTTCCGCTGTTCATCTACGGCAGCGGCCTGACGCGCGACAGCGCAAAAGCGGTGCTGAGCTGGCGCGAAGTCAGCAGCGGCGGCAGGCGCTGGCTCGAGCTGACTAACAGCGGCAGCGGTCATGCGCGCCTGAGCAATGTTCGCGCCGGCGGAACAGCCCTGGGCAGCGGCCTGTTTGGCTACGTGCTGGCACACAGCAGCCAGCGCTGGCCCGTCAGTCAGCCTTTACGCGGTGAGCTGGCAGCCGATGTCAACAATCGCGCCTGGCGCAGCACCGCCGCACGCTGATGACGCCTGCGCCCTCGCGTTATCTGCTGCTGAGCAGCGTACTGATTATCCTGCCAGCGACCGGGCGTGCAGAGAGCTGGTCTGCGCTGCCGCCCCCGCCCGCGCTGGAGAGCAGCGCACAGGGACAGCAGCTGATGCTGGAGCTGATTATCAATCAGCGTGCGCGGGGTGATATTGTCGCCGTGGAACATCAGCAGGATCATTTCTGGCTGCGCCGCAGCGATTTGCTGCAGGCAGGAGTAGCGGCAGAAAAGCTGCCGGATGAGCGGGTCGATCTCCGTCAGCTGCCCGGCGCTGATGTCACCTATGATGAAACCCGGCAGCGGCTGCTGCTGACGGTGCCGCCGGACTGGCTGCCGGCGCAGCGGCTCGGGCAGTCTGAGCAGCGTCCCCGTTTTCCGGGACGTGCCAGCAACGGGGCGCTGCTGAATTACGACTTTTATCTGACCCACACTGCCCGTGCCGGCTCACGCCTCTCCTCATGGAATGAGTTGCGGCTGTTCGGCCCGGCGGGACAGTTCTCCTCTAACGGCGTCTATACGCAGCAGCTGAATGGATCGCTCAGCGGCCAGCAGGAAGGCTATCTGCGTTACGACACCTGGTTCAGTAATGAGAATGAAGACGCAGCGATCAGCTGGCGGCTGGGCGACGTTATCACTGACGCCCTGAGCTGGAGCAACAGCGTGCGGCTGGGCGGGATTCAGATAGCACGCGACTTCAGCGTGCGTCCCGATTTAGTAACCTATCCGCTGCCCGCCTTCAGCGGCCAGGCGGCGGTGCCCTCCTCGGTCGATCTGTTTATCAACGGTTATCGCAGTGCGCAAACAGCAGTGCAGCCCGGTCCGTGGTCGCTGACCAACGTGCCGTTTGTCAATGGTGCCGGGGATGCGGTGATCACCACCACCGATGCGCTGGGACGCCAGGTTACCACGACACTGCCCTTTTACGTGTCGGCCAGCCTGCTCAAACGCGGTCTGGCTGATTACGCCTTTTCCGCCGGAGCTGTCCGGCAAAATTATGGGGTGAAAAGCGCTGACTACGGTGCTGCCGCGGCGAGTGGCTCCTATCGCTACGGTCTCAGCGACTGGCTGACGCTGGAGTCGCACGCCGAGGGCAGTAATGAGGTTGTCATGGGTGGCGCGGGTGGCCTGCTGAAAGCAGGCAGCCTGGGCGTGATCAACGCGGCAGTGGCGCAGAGCAACGCGCAGGGCCAGGGCGGCACGCAGTACAGCTGGGGATATCAGTATAACAACAGCTGGTTCAGTCTCGGCACTCAGCATATCCTGCGCGATACAACTTTCAGTAATCTGGCGCTGGTCGGCAGCCGCAGTGAAAGCGCTGACAGTCGCTATTCACTCGCGCGCCGCAGCGCGCAGTATACGGCAAGCCTTTCGCTCAGCGACTACGGCAGCCTGGGACTCGCTTATCTCGATATCAATGGCGGCTACGGTGAGCGGACGCGCCTGTGGAATCTTACCTGGAGCAAAAACCTGTGGGGCAACAGCAGTCTCTATATTTCTGCCAGCCGCGATCGCGATCTCGGTAGCTGGGACGGGGCGATTTCACTGGTGATCCCGTTTGGCGAGCAGAGCAGCGCATCAGTCAGCGTGGAGCGCGATCGCCAGGGACGCAGCAACCAGCGGCTGTATGCCTCACGCGCGATGCCAACCGATGGCGGTATCGCCTGGGACGCCTCCTGGGCGCGTCAGGGGGGCGACAGCGGCGATTACCGTCAGGGCAGCCTGCGCTATCGCAATAACAGGATTGATACGTCAGCAGGCTTCTGGGGCGATGATGACAACACCACGCAATGGGCGGATCTCTCCGGTGCGCTGGTGCTGATGGATAACCGCCTCTTTGCTGCTAATGATATCAACGATGCCTTTGTGCTGGTGAAAACCCGCTATCCCGGCGTGACCGTACGCTATGAGAACCAGGCGATGGGGAAAACCGACGGCCAGGGCTATCTGCTGGTACCTGCGGTCAGCAGCTACTACGGTGCAAAATATGATATCGATACGCTGGATCTGCCTGCCAGTGTGGCCGCGTCCCGGGTTGAGCAGCGCATTGCCGTGAAGCGTAAAAGCGGTTTTCTGCTCGATTTTCCGGTTGAGCCGCTGCGCGCTGCCAGCGTTATTTTGCAGGACACACGCGGCCAGCCGCTGCCACTTGCCAGCCAGGTATTACGCGCAGGGAAGGAGAGCAGTTATGTGGGCTGGGATGGCATCGTCTGGCTGGAGAACTTGCAGGCCCGCAATACGCTGCAGGTTGTCACGCCCGATGGCCGGCGGTGCGAAACCACATTCAGCGTTGCGCGCGGCGAACCGGAAGCGCTGAAAACCTATGGCCCGCTGGTCTGCGCGCTACCCGCCCCGCAGGCGGGTGACGGTGCGCTGGCTCAGACGCCCTCAGCAGGAGTACACCCATGATAAAGTTATTGTTGATGCTGTCGCTGCTGCTGCCTGGCGTCAGCTATGCGCTCTGCCCGCTCTCCGCTTCGCCGGCCAGCTTTGGCAGCCAGACCACCTTTTCTGTGCAATCACAGGTTATCCCCACGTCCGGCAATACAAATGTCAACTGCGGCTCCGCCACGCTTACCCTGCTGGGCAACGACTACATTACCTATGCGTTTACCACTGCCAGCTATCTGAACGGCACCCGCGCCACGCTGAAAGCGAGCGCCGGCGGCAGCGACAATGTCCCGATCCAGCTCTGTATCGACAGCGCCTGCGCCACCGAACTGCGTCAGGGCAACAGCTACCGCTGGAACGCCTCGGCGCTGCTGACGCTGGGCAACAGCCTTAACTTTACTATTCCGCTCTATTTCCGCACCGTTCCGGGACAGGTTATCGCGGCAGGCACGTACACCACCACCCTGACGCTGACGGTCAGCTACAGCATTTGTACCGGGCTAAACGTGGCGGGAGCCTGTGTCGGAACCGTACAGAGCAGCAGCGGCACCGCCCTGCCGCTGACTCTGACCCTGGTGGCCACTAACGACTGCACCACCATTACTGCGCCCAACCTCAACTTTGGCAGCGCGCCGCTGGCGGGCAGCTTCTCTGCTGTTCAGCAGACCATCAGCGTGGTCTGCTCTAAAGAGAGCACCTATAGCGTCGGCCTGAGCAACGGCAATAATTTCAGCGGCAGCGCACGGCAGATGGCAAACGGTGCCAGCCGGCTGGCCTATGACATTTATAAAGGGACAACCACGACCTCCCGCTGGGGGCCATCCGGCAGCGATCGCTGGAGCAGCAGCACCTCAACCTCGCTTAATCCCGATACGGTAACGCGCAACTTTACCTATACGGCCCGGATACTGACGACGCAGGCGACGCCGGCGGCCGGAAACTACACGGATAATGTGGTGGTGGACGTGGCGTTTTAGCGCGGAAAAGAGCCGGCCGCAGGATGCGGCCGGAAAAGCGTCAGAGTGAGGCGCTGGCGGGTGTTACCGCGTGGCGCTGCTGGTACTGTCTGACCATCCGGCCAATCAGCAGCGTGCCTGCCAGCCCGCAGACGGCAGCAAAAGAGAGCCAGACGCCGGGCATCGCTTTATCGCCGGTGGCATGAATAAGGTAGCTGGAGATGGCTGGCGTAAAGCCGCCAAACAGCGCAGTAGCGAGGCTGTAGGCCAGTGAAAAGCCGGACGCGCGCACCTCTGCCGGCATAATCTCCGCCAGGTAAACCACCATAGCGCCGTTGTAGCTGGCATAGAGAAAAGAGAGCCACAGCTCCGCTTCGACCAGATGTGCAAAGCTTGCGGAACCGGTCAGCCAGTGCAGCACCGGCCAGGCCGTCAGGAGCATCAGCACGGTAAAGATAATCAGCAGCGGCCGCCGGCCGACCCGATCGGAAACCGATCCCATCACTGGCAGCCAGAACAGATTGGATAGACCGACAAACAGCGTGACCAGGAAGCTCTGTTTATCGCTCATCATCAGCACTGTTTTGCCAAAGGTCGGCGTGAAAGCGGTGATCATATAGAACATAACGGTGGTGGTGACCACCATCAGCATGCCCGCCAGCACCAGCGCCCAGTTCTGTCCGACAGACCGCACAATCTGACGCATGGTGGGATGCGTTTTGCGCTGGCTGAACGCTTCGGTCTCTTGCAGCATGCGGCGGATCCAGAACAGAAACGGCACAATCATACAGCCCACCACAAACGGAATACGCCAGCCCCATTCAGTGACGGCTTCTTTCGCCAGCAGGTGGTTCAGAGCGAGTCCCAGCAGCGCGGCGAAAATCACCGCGACCTGCTGACTTCCTGACTGCCAGCTGACCCAGAACCCCTTACGCCCTTCGGGCGCCGCTTCTGCGAGGTAAACCGAGACGCCGCCGAGTTCTACGCCTGCGGAAAAGCCCTGCAGCAGACGTCCGATCAGGATCAAAATCGGTGCCGCTGCGCCAAGCGTGGCGTAACCCGGTACCAGCGCAATTGTCAGCGTGCCGATCGCCATCAGCCCCAGCGTCAGCAGCAGGCCTTTCCGCCGGCCGTGATGATCGATATAAGCACCCAGCACGATCGCGCCCAGCGGGCGCATAAGAAAGCCGGCGCCAAAAGTCATCAGCGTCAGCATCAGCGAGGCAAAGGGATCGTCGCCAGGGAAAAAGGTTTTAGCGATGGCGGTGGCGTAGTAGCCAAAGACCATAAAATCATACATCTCAAGGAAGTTACCGCTGGTAACGCTAAAGATGGTTCTCGCCCCGCTGCGCGCAGGTTTTTGTAAAGATGACTGGCTGCTCATACTGTCCTTCCTGGTTTTTTACCCGTTGTAGCCTGCTCAGCCAGGAATAAATGTGATCTTAATCACCCTTGCGCTTTACAAAGACTGACAAAAGGTAACAGGAAATTAACAATACGGCACTGTTCTGACAGCCGCCCTGTGGAGAAGTACATACAAAAAAAGCCGCTGTTATCAGCGGCTTTTTTCTGCAGGAACAGCGTGGCTATTTGCTGGCGGCTTCCATTCCCATCAGGCCAATCTTCAGATAGCCTGCCTCACGCAGCTGGTCCATAACCGCCATCAGTGTTTCATAATCCACTGACTTATCGGCCTGGAAGAAAATAGTCGTCTGCTTATCTCCCGCAGTCTGCGTAGTCAGCGCCTTCACCAGCGTCTCTTTGGTCACCGCATCATTGCCGATATAGATCTGCTTATCCGCTTTAATTGAAAGGTAAACCGGCTTATCCGGGCGGGGCTGTGGTGCGCTGGTGGACGCTGGCAGATTAACGCGCACATCCACCGTTGCCAGCGGTGCCGCCACCATAAAGATAATCAGCAGCACCAGCATAACGTCGATAAACGGCGTAACGTTGATCTCATGCATTTCGCTGTCGCCAGCGGCATCGTCGTTTAAACGCATCGCCATAATCGTTACCCTGCGCGCAGCTTATGCGCCGCGGCCGGACGGCTGGTTTCCGCTGCGACGTGCGCCGTACCGAGATCCAGATCGCGACTCTGCAGCAGCAGCACCTGGGCCGCGACATCCCCCAGCGACGCTTTGTAATTGGCAATCATGCGCGCAAAGACGTTGTAGATGACCACGGCAGGAATAGCGGCAACCAGGCCAACCGCAGTCGCCAGCAGCGCTTCGGCGATACCGGGTGCGACCACGGCAAGGTTGGTGGTCTGCGTTTTAGCGATGCCGATAAAGCTGTTCATGATGCCCCAGACGGTGCCGAACAGACCGATAAAAGGCGCCACAGAACCAATGGTTGCCAGAAAACCGTTGCCGCGTCCGGCATGACGGCCGAAGGCCCCCACGCGACGCTCGAGGCGAAAGCTGGTGCGCTCTTTAATACCCGCCAGATCTTCCGTACCGGCCGACAGCGCCAGCTCCTCGCGCGCATCGGCCAGCAGCAGGGCGCTGTGGCTGCTGGCTTTAAAGGCCTCTGCTGTACGGTAAGCGTCAGCCAGTGAGCGTGCTTCGCCCAGCGCCTGATGCTCTTTTTTCAGACGACGTTTCGCGGCGCTCAGTTCAGCATATTTGCCAAAAAAGATAGCCCAGGTTACGACGGATGCCAGTAACAGGCCAATCATGACAATTTTCACCACGATGTCGGCATGCTGGTACATCCCCCAGACGGAGAGGTCTGTCTGCATTAAATCACTGGCTACCACGCTGCATCTCCAGATTCTGTTGTAGAGTTCACGACTGAAAAGACGATCATAGCAAAAAAAAGGATCTAAGTGATAGTCGTTCTCATTACTATTTACAAAGCGTCCTCCTGCTGTTCTTGTGCCGCGGCCGCCGGGCTGGCGCGACTCTGATAATCGGTAAACAGGCTCAACCCCTGCCCCTGATTCGTGGTAACGTGAACGCTTTGTAAGATGGGTCAGGACAGGCAGTGATGGCTACGAAAAAACTGGATACCGCGCTGGTGAGCGCAGGACGTAATAAACGTTATACGCAGGGCGCGGTGAACAGCGTTATACAGCGCGCCTCATCCCTGGTTTTTGACACCGTCGCGGATAAACAACGCGCCACCGCCGGGCGTGCCGAAGGCGAACTCTTTTATGGCCGTCGCGGCACGCTCACGCACTTTTCGCTGCAGGATGCCATGACCGAACTGGAAGGGGGCGCGGGCTGTGCACTCTATCCCTGCGGCGCAGCCGCCGTTGCCAACGCCATTCTGGCGTTTGTTGAAACGGGCGATCACGTACTGATGAGCGGAGCGGTTTACGAACCCACGCAGGATTTCTGTACCAAAATCCTCACCAAAATGCAGGTCACCACCACCTGGTTTGATCACTGCATCGGCAGTGAGATCGGTGAACTGGTGCAGCCTAATACCCGCGTGGTGTTTCTGGAATCGCCGGCGTCTGTAACGATGGAAGTGCAGGATATCCCGGCCATTGTGGCGGCCGTGCGCGCCAAAGCGCCCGAAGCAATTATCATGCTGGATAACACCTGGGCGGCGGGCGTGCTGTTTAACGCGCTGGCGTTCGGAGTGGATATCTCTATTCAGGCTGGCACGAAGTATATCATTGGCCACAGTGATGCCATGATCGGCACCGCGGTGGCAAACGCCCGCTGCTGGCCGCAGCTGCGTGAGAACTCCTACCTGATGGGGCAGATGGTCGATGCGGATACCGCCTATATGGCGAGCCGCGGCCTGCGTACTCTGGGCACCCGCCTGCGCCAGCATGAAGAGAGCGCGCTGCAGGTGGCTGAGTGGCTGAGTGGCCGGCCTGAAGTGGCGCGGGTCAACCATCCGGCGCTGGCGCAGAGTCCGGGACACCGTTTCTGGCAGCGCGACTTCAGCGGCAGCAGCGGCCTGTTTTCATTTGTGCTGCATGAGCGCCTGAATGCGCAGCAGCTGGCAAATTATCTCGATCGCTTCCATCATTTCAGCATGGCCTATTCGTGGGGCGGTTATGAATCCCTGATTCTGGCCAGCCAGCCAGAAGAGCTGGCGGCGATTCGTCCGGCAGGCGGTATCGACTTTGATGGCACCCTGATACGTCTGCATATCGGTCTGGAGCACGTCAGCGACCTGCTGGCCGATCTGCAGGCGGGTTTTGACCGCTTAACAAGTTAAACCAACCTTCAACCCTCGGCAGCCGCCCGTGTCAGATCAACGCGCAGGCGGCTGCGGGGGGCTATTATAAAAGCCTTGTAACTCGACGGGATAGCAGATGGGTGTTTTACATGAGATTGTCCAGGCGCTCTGGCATCAGGATTTTGCTGCGCTGGCCAATCCGGATGTCGTATGGATTGTCTACGGCGTGATGTTTCTGACGTTGTTTCTGGAAAATGGTTTATTACCGGCGTCGTTTCTGCCGGGTGACAGTCTGCTGCTGCTGGCGGGCGCAATGATTGCCAAAGGCGTCATGGACTTTGTGCCGACCATGGTGATCCTGACCACCGCCGCCAGCCTCGGCTGCTGGCTGAGCTATCTGCAGGGGCGCTGGCTGGGCAATACAAAGCTGGTAAAAAGCTGGCTGATGCATCTGCCCGCACAATACCATCAGCGCGCCTGGCATCTGTTTAACCGCCACGGACTGATGGCGCTGCTGGTAGGCCGTTTCCTGGCGTTTGTCCGTACCCTGCTGCCTACCATGGCGGGCATCTCCGGGCTGCGCAACAGCCGCTTTCAGCTGTTTAACTGGCTGAGCGGCGTATTGTGGGTCGGTATTGTGGTCACCATGGGCTACGGCATCAGCCAGGTGCCGTTTATCAAACGGCATGAAGATCAGGTGATGGCTATTCTGATGATCCTGCCGCTGGTGCTGCTGTTTACCGGGCTGGCCGGCAGCATTGTGGTGATCTGGAAAAAACGCCGCCAGAAACCTTCCTGATTAAGACGCCGCGTCAAACGGCAGCGCCCGCACTGTTTGACGCGCACGGTTAACCTCTTCACCCGGCGTGGTGCCAAACAGCCGTTTGAACTCGCGGGAAAACTGTGACGGACTCTCATACCCGACGCGCAATGCCGCTGTGCTTGCCTTCACACTATCCTGCAGCATCATCAGCCGCGCCTGATGCAGACGATAGCGTTTAAGGTACTGCAGCGGTGACGTCTGGGTTACCGCTTTAAAGTTGTGATGAAACGCAGACACGCTCATGTTGACCTCGGCCGCCAGCGTCTCAACGCTCAGGCTCCCGGCAAAATGCGTTTCAATCCGCCGCAGCGCGCGCGCAATCAGACTGAACTGCGTCTGCCGGTTAACCAGCGACAGCAGCGCCCCGCCAATCGGGCCGGTCAGCACATAATAAAGGATTTCACGTACCAGCTGCGGCCCAAGCACGCGCGCATCGCGCGGATGGCTCATCACATCCAGCAGCCGCTCTGCGGCACACAGCATCTCTTCGCTCAGAAAAGCAGAATGGATACCCGAGGTCTGCACGGCGGGCTGAAACTGCTCATCATCACCGATATCCAGCAGCAGGTCCTGCAGCGAGGCGGTATCAACGCTCAGGCACATACCCGCCAGCGGCGCATCGGGGGTGGCTTCCGTTTCGCACTCAACCGGCAGCGGCACCGTCAGCATCAGATATTTACTGGCGTCATAGTGAAATACCGTGCTGCCGAGATAACCGGTTTTACGTCCCTGAAACAGGATCACGATACCAGGCTGATACATCATTGGCGTACGCGGCAGCGTTTCGCTGGCATAGATAAGCCGGACATTTTTCACCGCACAGTGCGGTTTATGCGGGTCGCACATGAGCGCGACGACCCGGCGGGCAAGCTGGCGACACAGAGCGTCATGAGACATGGCGGCTTTCCGGGTAAAAAAACCAGTGTGCCGCAACGCTGCATAAAGCTCTACTCCTCTGGAGGATCAGGCAAGATTTTTGCAGAAAAGGGTCAGAGAGCGCGCTGGCGGAGCGATCCGCACTGCGCGTTTGTTGTCTAGACTTAAGCACACTGTTTGATCATTCAGCGACCGCAATGAAAAAGGAGCCCCTATGACAGATCAACCTATTATCAAACTGCGTGACGGCAACATGATGCCGCAGCTTGGCCTCGGTGTCTGGCAGGCAAGTCAGGAAGAGGCGCATACCGCCGTACTGAAAGCGCTGGAAGTGGGTTATCGCTCTATCGATACCGCTGCCGCCTATAAAAATGAAGAGGCGATTGGCCGGGCGCTGAAGGACACCTCCGTAGCGCGCGACGATATTTTCGTGACCACCAAGCTGTGGAATGACGATCAGCAGAATGTACAGCAGGCGATGGAGACCAGCCTGGAGAAACTGCAGCTCGATAGCGTGGATCTCTACCTGATGCACTGGCCATGTCCGGCGAAAGATACCTACGTTGAGGCATGGAAAAAGATGGTTGAGCTGCAGCAGCAGGGCCTGACCAAAAGCATCGGCGTCTGTAACTTTCATGAAGCCCATCTGAAACGCCTGATTGATGAAACCGGCGTGACGCCGGTGGTGAATCAGATTGAACTGCACCCGATGCTGCAGCAGCGTACGCTGCACGCCTGGAACGCGCTGCATCAGATCCAGACAGAGTCCTGGAGCCCGCTGGCACAGGGTGGCGAAGGTGTTTTCGATCAGGAGATTATCCGCACGCTGGCGAAGAAATATGGCAAGAGCGCCGCGCAGATTGTGATCCGCTGGCATCTGGACAGCGGCCTGGTGGTGATCCCGAAATCAGTCACCCCGGCACGCATTGAAGAGAACTTTAAAGTCTTTGATTTCCGGCTGGAGAAAAGTGAGATCAGTGAAATCACCAAACTGGATAAGGGCCAGCGTCTGGGACCCGATCCGGAAGCATTTAACGGCTAAAGCAGTATGATGTTTGCGGCCGCCCTCAGCGGCGGCCCTTTCACACTCAGCTTCAGGAAAGCGGATTGACGACCATCTGCCCTGCCGTACCGCGATCGGCCAGTTCCAGCGTCTGGCTGTAGTAAACAAACGGGAAGTGATCGCTGGCGCTTTGCGGAAAACTCACCAGCAGTTCAACACTGCCGTCGACCCAGACGGTATCTTTCCAGCCGCGATCTTCGCCCATTGACTGCGCGCCGTTGACGCTCTTAATGAGAAACATCACGCCCTGAATATGTAGCGACTGCGGGCGATCGGCGTGAATAATCCAGCGTTCAAACGTCCCCTGCTGCGCAGTGGTATCAATGCGGCTCATATCCCATAGCGCGCCATTGATGCCCGGTACGCTGTCGCCAATACGAAACTCGCGCGTCCGTACTGCAGCGCCATCCAGGATCTGATCGGCCAGCAGACGCATCGGCAGGTTATCCGTGACCAGCGGCAACAGCCCGGTCGGGCGCAGCGTCAGCACCAGCGTGTTGGTCAGAATGGATGAGGGTTCAAACAGGCCGCGCAGGCGATCCATAATGCCTGCCGCCGTGCCCGCTGTAATCGAGACTTCATCACCCTGCGACATATCCACCAGCACCTCACGTCGCTCGCCAGGTGCCAGAGAGAGCGTCTGCACCGCGACCGGCGAAGGCAGAAAACCCTGGTCGCTGGCAATCACGGTAAAAGGACGGTTGTCGGAGAAACGCAGGTCAAAGCGTCGGGCATTGGCGGCGTTCAGCAGGCGCAGGCGCACCCAGCCGCGGGAAACATCAACATAGGGATTCTGCACGCCGTTAACCAGCAGCGTATCCCCGAGAAATCCGCCTTCTGACGGCGGGTTATACACCGGCGTGGCAAAGTTATCGAGGCGCTTATCCTGAATCACCAGCGGAAAATCATCCACGCCATAGTGTTTAGGCAGCGGCAGAGATTTGCTCACCTCATCTTCAATCAGCCACATTCCAGCCAGACCATTGTAGACGTGCGGTGCCATATGATTCGGCGTGCTGGCGTGATACCACAGCGTCGCCGCTCCCTGCCGGATAGGCAGCACCGGCGACCAGTCAGCACCCGCTGACATCAGGCGGGGTGCCCCGCCCATCAGCGCGCCCGGCACCTGCAGACCGCTGACCGTCATCGCCACCGGCTCATTAAGCCGGTTGCTGTAGATAAGTTTGACGTCATCACCGCTGTAAACCCGTACGGTCGGCCCCAGATAGAGGCCGTTAATGCCCCAGACCGGTACTTTGCTGCCGCTGCCCGTAAACGACCAGTGGCTGCGCTGCAGCGTCAGAAACAGTGGCTGTCCGCGACGGGATTCAATCAGCGGCGGGACCGGCAGCGGGACATCGCCTGCCGGAGCAGCGGCGCGGGCTGAAAAAGGCAATGCCGATGAAGCCAGCGCAACGCCGGCAGAAAGCTGAATAAAGTGACGTCTGCTGCAAGACATAAAACTTCAGACCTTTTGAGCGTGGCGTAAAACGCCGTGTCCATGTTGTTGTTGTTAATTTTGCTGTGGTGCGCAGGGGCAGTATTCACCGCCCCCGGATAAGGCTCAGATTTTACCGTTTTTTTCGCGTTCAGCGACTTCTGCGTTTAACTCTTCCAGCTTAGCAGACATTATTTCACGGCAGTGGGTCGCCAGCTTACGCACAGAGGCGGTCTCAAACTGGGCGGTATCGACCGGTGGCAGCATCTCTACAATCACCAGGCCATTCTTCCAGCGATTCATATTAATTTTGCCGTGGGTATTAGAGACCACGATCGGGATAATCGGTACGCCGGCAGCAACAGCCGCGTGAAACGCGCCGGTCTTAAACGGCAGCAGTCCGCGACCACGGCTGCGCGTACCTTCCGGGAACATCCAGAACGAGATACGCTTCTTTTTAAACTGCCCGACAATCTCTCCAATCGTGCCGTGTGCTTTGGCACGGTTATCGCGATCGATCAGCAGGTTGCCTGTCAGCCAGTAGAGCTGCCCGAAAAACGGGATCCACAACAGGCTCTTTTTGCCTACGGTCACGGTGGTCGGCTGTACGATTTTCGCTGCCGTGATCATGTCATAATTGTTCTGATGGTTTGCGATGTAGATAGCATTACCGTAATTCGCTGCTTCTGCGGGCCTGCGCAGTTCAACTTTAACGCCCAGCACCCCGGAGAGCCGGCCAAAAAGATGGCCAAACGTCGCCACATGGCGCGGGTTGCGCGGTGAAAACAGGCACCAGATGCTGCCGAATACACAGACCAGTATGGAATAAATGATAATAATTATTGCGCGTAAAATTAGTAGCATAGCGTCCTCAAAAAAGTACTCCTTTGCAGATAACCCGATTACTCTGCAGCTGCGTCACGCTTAGGGCGTGCCGGCGCATTGACTTCAACGCTGTCAATACGCTGCAGGCCGCGTGATACGCTGCCACGACGGCCGCGATCGGCCCGCACTTTTTGCAGATCTTCATCGCGCAGGATCAGCTTACGTTTACCCACATAGAGAGTAAGGGTGCTGCCCGGCGTCAGAATCAGTAGCCACTGCAGCCGGTCGGCGCCGGAGGCGGCGTCTGCGGCAGGAATAGAGATAATCTTATTGCCTTTGCCTTTTGACATTTGCGGCAGGTCAGCCACCGGGAACATCAGCATTCTGCCCGCCTGGGTAATGGCCAGCAGCATGTCATCACCGGAGTTGACCGCCAGCGGCGTCATGACGCGGGCATTTTCCGGCAGCGTCAGCAGCGCTTTACCGGCCCGGTTGCGCGATACCAGATCGGCAAAGGTGCAGATAAAGCCGTAGCCGGCATCCGAGGCCATCAGCAGCTTCTGATCGTCCGCTTCCATCAGCACCTGTTCCATGACCGCGCCCGGCGGAAGCGTCAGCTTGCCGGTCAGCGGTTCGCCCTGCCCGCGCGCCGATGGCAGGGAGGTGGGATCGAGCGTATAGCTGCGTCCGGTGGAGTCAATAAACGCCACCGGCTGATTGCTCTTGCCGCGCGCGGCCGCGCGATAGCTGTCTCCCGCTTTGTAGCTCAGGCCGGTGGGGTCGATATCGTGCCCTTTGGCGCTGCGCACCCAGCCCATCTGCGACAGCACGATGGTCACCGGCTCGGCGCTCACCAGCTCATTTTCGCTCAGCGCTTTGGCTTCTTCGCGCTCATGAAGCGGTGAGCGACGCTCATCGCCGTACGCCTGACTGTCAGCCTGCAGCTCTTTCTTCAGCAGGCTGTTCATTTTGCGTTCAGACGCGAGCGTAGCCTGCAGCTGATCGCGCTCTTTCTCCAGTTCGGCCTGCTCGCCGCGGATTTTCATCTCTTCGAGTTTCGCAAGATGGCGCAGCTTCAGTTCCAGAATCGCTTCTGCCTGCGTTTCGCTGATTGCAAAGCGCGACATCAGGACCGCTTTGGGTTCATCTTCACTGCGGATGATGTGGATCACATCATCAATGTTCAGAAACGCAACCAGCAGCCCCTCAAGGATATGCAGGCGGCGCAGCACGCGCTCAAGCCGGTAATTCAGGCGGCGCGTGACCGTATCGCGCCGGTAAATCAGCCATTCAGAGAGGATTTCCAGCAGGTTTTTCACTGCCGGACGGTTATCCAGACCAATCATGTTCAGGTTAACGCGGTAGCTCTTTTCCAGATCGGTGGTGGCAAAGAGATGATGCATGACCTGATCGAGATCGACACGGTTTGAGCGCGGTACAATCACCAGCCGCGTCGGGTTTTCGTGATCGGATTCGTCACGCAGATCCTCAATCATCGGCAGTTTTTTGTTACGCATCTGGGCAGCAATCTGCTCCAGCACGCGCGCGCCGGAAACCTGATGCGGCAGCGCGGTGATCACTGCCTCACCCTCTTCTTTTTTCCAGACAGCACGCTGGCGGACCGATCCGCGCCCGCTCTGGTAGATCTTGCGGATCTCTTCACGCGGCGTAATGATCTCGGCTTCCGTCGGATAGTCGGGCCCCTGCACGATATCCAGCAGCTCATCCAGCGTGGTTTTGGGTTTGTCGATCAGCCGTACTGCAGCTTCTGCTACTTCACGCAGGTTGTGCGGCGGAATGTCCGTTGCCATGCCGACGGCGATACCGGTGGTGCCGTTAAGCAGAATGTTGGGCAGCCGCGCCGGCAGCATTTTGGGTTCCTGCAGCGTGCCGTCAAAATTCGGGATGTAATCAACCGTGCCCTGACCCAGCTCGCTGAGCAGCACTTCAGCATATTTAGAGAGGCGCGATTCGGTATAGCGCATCGCGGCAAAGGATTTGGGATCGTCCGGTGCGCCCCAGTTACCCTGACCATCAACCAGCGGATAACGATAGGAGAACGGCTGCGCCATCAATACCATCGCTTCATAACAGGCGCTATCGCCATGCGGATGATATTTACCCAGCACGTCACCAACGGTGCGCGCTGACTTCTTAAATTTGGCGCTGGCGCTCAGGCCCAGCTCTGACATGGCGTAGACGATACGGCGCTGCACCGGCTTCAGACCGTCACCGATATAGGGCAGCGCGCGATCCATAATCACATACATGGAGTAATCCAGGTACGCTTTTTCGGTAAACTTGTGCAGGGCAAGACGCTCTGCACCATCCTGCGTCATTTCGCTCATTACGTTTGCATCCTCACTTCGTGGCCCGCACCGACGGGTCATTTGGCGAGGATAGTACCTTATTCACGCGAGTTAGTCACAGAGAAGCCGTGTCTCTGCGGCAGAAAGGTTTGCGTTAAAAAACAACAGTACAGTAAACGAATCTGGCTGTTTTAAACCGTTGAGAAAACGCGGGTTTCCCGCAGCAAAAATGCCGTTACTCTGTACCGCATCAGGGCGCTGTACCGAGCCATTCTTTCTGGATCGCCGCATATTCGCCCGTCGCCGTTGCCAGATGCAGCCACTGATCCACATAGAGTTTCCAGCTCATATCATCGCGCGGCAGCATGTAGGCTTTTTCGCCATACTGCATCGGCTTATCCGGATTAATGGCGCAAAGCGACGGGTAGTGCTGCTGCTGAAACTGTGCTTCAGACGCGTCGGTGATCATCACATCCGCTTTTTTATCTGCCAGCTGCTGAAAGATGATCGTATTTTCTGCCAGCTGCAGCGTAGCCTGCGGCAAATGGCTGTGCACAAAGGCTTCGTTGGTGCCCCCGGCAGGCTCAATCACCCGCACCTCGCGCCGGTTGATCTGCTCAATGGTCTGATAGCGCGCTTTGTCCTCACAGCGCACCAGCGGAATTTTGCCATCTGTTCCCAGCGGTCGGGCAAACCAGGCGATTTTCTGGCGTTTCAGCGTGACCGATACGCCACCCAGCGCGATATCACACTGGCGGGCAACAAAATCGGCACTCAGCGTTTTCCAGGTCGTCGGCACCCAGGCTACTTTGGCCCCCAGGCTGGCGGCCAGCGACTGCGCCATGCTGATATCCAGCCCTTCGTAGTTACCGTCACTGCGCAGAAAGCTGTAGGGCTTATAGTCGCCGGTGGTACAGACGCGCAGCGTCTGCTGTTGCTGAATGAGATCGAGACGTGACTGTGCCTGAGCCGCGCCTGCTACCAGCAGCAGCGCGACAGTTACCTGTTTTTTCATGGTCTCTTCTTATTTTTAATGGTGGGTTGCGCACAGAGTGTTTCACAGGCCGGAGCATTATTGCTTTATAAGCAACAGTATTGTGACCCGTGGCACATTTTTCTGTGCGGCTTTCACGCGTAAAGTGGGCCGCATCAAACTAACATTCAGGTGCAAAACATTATGAGCAACATTCTGATCATTGACGGCGGCAAAACCTTTGCTCACTCAAAAGGCGAGCTCAATCATACGCTGACTGACGTTGCGGCCAGCCAGCTGCGCGATCTGGGTCATCAGGTCTCTGTCACGCTGGCTGACAGTAACTACGACGTCGCAGAGGAGATCCGGAAGTATCTGGACAGCGATGTGGTGATCTATCAGATGCCGGGCTGGTGGATGGGCGAGCCGTGGACGGTAAAAAAATATATTGATGAGGTCTTTACCGAAGGGCACGGTAAACTCTACGCCAGCGATGGCCGCTCACGCAGCGACGCCGGCAAAAAGTATGGGTCCGGCGGCCTGATTCAGGGTAAAAAATATATGCTGTCGCTGACGTGGAACGCGCCGCTGGAAGCCTTTACCGAAGCCGATCAGTTCTTTGAAGGCGTGGGCGTGGATGGCCTCTATCTGCACTTCCATAAGGCGAATCAGTTCCTCGGAATGGAGGCGCTGCCCACCTTTATCTGCAATGACGTTATCAAACAGCCCGATGTGCCGCGCGATATTGCACGTTATCGGACTCATCTCAGCGCAATCTTTGCTTAACTGTAAGCACAACGGGAAAAGAGGAAGCGCTATGTTAACGGTCGTTGCTGAAATTTGTGTTAAACCGGGTCGTCGTCAGGCGGTGCTGGATGCAATTAATGAGCTGATTCCGGCGGTACTGCAGGAAGAGGGTTGCCATCAGTATGATGCACTGCTCGACCATCAGGCACAGGTGCCGTGGAAGCAAAATTCACCCGACTCCATCTTTATGCTGGAGCAGTGGGCGTCGCTGCGGGCGCTGGAGCAGCATCAGCAGATGCCGCATATGGATGCACACCGCGCCCGAATCAAAGATGATGTAGTGGATGTGAAAATTCTGGTGCTGGAACCGGCCAGCTGACTTTTCCTGAGACAACGCTCTGGCTAAGCCGGAGCGTCTGTCACCCTGATGCCTAAATCAGCTGCTGACGCTGGATTTTCTCCTGCAGGAAATCAAGAAAGCAGGTGACGCGCGAGCTCAGCGTCTGATTGCGATAGTAGACGGCATGCACCGGCAGGCGTAACTCCCGGGTTTCGCTGGCCAGCACATCCATCAGCCGCCCCTGTTCACGATCTTCCCGGCTGACAAAATCAGAGAGTCTGACAATGCCCAGCCCCTGCAGGGCCAGCTGACGCAGCGTTTCGCCGCTGGAGGCGGTCAGAGTCGGCTTAATACGCAGGAATTCGCCCTCCTGCTGCCAGACGGGCCAGATATTATGGGTATCCAGCTGGCTAAAGCCAATCAGCTGATGCTGGCTCAGCGCGGCCACGCTGCCGGGTACGCCATGTTTTGCCAGATAGTCCGGGCTGGCGACCAGCCGTGTAGCGCTGCTGCCTAATACTCTGGCGCGCAGCGTCGAGTCACGCAGTTCACCGATGCGAATCGCGATATCGGTTTGCTGCTCCAGCAGATCAATAACGATATCGTCTGTGTTCAGTTCAAGCTCAATTTGCGGATACTGTTGCCGGAACTCCGCCAGCAGCGGCACAATCACGTGCAGCATAAAGGGCGTATTGGCGTTAATGCGCAGTCGACCGGCGGGCGTCTCACGCCGGCGGGCAATCTGCTCTTCGGCCCGCTCAACGGATGTCAGGATCTGGCGGGCGTGCTCAAGAAAAATAACGCCTTCATCGGTCAGCGCCAGACGGCGCGTGGTGCGATGCATCAGCGTGGTCTGTAGCTTACTCTCCAGCCGGCTGAGCGCGCGGCTGATGCCGGAAGTGGTCTGCTCCAGCTGTTCTGCAGCGGCGGTAATTGAACCGCTATCAACCACCGCCACCCATGCGCGCAGCTCTTCGAGCGTAATCTTCACCGTGTTATCCTCAGCGCGCGTCGCCACGATTAAACGTCGAGATCGGCGAGATCGCCTTTCTCCTGCAACCAGTTGCGGCGATCTTCAGACCGTTTCTTCGCCAGCAGCATATCCATTATGCGCAGAGTCTGTTCAATATCTTCATCTGCAATCGTCAGCTGTACCAGACGCCGGGTGTTCGGATCGAGTGTGGTTTCGCGCAGCTGGAGCGGGTTCATTTCACCCAGGCCTTTAAAACGCTGCACGTTAGGCTTGCCTTTTTTCCGCTTCAGCTGCTCCAGCACGCCCTCTTTTTCATCTTCATCCAGCGCATAGTAAACCTCTTTACCAAGATCGATACGGTAGAGCGGCGGCATCGCGACATAGACGTGCCCGTGCTGCACCAGTGAACGGAAGTGCTTCACAAACAGCGCGCACAGCAGCGTGGCGATGTGCAGGCCATCGGAGTCCGCATCCGCCAGGATACAGATTTTGCCGTAGCGCAGCTGGCTCAGATCTTCGCTATCCGGGTCGATGCCAATCGCCACGGAGATGTCATGCACCTCCTGCGACGCCAGCACTTCATCAGAAGAGACCTCCCAGGTATTCAGGATCTTACCTTTCAGCGGCATAATCGCCTGGTATTCGCGATCGCGCGCCTGTTTGGCCGATCCGCCCGCTGAGTCGCCCTCAACCAGGAACAGCTCGGTTTTGTTCAGATCCTGGGCGGTGCAGTCTGCCAGTTTGCCCGGCAGCGCCGGTCCGCTGGTGAGCTTTTTACGCACCACTTTTTTCGCCGCGCGCATACGGCGCTGCGCGCTGGAGATCGCCAGCTCAGCCAGCATTTCTGCCGCCTGCACGTTCTGATTCAGCCACAGGCTGAACGCATCTTTCACCACCGCCGAAACAAAGGCCGCACACTGACGCGACGAGAGACGTTCTTTAGTCTGACCGGCAAACTGCGGATCCTGCATTTTTACCGATAACACATAGGCGCAGCGATCCCAGATATCTTCCGCTGACAGCTTAACGCCACGCGGTAAGATATTGCGGTATTCACAGAATTCGCGCATGGCATCCAGCAGTCCCTGACGCAGGCCGTTCACGTGCGTTCCGCCCTGCATGGTCGGGATCAGGTTAACGTAGCTTTCCGTCAGCAGCTCGCCCCCTTCCGGTAACCACAGCAGTGCCCAGTCTACCGCCTCCACGTCGCCGGCAAAGCTGCCTGTAAACGGCGTTTCCGGCAGCGTGGGCAGCCCGTTGACCGCCTCACTCAGATAATCGGTCAGACCATCCTGATACAGCCAGGTCTGCTCGCTGTTATTCACCTTATCTTTAAAGACAATCTCAACGCCGGGACAGAGTACCGCTTTCGCTTTGAGCAGATGTTTCAGACGTGATACGGAAAAGCGCGGGCTGTCGAAGAAGCTGACATCAGGCCAGAAATGGACGCTGGTGCCCGTGTTACGTTTGGCGACCGTACCTATCACTTTGAGGTCTTCAACCTTTTCGCCATGCTCAAAAGCGATACGATACACCTCGCCATTACGCCGAACGGTGACTTCAACCCGCGTGGATAGCGCGTTGACAACCGAGATGCCCACACCGTGCAGGCCGCCGGAAAACTGGTAGTTTTTACCGGAGAATTTACCGCCTGCGTGCAGCCGGCACAGGATCAGTTCAACGGCTGGCACGCCCTCTTCCGGGTGAATGTCCACCGGCATACCGCGTCCGTCGTCGATCACTTCCAGCGACTGATCGGCGTGCAGGATCACCTCGACCCGGCTGGCATGACCCGCCAGCGCTTCATCCACGCTGTTATCGATGACTTCCTGGCCCAGATGGTTTGGCCGGGTGGTATCGGTATACATTCCCGGACGACGACGCACAGGCTCGAGGCCGGTTAAGACCTCAATCGCGTCAGCATTATAGTTTGATTGGCTCATTGTATTTGTCTGATGAACAAGAGGAAAAGGAGCCCATGACGCAGCTTAGGAAAGGGATAGCCCCAGAAAATCTACTATCTGCGTAAAATGGCGTTCAAATCCGATAAAGGCGTGATTGCCGCCCTCTTCAACCGTCTGCCGGCATGCGCTGTAGTAATTCAGCGCCTGGCGATAGTCGAGGATCTCATCGCCGGTCTGCTGCAATAACCAGAGCAGATCGGGCGCGTCAAGCGGGTCAATCTGCATCACTTTCAGATCGTAAATATGGCGTGACTCTAACACATATTGCTGGCCGGTGTAGGGATTACGGTTCTCGCCCAGATAATCCGTCAGCAGCTCAAACGGGCGAACGGCCGGATTCACCACCACCGCCGGCAGCATGAAACATTGCGACAGCCAGGTCGCAAAATAGCCGCCCAGCGACGAGCCAACCAGCCCCAGCGGCTCCCCGGTATGCTGCATCACGAGCTCTTCCAGCAGGCTGGCGGCCTCTTCCGGAAAAGCGGGCAGCTGAGGCACCAGAACATTAATGTGCGGCTGTTCTGCGGCACACCACGCCTGCAGCTGCGTCGCTTTGGCTGATTGCGGCGAACTGTTAAATCCGTGCAGGTAAAGAAGCGTTGCCATCAATCAATACCCATCCGAGTCGAGGTCAGGCCGGAACATATCGCTTTGCAGACGATTCACTTCTGTATGCAGTGAGCCATCCGCCTCTAACGTCAGCCAGCGCCAGCCTGGGGCCAGCGTGTCAATGGTAAAACTGGTGCAGTGGGGTTTGAACTGAACGCAGGTAGAAGGCGAGGCCAGCACCCGACGCCCCTGCCAGCGAAGATCGAGTTCCTGATGAATATGGCCACACACCAGATGTTGCGCCTGCGGAAAAGCCTGTAATACCGCTTCCAGCTGATGCGGATTGCGCAGGCTATGCTGGTCGAGCCAGGTACAGCCGGAGGGCACCGGATGATGGTGCAGCAGTATCAGCGAGTGCCGCTCAGGAAACCGCGCGAGGGACTCTGCCAGCCACTCCAGCTGATAGTCGCTCAGCATGCCGTGCGGCACGCCAGATACCTGGCTATCCAGCAGCAGCAGCTGCCACTGCTCGCCCAGCAAAACATGTTTATCTGCCGCAATCCCTGCTTCCGCAAGGGTGTTCACCATGGCTGGCTGGAAGTCATGATTGCCAGGCAGCCAGACGCAGGGCTTTTGCAGGCGGGAAATGCCGGTAATAAAATGCTGGTACGCTTCCACGGTATGATCCTGCGCCAGATCGCCGGTCGCGATAATCAGATCGTATTCGTGCTGCTGTGACGCGATAGCATCAAGCACTGCATCGAAGCTTGCCCAGGTATTCACCCCCAGCAAAGATTGGTGCTTCCCTGCGAAGAGATGGGTATCAGTGATCTGCAGGATCCGGATGGCGGATCCTGGTGCCGCAGGAAGAGTGAGCAGGCTATCCAAAGCGTTTCCTTAATCTCCACGCCATCAATGCGTCAGACGCGTTTAGCAAACAGGCACGGCCAGTGCGCCGTGCGCCAGGCAGTAGCGCAGCCAGTCAGCCAGAAACTGGTTAATCTGATGTTTTTCATCACGCTGATGTAGTTTTTTATTAGGATAATCATAACGTGCTTTAAAGCGATAGATCTGCTGTGTGGAACACACTTCGGCGACCATCGCATCGTGATAGAGCCGTACTGACATTGCGGGCAGGCTCCAGTAGCTTACCGCAGGCGCAATCTGACGGATTTCAACCAGCGTAGTGTAACGCGTTGATTCCTCTATCGTCAGCTGATAACGGGCGCCGTTGACCTGATAGATCACCGAGGCGCCTGCTTCATCACTGCGCGGCAGCAGGCGACGCAGCTGCGCGAAGTTCGTTTCGCACAGGCGCATCATTTCGGGAAAATCAGGGGTATAGCGCTGTTTCATTTTACCGTCCACTCACGTCGTAGTCTTTCATGGTGCAACGCCAGCCATTGCAGCGCAATGACAGAAGCTGCGTTATCAATAATCCCCTCTTCCACCCAGCGGTAAGCCTGTTCGCGGCTGACCACATGCACGAGAATATCCTCATTCTCTTCCTCCAGCCCATGGTTCCCTTCTGCCAGGCTGGCATCCACTTCACCCACCAGCACTGATAACCGCTCAGAGGTGCCGCCAGGGCTGGCTAAATAACTGATAACGGGTTTAACGCGCCCGACGTTCAGGCCCGCTTCTTCCTGTGCTTCGCGTCGCACCACGGCTTCCGGCGTTTCTCCGGGCTCAATGATACCTGCCACCATCTCCAGCAGCCAGGGTGTGGCGCTGGAATCAAAAGCCGGAATGCGGATCTGTTCGATTAAGACGACTTCGTCACGCAGGGGATCATAGGGTAGCAGCACGGCAGCGTGTCCGCGCTCGAAAACTTCACGCACCACTTCACCACTCATTCCGCCATTAAAAAGACGGTGGCGAAAGCGATAGCTGACGATGGAAAAAAAACCGTCATAACGGGTATCGCGTGCAATAATTTCTACATCGTTTTTTGTGAAAGTCACAGGGGATTTTTTTTCGCCCGCCATCGTCTGGTTCCTTATGCAGATTGGGATAGAACATCGAAAAGCCAACCCTGGTGCTCTGTCCGAGTGGTTCTTTCTGAATTATTTACGTAAATTAGGGAAAGAAGGCACGTTCAGCCAACCTATCTCTGACAGCGCCTCTGTAAAATCGGCGATTATTTTTTTGGCTTAGCAGCAGCACTTTTCGCGTCACAGGCTGCAACAAAAGGAATGCAAATGAAAAAACTGCTCCCATTTTTTATTGGACTGAGCCTGGGCGGATTCAGCCTTGCCAGCCAGGCAGAAAACCTGCTGCAGGTTTATCAGCAGGCGCGCCTGAGCAATCCCGATCTGCGCGCCTCTGCCGCCGATCGCGACGCCGCGTTTGAAAAGATCAACGAAGCGCGCAGCCCGTTGCTGCCGCAGCTGGGTCTGGGTGCAGATTACACCTACAATAATGGCTATCGCGATAGCAGCGGTCTGAACACCACCACTAAAAGTGCCTCGCTGCAATTAACGCAGACGATTTTTGATATGTCAAAGTGGCGTAGCCTGACGCTGCAGGAAAAAACCGCTGGCATCCAGGATGTCACCTACCAGGTTGCGCAGCAGGATCTCATCCTTAATACCGCGACCGCTTATTTCAACGTGCTGAATGCGATTGATACGCTCTCTTATACCGAAGCGCAGAAACAGTCTATCTATCGCGAGCTGGACCAAACCACGCAGCGCTTTAATGTCGGCCTGGTGGCGATTACTGATGTGCAGAACGCCCGTGCACAGTATGACAGCGTGCTGGCAAATGAAGTGACGGCCCGAAACACGCTGGATAATGCGGTTGAATCACTGCGCCAGATCACCGGGATGGATTACCTCTCCCTGGCATCGCTGAGCATTGACCGTTTTAAAACTGCACGCCCTGATGCGGTCGCCAGCCTGCTGAAACAGGCTGAGAGTCGTAACCTCAACCTGCTCTCTGCGCGTCTGAGCCAGGATCTGGCGCGTGAACAGATCCGCTATGCTGAATCGGGCCATATGCCTACGCTGGATCTGACCGCATCCACCGGTCTGTCTAACAATAAATATAGCGGCAGCCGGGCGAATCAGAGCATCACCAACAACGACTCCATATCGGGTTCAAATCAGGTTGGCCTGAGTTTCTCCTTACCGCTCTACAGCGGCGGTTCAGTGACCTCGCAGGTGAAACAGGCGCAGTACAATTTTGTTGCCGCCAGCGAACAGCTGGAAGGTGCGCATCGCAGCGCGGTGCAGACCGTACGCTCCTCGTTTAACAACGTGAATGCGTCAATCAGCAGCATTGACGCGTACAAACAGGCGGTGATCTCTGCGCAAAGCTCACTGGACGCCTCTGAAGCAGGCTATCAGGTGGGTACCCGTACGATTGTTGATGTCCTGGACGCGACCACCACGCTGTTTAATGCTAAACAGCAGCTCTCTAACGCCCGTTACAGCTATCTGATTAACCAGCTGAATATCAAATATGCGCTGGGTACCCTCAATGAACAGGACCTGCAGCAGCTGAACAGCGCGCTGGGTAAAGAGGTAACGACCTCACCTGAAGTGGTCGCGCCGGAAAACAGCCAGCAGACCGCACAGGCCGACAGTGCACCGCAGGCGGCAGCCTCCGCACCGGCGGCACCTGCTCAGCCGGCAGCACGCAACAGTGGCAATCCATTCAGCCGCTGATACGCAAAGGGGCCCCTGCGGCCCCTTTCGCATTTGAACGTATAGGTACGTAAAGATCCGCAGCCTGTCAGGCTTCTCGCTTTAAATCCCCCCTTGCATCACCTATCCTGACGTCAACTCTGGGTACAGGATAATCACTATGAAACGGACCAAAAATATCCGTCATGCCGCTTTTCGTAAAGGCTGGCAGGCACGTCATCTTACGCCCGTCGCGCTGGCAGTAACCGCCGTATTTATGCTGGCAGGCTGCGAACAGAGCGATGAAACGGTTTCGCTCTATCAGAACGCTGACGACTGTGCGAAAGCCAATCCGGATCAGAGCAGTCAATGTAAAGCTGCTTATAACAATGCGCTGAAAGAAGCGGAACGTACCGCGCCTAAATATGCCTCACGCGAAGATTGCGTGGCGGAATTTGGCGAAAACCAGTGTCAGCAGGCACCGGCTCAGGCGGGCGCGGGCACCACCGCAAACAATGCCGAAGCCCAGCACAGCGGCGGCTTCTGGATGCCGCTGATGGCTGGCTACATGATGGGACGCATGATGGGTGGCGGCGCCGGTTTTGCGCAACAGCCGCTGTTCTCCCCGAAAACGCCAGCCAGTCCGGCTAACGGACAGTTTGTGGACGCCACCGGTAAAAACTATGGCTCAGCCACCTCTGGCCGCACCATGAACGTGCCTAAAACCGCTATGGCACCTAAACCGGCCACCACCTCCACCATTACCCGCGGTGGCTTTGGTGAGACGGTCGCGAAGCAAAACAGTATGCAGCGCAGCAGCGCCAGCGGCACCAGCAGTCGCTCGCTGGGGGGCTAAGCGCCGTATGCAACGTATTGCTATCAGCGAGCGCCCGGACTGGCGCGCAAAAGCCACTGAATATGGCTTTCAGTTTCACACCATGTATGGCGAGCCCTACTGGTGTGAAGAGGCCTATTATCAGTTTACGCTGGCGCAGGTGGAGACGCTGGAAACCGTTACGGCAGAGCTGCATCAGATGTGCCTGCAGGCGGTGGAAAAAGTGGTTAACAGCGATGCGCTGCTGACCCGCTTCTGCATTCCGAAACACACCTGGGATTTTGTCCGCGAATCCTGGGCGCAGCGTCAGCCCTCGCTCTACTCCCGCCTTGATTTAGTGTGGGATGGCAGCGGCGACATCAAGCTGCTGGAAAATAACGCCGACACGCCGACGTCACTCTATGAAGCCGCGTTTTTTCAGTGGATCTGGCTCGAAGATCAGCTTAAAGCGGGCAACCTGCCGGCGGGCAGCGATCAGTTCAACAGCCTGCAGGAGAAGCTGATTGAGCGGTTTGCGGTTCTGCAGCAGCAGCACGGCTTTAACTTGCTGCACTTTGCCTGCTGCCGTGATACGGAAGAGGATCGCGCGACGGTACAGTATCTGCAGGATTGCGCCACAGAAGCGGGGCTTCCCGGCGAGTTTCTCTATATTGATGAGATTGGACTGGGCGAAAAAGGCCAGTTTACCGACCAGCACGATCGCGTCATCAGCAATCTGTTCAAGCTTTACCCCTGGGAGTTCATGCTGCGGGAGGTGTTTTCGACCAAGCTGGCCGATGCCGGCGTACGCTGGCTGGAACCCGCCTGGAAAAGCATCCTCTCCAATAAAGCGCTGCTGCCGCTGCTGTGGGAGATGTTTCCGGATCATCCCAATCTGCTGCCCGCCTGGTTTGCGGATGACAGTCAGGCGCCGCAGATGGATAAATATGTGGTGAAGCCGCTGTTCTCCCGTGAGGGTGCGAACATTCGCATTATCGAAAACGGCAATGAAATCGCGCGTGCTGACGGTCCCTATGGCGAAGAGGGCATGATTATTCAGCAGTTCTGCGCGCTGCCCAAATTCGGTGACAGCTATACGCTGATTGGCAGCTGGCTGATAGACGATCAGCCGGCGGGTATCGGCTTACGTGAGGATCGGGCGCTGATTACCCAGGATCTGTCTCGCTTCTATCCCCATACCTTTATCGGTTAGTCCGGTGGCGCATTCCGGTGCGCCATGTTTATGCCTGCGGCTGACGCAGGCCGCTACCCCACCTGCGCTGACAGCATACTGATCGCGCCCATCTCCATGCCTTCAACCGGCACGCTGACCGCCTCACCCGCTGCGCGTGCGCCCAGAATATAGAGCAGCGGCAGATAGTGTTCAGCCGTCGGATGCGAAAGCGCCGCGCCCGGATGTTGCTGATAGTTAACCAGCGGATGATCGCCCGCCGCAGCGTCGCTGCGCAGATTATCACGCACATACTGGTTAAACCCGTCGGCCCACGGATACACCGGCGCAGCCCCCTGCCACTGCAGCTTGCGCAGGTTATGCACCACGTTGCCGCTCGCCACCAGCAGGATCCCTTCATCGCGCAGCGCAGCCAGTTTACGTCCTGCCTCAAAATGCCACTCAGCAGAACGGGTACTGTCCACGCTGAGCTGCACCAGCGGAATATCCGCCTCAGGATACATTCTGGCCAGCAGGCCCCACGAGCCGTGATCGAACCCCCAGCTCTCATCTTTTTCTGTCAGCGGCAGCAGCTCTGTCACACGCTGCGCCAGCGCAGGCGATCCGGGCGCCGGGTAGCGCACGTCAAACAGCGCCTGCGGGAATCCGCCAAAATCGTGAATGGTGCGCGGCTGTTCCATGGCCGTTACCCGCGTCCCGCGCGTGTACCAGTGCGCCGAGATAGCAAGGATAGCGCGCGGCCGCGGCAGATCTCTGCCCAGCTGCTGCCATACCCGGGTATAGCGATTTTCTTCCAGCACATTCATCGGGCTGCCATGACCCAGAAACAGAGCAGGCATACGACCGTCACGCATTTTCATACCTCATCGCTGTTGCTTTCATGCGCAATACGATACGCGCTTACATGAGCCTGTGAACGCGGAGATGCGTGAGCATGTCTGTCAGCAAATTTGAACAAGCGCAAACGACATAACTTTACGCTTAATAACTCGATATTTTATAAGGTTAATTATAATGTAACTGGTAATCATTATCATCGTGGAGCGTGCTATGTCGGTGCCTTTACTGCTCACTGTTCTGGCCGGTGGTGCTACCTTTATTGGCGCCCTGTTCGGCATCCTCGGTCAAAAGCCTTCAAACCGCCTGCTTGCTTTTGCGCTTGGCTTCGCAGCCGGCATTATGTTGCTGATCTCGCTAATGGAGATGCTGCCCGCGGCGCTGCATACCGCAGGCATGTCGCCGATGCTGGGGTACGGTATGTTTATGCTTGGTCTGATCGGGTATTTCGCCATGGATCGCCTGCTGCCGCATCAGCATCCGCAGGATCTGATGGCCACTCACGGGCGTCCGGTTAACCTGAAGCGAACCGCCGTGCTGCTGACGCTGGGTATCAGCCTGCACAATTTTCCTGAGGGGGTGGCCACCTTTGTTACCGCCAGCAGTGATATGGAGCTGGGGCTGGGCATCGCTTTAGCCGTGGCGATTCACAACATTCCTGAAGGACTGGCGGTTGCCGGGCCGATGTATGCGGCGACCGGCTCCAAAGCCAAAGCGCTGTTCTGGGCCTGTATTTCCGGTATGGCGGAGATTCTGGGCGGCGTCATCGCCTTTCTGCTGCTGGGTCCGGCGCTGTCGCCGGTCGTGATTGCCGCCATTATGGCCGCCGTTGCAGGAATTATGGTTGCGCTCTCGGTGGATGAACTGATGCCGCTGGCGCGCGAGATCGATCCGCACAACAACCCGAGCTATGGCGTACTGTGTGGAATGACGGTGATGGGGCTGAGTCTGACACTGCTGCAGACCGCCGGCGCTGGCTGATTTTCCGGGCTCCGGCTGGTCTGCTTTTCTCTACCGGCGTTAGCTGGCCTGGCGGGTTTCGCGCTGGCGGCGATAAGCCACCAGATCTTCGATAGTCACTACCGGCATATCATGCTGCTGCGCAAAGGCGATCGCTTCAGGCGCGCGCGCCATGCTGCCATCGTCATTGGTCAGTTCGCACAGCACGCCTGCCGGTTTAAAGCCCGCAAGCGTAACCAAATCGAGCGTGGCTTCGGTATGACCGCCGCGCGTCAGTACGCCACCTTCGCGCGCGCGCAGCGGGAAAACGTGTCCCGGACGGTGCAGGTCAGCTGGTTTAGCGTTATCGGCAATTGCGGCGCGGATAGTGGTGATGCGGTCAGCCGCAGAGACGCCGGTGGTCACACCCGCAGCGGCTTCAATCGTTACGGTAAACCCGGTGCCGTAAGAGCTGGTGTTGTTCTCGACCATCATCGGCAGATCGAGCTGCTGACGGCGGGCCTCATTAATGCAGAGGCAGACAATCCCGCTGCCGTGGCGGATAGTCAGCGCCATCTGCTCTGTAGTCATGGTTTCGGCGGCAAAAATCATATCGCCTTCGTTTTCGCGATCTTCATCGTCAAGAACCATCACACCGCGACCGTTACGCAGTGCGTCAAGTGCACGTTCTACACGCTGTTCCGGCGTGCCAAATTCAGAAAGAAGCGTCTGATTCATGGTAATTAACCTTAAAATATTATGAGTTACCAGAACCAGGGCGAGCTTAGGAGTGCGTGAAAAATACACATGGCAAAAACGTGACGCGGGCCTGAACCCGGCTGATGTCGTTACCCTCTCCCATCCGGACTTTAACCGTCGGCCCCGGAATCACACCGGATCTGCTGTCCTTTTACACGGAGGCAAAAGCGCTCGCGGGCTTTCAGCAGAAGCTGATTTACCGCCGGTGGGGAATTTCGCCCCGCCCTGAGAATAAGCAAAATCACTATAGCGTTATTCACCGGGACGGGCAATCGACAAAACGGCAATTGCTTTTGCACATCATGCGTTGCGGATTTCGGGTTTAACCTTTTTGGTTCTGGCATTACACTTACTTCTTGTACCGTCGGAAAACGTGCTGCTCACAGCCACCGCAATCAGGAAATAACCATGATCGACACAAAAAAAATTGAACAACTGGCGCGCCAGGTCCATGAAGCGATGCCGAAAGGTATCCGCGACTTTGGCGACGACGTGGAAAAGAAAATCCGGCAGGTTCTGCAGGCGCAGCTGACCCGTATGGATCTGGTTAACCGTGAAGAGTTTGATGTGCAGACTCAGGTCCTGCTGCGTACCCGCGAAAAGCTGGCAGCCCTGGAGCAGCGTCTGGCAAAACTGGAGAGTGAAAGCCCTGCGGCACCGGCGCCAGCAGTCGTAACGCCCGATCCGGCCGGTAAAATCGATACGCCACAGTAAATATTATCAGCCGGGTGGCTGCTGCCCCCCGGCTGTCGGCTCAGTGACTGCGGATCGTTTTGATAATGTTGGTGGTGGAGATGCCATCTTCAAAGTTAAGCACGCGTACGTCACCGCCGTTCGCCCACACTTCTTTACTGCCTGCGATATCTTCCGGCTTGTAATCTCCGCCTTTCACCAGCAAATCCGGCAGCACATCGGCAATCAGACGCTGCGGCGTATCTTCTTCAAACAGAACGACCCAGTCTACTGCTTCCAGAGCGCTTAGCACGATCATTCGGTTTTCCTGTGGATTAACTGGCCGGGTTTCGCCTTTAAGGCGTCTGGTTGACGCATCGCTATTCACCGCAACAATCAGCCGATCGCCCAGCTTGCGGGCATTGGCGAGGTAAGAGACGTGCCCTGCGTGCAGAATGTCAAACACGCCGTTGGTCATTACCACTTTCTCGCCGCGCTGACGTGCCTGGGCAACAGCGGTTTTCAGCTCGCTCTCCGTCATCACGCCAAAGCCGCTTTCCGGCCGCGCATGGATAGCGTTTTCCAGTTCCACCGTACTGACGGTTGACGTCCCCAGCTTGCCCACCACAACGCCTGCCGCCGCATTGGCAAGGAAACAGGCGTTTTCCAGCGTATCACCCGCCGCAAGGACCGCAGCCAGCACACCAATAACCGTGTCGCCGGCACCGGTCACGTCATACACTTCCTGCGCCTGCGTCGGCATATGCAGAGGCGCTTTGCCCGGCTGCAGCAGCGTCATGCCATTTTCTGAACGAGTCACCAGCAGCGCTGAGAGCGCATAATCAGCGATCAGCTGCATACCCCGGCTGACAATGTCCGCTTCGGTTTTACATTTGCCGGCTACGGCTTCAAATTCAGACAGGTTTGGCGTCAGCAGGGTCGCGCCACGATAGCGCTCAAAATCGGTGCCTTTCGGGTCGATCAGTACCGGTACGCCCGCTTCGCGGGCCAGCCCGATCATGGTCTGTACGCTGCTGAGCGCCCCTTTAGCGTAGTCTGACAGCACCAGTGCACCAGCCTGCGACAGCGACTGACGCATACGATCGTGGATGGGCTGCGGATCGACCTGCTCAAAGCCCTCTTCGAAATCCAGCCGGATCAGCTGCTGATTGCGCGACAGCACGCGCAGCTTGGTGATGGTGGGATGCGTTTTCAGCGCGACAAAATCACAGCTGACGTTAACCTGCTCCAGCGTGCGGCTCAGTACCTGCGCGGCATCATCCTCACCGGTCAGCCCAATCAGACGCGATGCGGCGCCCAGCGCGGCAATGTTCATTGCCACGTTGGCCGCGCCGCCCGGACGTTCTTCAATGGTATCGACTTTGACTACCGGCACCGGCGCCTCGGGTGAAATGCGGCTGGTCGGGCCATACCAGTAGCGGTCTAACATCACATCGCCAACAACCAGTACGGTGGCCTTGCCAAACGCGGGCAGTGTTACTTTCATTTCAGAGACTCCAGACTACGCTCAAAATATTGCGCGGATAATACCATATACCCGCAGCAGGGTAAGATGCTGCCGCACGCCTCAGCTGTCAGGCTCAATCGTGCCCAGCCAGCGCTGCCAGCTGACGTTGACAATCCCGCGCTCGCGGGCAAAACGCTCCGGTGCAACGTGACCCGGCAGCGTCTGCAAAGCCAGATGATGCAGCGCATCACGCAGTGTGACATACGCATCCGTCAGCGCCTGGGCCTCCTGCGCGGGCATGATATCGTGCTGCGCCATCAGAGCAAAAATGCGCACGTTATCTGACCAGCGCGTCAGGGCTGGCTGATGCGCAGCTGACGCTAAGACCAGATACTGGGCAATGAATTCAATGTCAGTGATACCCCCTGCATCTGTTTTTATCTCCCAGCGTCCTTTATGTTTGTTGCTCAGATGCGCCCGCATCTTTTCACGCATTTCGCGTACTTCAGCCCGCAGCGCTGCGGTTGTACGCGGCAGACTGAGAATAGCGTGACGGATCTGCGTAAAACGCGCCATCAGTGCCGGTTCACCAAAGACAATCCGCGCGCGCACCAGCGCCTGATGCTCCCAGGTCCAGGCATCATTGCGCTGATACGCTTCAAAAGCGTCAAAGGTGCTGACCAGCATCCCAGCGGAACCAGAAGGACGCAGGCGGGCATCCACCTCATACAAAATACCGGAAGCGGTACGGGTGCTGAAGAGATGCATGATGCGCTGCGCCAGGCGCAGATAAAACTGCCGTCCGTCGATAACGCGTTCACCGTCAGTCTCTGCGCTCTCCGGACAATCATGCAGAAATACCAGATCGAGATCGGAACTGTAACCCAGCTCCCAGCCTCCCAGCTTGCCATAGCCGATCACGGCAAAGCCGCGCTCGTCATCGTGCGTCAGATGCGAAGGCCGGCCATAGCGCTGTACCATCATCTGCCAGGCCTGCTGCACGACGGATTCAATGATCGCCTCTGCCAGCCAGGTTAAGTGATCGCTTACTTTCATTACCGGCAGCGTCCCGGCGATATCGGCTGCGGCAATACGCAATAGCTGTGCCTGCTTAAACTGGCGCACCGCCTCCAGCTGCTGCTCTTCATCCTCTGCCGGAATACGCAGCAGATATTGCCGCAGCTCGTCCCGGTAGGCGTCAGTAGCGGTGGGCTGATACAGCGTGGCGGGATCAAGCAGCTCATCCAGCAGCAGCGGATAGCGGGCCAGCTGGCTGGCCACCATCGGCGAGGCGGCACACAGGCGGATCAGATGGCGCAGTGCGCCATGATACTCGGTCAGCAGCTCCAGATAGGTGCTGCGCGTCAGCACCCCCAGCAGCAGCGGCGTCAGACGTTCCAGCACGCTGTCAGCATCCTCCCGCGGGGAGATTTCACCCAGCAGGCGCGGCATCAGCTGGTCGAGGGCCAGCCGCCCGCGCGGCCCGATGGTGCGCCGGCTGGCATCTTGCCGGAAGTCATTAAGGACGTAAAAAAAGCGCTGCCGCTGCGTGTCAGACAACTGTGGCACCACCGGCGCCAGCTCATGTTCCTCCAGCGTGTCCTGCCAGAGAGCAGCAAACTCCGCCAGCTCAGGCTGGTCGTCAACGTCCGGGGCATCGTCGCCAATCAGCTCATCAAACACCCTGCGTACATCAGCCATATGCGCCGTCAGCTGTGCCGTCAGCGCCTCCCAGTCGGCGCAGTTCATCGCCCATGCCAGACGCTGCCGGTTGAGCGCATCCTGCGGCAGCGTCTGCGTCTGCTCATCATTGATGCTCTGCAGCAGGTTCTCCAGCCGGCGTAAAAAAAGGTAGGCGTCATGCAGCTGACCGACCTGCTGCGGACGCAGCAGCTCCAGCTCACCAATGGCCTGCAGCACCGGCAGCAATGAGCGCCCCTGAAGTGAGCGCTCACGTCCGCCACGTATCAGCTGAAATACCTGCACAATAAATTCAGTTTCGCGGATGCCGCCTGCGCCCAGCTTAATGTTATCTTTCAGGCCACGGCGGCGCACTTCACGCGCGATCATCCCTTTCATATTGCGCAGCGACTGAATCACGCTGAAGTCGATATAGCGGCGATAGACAAACGGCCGCAGCATCTGCTGCAGCGCCTGGCTCCATTCGCCGCGATCGTCGCCCATCAGACGCGCTTTAACCATGGCGTAGCGCTCCCAGTCACGCCCCTGCTCCTGGTAATAGTCCTCCAGTGCCGCAAAGCTCATCACCAGCGGACCGCTGTCGCCGAACGGGCGCAGCCGCATATCCACGCGGTAAACAAAACCATCGACGCCAGGCTGATCCAGTACTTTTATCAGGCGCTGCCCCATGCGGGTAAAAAACTGTGCGTTGTCCAGCTCGCGTCGCCCGCCACGCGTGACGCCATTCTCCGGCCAGGCAAAAATCAGATCGATATCAGAGGAAAAATTGAGTTCTCCGCCACCCAGCTTGCCCATGCCGAGGATCAGCAGCGGCTGCGGCTCACCCGCCTCGTTGCAGGGCGTGCCAAAGTCGCGACAGCAATCCTGCCACACCCGATCGCGGGCGGCCGCGATCAGGCTTTCTGCCAGAACGCTGAGTTGCGTCAGGCTCTGTTCGGTTGTGGCGTGCTGCAGCGTCTGCATCCAGGCAATACGTACCAGCATATGCCGGCGAAACAGGCGCAGCTCACGCATCAGCGCGGCCTCGCTATCCGCCTGCTGCAGCGCCTGCTGCAGCCACAGACCATAGTGCTGCCATTCATCAGGCTGAGGAGGCTGCTCCTGCAGTTGCAGCCACCATGCTGGCTGCTGCTGCAGGTTATCCACGATAAAGTCACTGAAGGCCAGCGCGCCAGCCTGCTCAGACGTCAGCGCCGACAGCGGCAGCTGCAGGCGTTCTGCGATGCCGGCCAGCTGCGCCTGCATCAGCGAAGGTAACGGTAACTGCATCCTCTCTCCCTGAATTTTACATGAGGTTGTTAACGCCTGACGCCGCTGCTCAGCCAGAATGGCGGCTGGCGTATGGCCATCGTAGCGAGCTGGATCAGGCCGTGCTGCTGTTTTTCCCGGATGGCGAGCTGCAGTTCCTGCCAGCCTGCCATCCACTGGCACACCTCTTCAGCGGGATAGGCCGCCGCCAGCAGGCAAACAGCCAGCAGCTGTCGCTGCAGACGCGTGGCCTTATCCTGAAACTCGCCGATCAGTTTTACATCCGTAAAGGTTTCCCGCAGATCCGCTGCCACGCGGCTCAGCATGATGTCGCAAAAGCGTTTATAAGAGCCCTGCAGCTTGATCTGATTTTTGCTGTCGATCCACGGCTGCCACTGTGCTTCTGCCAGCCAGCATGTCAGCGCCATCTGCGCTTCTACGGAGGTGGCAGAGAAACAGAGGGTTTCCGCGCTGATAGCTTCATCCTGCAGCAGTTCCTCCAGCCGGGTCAGTTTCTGGCGCAGATCGCTGTTAGCCTTACGCGGCACCAGCGCACCAAACAGCGAAAATGCCTGTCGCAGCGTTTCCAGCGCCTCCAGCACAGCCTGCCGCGCTGCCGGGTTACCGCGCAGCCAGACCTCTTCATGATACTGCCAGTGATCCAGCGCGGCGCTGAGCGCAGCGACCATCCCCTGCTCTACTGTTGCTTTTGGTGTCACTTTCAGCAGCGGCAGTGCCCGAACCGGACGCAGTGCGTCGCCCTGCGCCAGCTGATAGCCGCGCGCAGCTTTGCTCAGGCTGCCGGGACGCAGTCCGCCGCCCGCTGCCAGCGTCTGCGCAAGTCTGAGCAGATCGGCCGGTGTACCCTGTTTAAGCTCCAGCTCAACTTCCCGCAGCGGTTCGCTAAGCTCCCCGGCCGCCACGCTGCCCTGATCGAAGGCAATTTCAATAATGCTGTCACCTGCCTGTACCGTCCAGGTTTCGCGCCGGAAATGGGTGCTGAATAGCGGCTGCAGTCGCTGCTGCAGGCGGGCAATGTCGGTACCCTGCGGCCAGATTTCTGCGGGCAGGCGGGCGATATCAAGCTGTGGTGCCGTCATCTCCACGTTGTACTCCGGGCGCTGGTGCAGACCGCCCAGCGTCTGACCCGCGGTCTTAAGCGTCATCTCATAACGCTTGTCCACCCCCCGGATGCGCAGCCCCATATCCCAGCGGCGCAGCTGGTTGTCGTCTGTTTCATAGTAGATATTCGTCAGCTCGCGAGCGGCTTCATGCTGATGTGGCCAGGCGGCCAGCGTCTCTGCCAGAGTAGCGGCAGCCTGCGGGGTGGCAATGAACTTTAATTCGATTTCAGTGGTCATAATTTTTTATTTACTACGCTGCTGGCACTTATACGGTTAATCTGGCGAGAGTAATGCACCACAAGCACGCTGTCTCGGCTTTCTTGTGCTTTTACGCCCCTTTTCCCGCCGGATTGAGACCAGGATAGTTCTCATTCAGATTTATGCGAGGCAACTCCAGACTGTGCCGGTAAATTTACGCCCATCAAGAAAACACGACATCGAATGAAAAAAATTACACTTGCCGCCCTTTCTTTGCTGGCTTTCAGCGCCATCACCCCCGCTCATGCTGCCGATGAAAAGCGTTATATCTCCGATGAATTATCGACCTGGGTACGCAGCGGTCCGGGCGATCAGTATCGCCTGGTCGGTAAGCTGAACGCCGGGGAAGAAGTTACCGTGGTGCAGACCAACAGCGATGCGCAATACGCGCAAATTCGCGATGCAGAAGGCAAAACCAACTGGATCCCGCTGTCGCAGCTAAGCGCCACCCCGAGCCTGCGTACCCGCGTGCCGCAGCTGGAGCAGCAGGTTAAAGATCTGACCGACAAGCTGGCTAACATTGATAACAGCTGGAATCAGCGCACGTCAGAAATGCAGAACAAAGTCGCTAACAGCGACGGCACAATCGATGGCCTGAAACAGGAAAACCAGAAGCTTAAAAATGAGCTGATTGTGGCGCAGAAAAAAGTGAGCGCAGCCAACGTACAGCTGGATGACAAGCAGCGCACCATTATTATGCAGTGGTTTATGTACGGCGGCGGCGTGCTGGGCGTTGGCCTGCTGCTGGGTCTGCTGCTGCCGCATATGGTGCCGCGCCGTAAAAAGAAAGATCGCTGGATGAATTGATCCGCCGTACGCCAGCCGTTTTTCAGGGGGGATCGCCAGATGCCCCCTTTCCCATGCCCGCTTTTCCGCCAAAGTATGCAACAATTATGAAACACGCGCCTGACGCGCAGTTATCTGAATACCTCTGGAGTTGTTGAGTGAAAACCTTTCTGGTCGGTGGTGCAGTGCGTGATGCTCTACTGCAGCTGCCGGTAAAAGATCGTGACTGGGTGGTGGTTGGCGCCACGCCTGATGAGATGCTGGCGCAAAATTATCAGCAGGTAGGCCGCGATTTTCCGGTCTTTTTACATCCGCACAGTCGGGAAGAGTATGCGCTGGCGCGCACCGAGCGCAAACAGGGCAGCGGCTACACCGGCTTTATCACGCATTTTGCACCCGATGTCACGCTGGAGCAGGATCTGCAGCGGCGCGATCTGACCATCAACGCCATCGCGCAGGCGGAGGATGGCAGCCTGATCGATCCCTGCCACGGCCAGCGCGATCTTGCCAGCCGCACGCTGCGTCACGTTTCGGCAGCGTTTAGCGAAGATCCGCTGCGCGTGCTGCGCGTGGCACGGTTTGCCGCCCGCTATGCCCACCTCGGTTTTCGCATTGCCGCTGAAACGCAGACGCTGATGGCAGAGATGGCCGCCAGCGGCGAACTGGCGCACCTGACGGCAGAGCGCGTCTGGAAAGAGACGGAAAACGCGCTTCTCACGCGCAACCCGCAGGTCTATTTTCAGGTACTGCGAGACTGTGGCGCACTGCAGGTACTTTTCCCGGAGATTGACAATCTGTACGGCATTCCAGCCCCGCCGAAATGGCATCCTGAGATTGATACCGGTGTGCATACGCTGATGACGCTGACGCTGGCAGCCGCGCTCTCTGATGAGCTGGACGTGCGCTTCGCTACGCTGTTTCACGATGTCGGCAAGGCGCTGACCCCGCCGAAAAAGTGGCCGTCGCATCACGGTCATGGTCTGGCCGGTGTACCGCTTGTCGCCGCCCTGTGCCAGCGGCTGCGCGTCCCTAATTACGTGCGCGATCTGGCGCTGATCGTGACCGAGTTTCATGACATCGTACACACCATTGAGCGACAGTCAGCCGCGGCGCTGGTGGCGCTGTTTGATCGCATCGACGCCTGGCGTAAGCCGGAGCGGGTCGAAAAAATGGCGCTGACCAGTGAGGCAGACGCGCGCGGGCGTGCCACGCTGGAGAGTATGCCCTATCCGCAGGGTAACTATTTGCGTCAGGCGTTTGCGCTGGCACAGGCGGTACCGGTGCAGCAGGTGATCGCTGCGGGCTTTAAAGGGGCAGACGTGCGGGAAGAGCTGAGCAGGCGCCGGATTGCGGCTATTGAAGAAGGGCTGATCGGTGCGCGGCCGGCATAGCCCGCCGCGCGACCGCTATTACATAAACACGGCGTAGACCGCTGCTGCAACGATAAAGCGATAGATCGCGAACGACACAAACGAGATACGCTTGATCAGCTCAAGGAAGACCTTGATCGCCAGCAGCGCCACGATGAATGCGGTAATAAAGCCCACCGCGAACATCGGGAAATCCTGCATCGTCAGGAAGCCCATGCTTTTATAGAGATCCAGCACGGTCGCGCCCATCATCATCGGCACGGCAAGAATGAACGAGAACTCCGACGCTGCGTAGCGGCTGACGCCCATCAGCATCCCGCCCGAAATCGTCGCACCCGAGCGGGAAAAGCCCGGCCACAGCGCCAGACACTGGAAGCAGCCAATCATAAACGCCTGACGATAGGTGATATCATCCACGCCCACCGCTTTTGGCTGTTTCGGCTTCAGGAATTCCGCGGCAAGCAGCAGCACGCCGCCCACGACCAGGGCATACATGACGTTAATCGGATTAAACAGCGTTTTGATCTGATCGTGCAGCAGTAAACCGATCGCCACCGCCGGGATCATCCCGAGCAGAATGTGGATCAGCGTCAGCTTACCGGTACCGGTACCTTCATGGCGCTCCTGACCAAAATGGATGCCAATCAGGCCAAACAGGCGTCGCCAGAACATCACGACCACTGCCAGAATTGACCCGAGCTGGATCACTACTTCAAACGTCTCTGCTTTATCACCCTCAAATCCCAGCAGGTGCCCGACAATAATCATATGGCCTGTGGATGAGACCGGCAGAAACTCGGTCAGCCCCTCGACAACCCCGAGGATCGCAGCGACCCACAGCTGATGCATATCTGCCATCAAAATTTTCCCCTATCCGTTTTAAACAGTAAAAAGGCGGTCGCAAACTGCTACCGCCTGAAATTATGCCGGCGTTGATCTGAAGAAAACCTTAGGGTTTTCTGCCACTTCGCTTCGCTTAACGCAACGGCCTCAGCTAAGACACACCATAATTTGATTTGGTTTCATTGTGATGGCAATCACAGGGGGTTTATTTAGGAATTGTCCCGCGCTCGATACGCACGCCAACGCTTGCCGCCTGAGCCACTGCACCCGGCTTACCGACCCGGATACGCACGCCGGGCGTTTTGAAACGCTTCATCAACAGATCGCAGATTTCTTCCGCGACGCGCTCGACCAGTGCAAACCGGTTTCCCTGCAGATGCGAGAGAATGGCATCGGTGACATCGGCATAGCTCAGACAGTCGCTGACATCGTCGCTGGCAGCGGCACGCCGGTTATCCCACGCCATTTCGACATCGAGCACCAGCTTCTGCTGCATACCCTGTTCCCAGTCGTATACGCCAATGGTGGTGAACACGGTGAGTTGTTCTATAAATACGATATCCATGATGTCACTCTCTGTTTTTGGCCAGGCCGGATACCACTTCCGGCGGATTATGCGTATTATCCACGCTTACCGGCAACAAAACGACCCAAAAGGAACGGTACGACGCTATGAGTGCTATCGCGCTTGGTATGATTATTTTCGCGTATCTTTGCGGCTCGATTTCCAGTGCGATACTGGTTTGTAAACTCGCAGGTTTGCCCGATCCGCGTACCTCAGGCTCCGGCAATCCCGGCGCCACGAATGTGCTGCGCATCGGTGGCAAAGCGTCGGCCGCGGCGGTACTGATATTTGATGTGGCTAAAGGGATGATTCCGGTCTGGATCGCCTGGATGTTGCACGTGACGCCCATGTACCTTGGCCTGACTGCAATAGCCGCCTGTCTCGGACATATCTATCCGGTGTTTTTCCGCTTTCGCGGGGGCAAAGGCGTGGCGACAGCATTGGGTGCGATTGCGCCGATTGGCTGGGATCTTACCGGCCTGATGACCGGCACCTGGCTGCTGACCGTGCTGCTGAGCGGCTACTCCTCGCTGGGTGCCATCGTCAGCGCGCTGATCGCACCGTTCTACGTCTGGTGGTTCAAACCGCAGTTTACGTTTCCGGTGTCGATGCTCTCCTGTCTGATCCTGCTGCGGCATCATGACAATATTCAGCGGCTGTGGCGCGGACAGGAAAATCGCGTCTGGAAACGGAAAAAAAAGAAAGCGTAAAAAAACCGGCTGCGCGCCGGTTTTTTGTTTTCAGATAGCGGGCAGTTCCGCCAGCGGCCAGCGCGGACGGACGCTGACGCCCAGCTCACCCCGCGTTCCGCCCTTCAGGCGTACCATGCCGGCATAGGCGATCATCGCGCCGTTATCGGTGCAGAATTCAGGCCGGGCATAAAATACCTCGCCGCCGCGCGCACTCATCATTTCTGCCATGCGCGTGCGCAGCGTGCGGTTGGCGCTGACGCCGCCGGCGATCACCAGCCGCGTAAAACCGGTCTGCTCCAGCGCGCGTTTGCACTTGATCATCAGCGTATCCACAACCGCATCTTCAAATGCACGGGCAATGTCCGCACGCGCCTGCTCATCACCGTCATGCTCGCGAATGGTATTTGCCGCGAAGGTTTTCAGTCCGGAGAAGCTGAAGTCGAGGCCCGGGCGATCGGTCATCGGACGCGGGAAGCGGAAGCGGTTGGCTGTGCCCTGCTGTGCCATGCGTGACAGCATGGGGCCGCCCGGATAGTCGAGCCCCAGCAGCTTGGCTGTTTTATCAAATGCTTCACCCGCCGCATCGTCGATTGACTCACCCAGCAGCGTATACTCCCCGATACCGGTGACGCTGATAAGCTGGGTATGGCCGCCGGAGACCAGCAGCGCGACAAACGGAAACGCCGGCGGATGCTCTTCCAGCATCGGGGCCAGCAGATGGCCTTCCATATGATGCACCGGCACCGCCGGCACATTCCAGGCGAACGCCAGCGCGCGACCAATCGTGGCCCCGACCAGTAGCGCCCCCACCAGACCCGGACCGGCGGTATAGGCAACCGCATCGATATCACTGGCCTGCAGGTGTGCTTCTTTCAGCGCCGCCTGTATCAGCGGCACCGTTTTGCGCACGTGGTCGCGCGATGCCAGTTCCGGCACCACGCCGCCGTAGTCGGCATGCAGCTTCACCTGGCTATACAGCTGATTCGCCAGCAGACCGGACGCATCGTCATAAATCGCGATGCCGGTTTCATCGCAGGACGTTTCAATACCCAGAACTCGCATAGCTTTATTACCCTCTTCTTGCGGCGCGCAGTGTAGCACAGGCAAAACTGCCGCCGGACTACTTTGACGGGAAAAAGTGTTTTTCTGCCGCACAAAGAGTGCGCTATACTCCACGGCCTGAAAAAACCGGCAGCCGCACAGGCAAACGCTCCTGTTGGTTCTAAATTATCCATGGTGCTTTACAAGCCAGCCCCGGCTGGAGTAAAATGCTGCACCATTTTGAAATGTGCTGGCGCCGCAGTCAGCAGCAAAAACCGAATTTTATCGAGGTGAGAGTTACATGCCGGTAATTAAAGTACGTGAAAACGAGCCATTCGACGTAGCACTGCGTCGCTTCAAGCGTTCCTGTGAGAAAGCAGGCGTTCTGGCTGAAGTTCGTCGTCGTGAGTTTTATGAAAAACCAACGACCGAGCGTAAGCGCGCTAAAGCGTCAGCAGTTAAGCGTCACGCCAAGAAACTGGCTCGCGAAAACGCACGCCGCACTCGTCTGTACTAATTTCTTTCGGAAGTTCGCTTCCGCCGCGTGTTAAACGCAGACAGAGTCAAGTAAGAGGCCGTGCTTTCCGAAAGGAAGCGCGGCTTGTTGCCGTTTAAGAGCTGAAAAAAATCGGGGCTTATGGCTGGACGAATTCCACGCGTTTTTATCAATGATTTACTTGCCCGCACGGATATCGTGGATCTCATCGATGCCCGCGTTAAGCTGAAAAAGCAGGGTAAGAACTATCACGCGTGCTGTCCATTCCATAACGAAAAAACCCCCTCTTTTACCGTCAGCGGTGAAAAGCAGTTTTACTACTGCTTTGGCTGTGGTGCCAAAGGCAACGCTATCGACTTCCTGATGAATCACGATCGTCTGGAATTTGTAGAGAGCGTTGAAGAACTCGCCACCCAGCACGGCCTTGAGGTGCCGTACGAAACAGGCAGCGGCCCCAGCCCGATTGAGCGTCATCAGCGTCAGAGTCTTTACCAGCTGCTGGAGAAACTGGATAGTTTCTATCAGCAGAGCCTGCGCAGTCCGGAAGCGGAGAATGCCCAGCGCTATTTAGGCTCACGCGGGCTCAGCCAGCAGGTGATCGATCACTTTGCGATTGGCTATGCGCCTGCGGGCTGGGATAACGTGCTGAAGCGTTTTGGACAGCAGCAGGAAGACCGCGAATCGCTGATGGAAGCGGGCATGCTGGTCACCAATGATAAAGGCCGCAGCTACGATCGCTTCCGCGATCGCGTGATGTTCCCGATCCGCGATAAGCGCGGACGCGTTATCGGCTTTGGCGGACGCGTGCTGGGTAATGATACGCCTAAGTATCTGAACTCGCCGGAAACACCGATTTTCCATAAAGGCCGCCAGCTCTATGGCCTTTACGAAGCACAGAAGAACCATCCTCAGCCGGCACGCCTGCTGGTGGTGGAGGGCTATATGGATGTGGTCGCCCTGGCACAGTTCGGCATCGATTATGCCGTGGCGTCGCTGGGAACCTCCACTACGGCTGAACATATTCAGCTGTTGTTCCGCTCGACTGACACGGTTATCTGCTGTTATGACGGTGACCGGGCCGGTCGCGAAGCCGCCTGGCGCGCGCTGGAAACCGCCCTGCCCTATATGAATGACGGGCGTCAGCTACGCTTTATGTTTCTGCCTGATGGCGAAGATCCCGACACGCTGGTGCGTAAAGAGGGAAAAGAAGCGTTTGAAGCACGCATGGAGCAGGCGATGCCGCTCTCGGTGTTTCTGTTTGACAGCCTGATGCCACAGGTGGATTTGAGCACCCGCGATGGCCGTACCAAGCTGGCGACGCTGGCTTTGCCTTTGATCAGCCAGATCCCGGGCGAAACGCTGCGGATCTATATGCGCCAGACGCTGGGTAATAAACTCGGCATTCTGGACGATAACCAGTTAGACCGGCTGATGCCAAAGGCGGCAGAAAACGGTACGCCGCCCGTTGCGCCACCGCTGAAGCGCACCACAATGCGCGTACTGATTGCGCTGCTGGTGCAGAATCCACAGTTTGCGACGATTGTGCCCACGCTTGACGGGCTGGCGCAGTCAAAACTTGCCGGTCTGTCGCTGTTTGTCGATCTGGTCAGCCGCTGTACAGAGAATCCTGGCCTGACGACCGGACAGCTACTAGAGTTATATCGCGGGACAAATTTTAGCCAGCCCCTTGAAACACTGGCTACCTGGAACCACATGATAGTGGATGAGGAAGCCGAAGCGGTGTTTCAGGATTCACTGGCAAGCATTTATGACGCTGCGCTGGAGCAGCGCCTGGAAGCGCTGATTGCGCGTGAGCGCACCGAAGGGCTCAGTGCCGCTGAGCGGCGCGAATTCTGGGCATTAAGCCAGGCATTAGCGAAAAAATAAGATTCAGCCGGGTCGGAATGGTGGAGTATTTCCCGTTCCGGCCTGCCGCTTTCGGTTTACACGCACATTAAGCGTAACCGTAAAGCACAACGATTTCAGACCGAATATCAAGCGGCTTAAGTGCCGAACTAAAAGGGGCTGCAGCCCTGGCCGCGTTGAAGGCAGCGGCAAAAACATAATGCCTTCACTGTTATAGTTGGCTCGCTGCCGACCGACACCAATCTAATTAACAGAAGTGTGGATACCGTCTTATGGAGCAAAACCCGCAGTCACAGCTTAAGCTGCTTGTCACCCGTGGTAAGGAGCAGGGCTATCTGACCTATGCTGAGGTCAATGACCATCTGCCGGAAGATATCGTCGACTCCGATCAGATTGAAGACATCATCCAGATGATCAACGATATGGGTATCCAGGTGGTGGAAGAAGCCCCTGATGCCGATGATCTGATGCTGAATGAGAACAGCACCGATACAGATGAAGATGCCGCAGAAGCTGCCGCGCAGGTCTTATCCAGCGTTGAATCTGAAATCGGACGCACAACCGATCCGGTGCGCATGTACATGCGTGAAATGGGTACCGTGGAGCTGCTGACGCGTGAAGGCGAAATCGACATCGCCAAGCGTATCGAAGACGGTATCAACCAGGTGCAGTGCTCTGTTGCCGAATATCCGGAAGCTATCACCTACCTGCTCGATCAGTACGATCGTGTGGAAGCGGGCGAATCACGCCTGTCCGATCTCATCACCGGTTTTGTCGATCCTAACGCTGAAGAAGATCTCGCCCCTACCGCCACGCACGTTGGTTCTGAGCTGTCTGAAGAAGACCGCAATGACGACGAAGAGGAAGATGAAGAGAGCGACGACGACGACAGCAGCGACGACGACAACTCTATCGATCCGGAGCTGGCGCGCGAGAAATTCCTCGAGCTGCGCACTCAGTACGAAGCAACCCGTACCGTTATTAAAGCGAAAGGCCGCAGCCACGCTGATGCCGTTGCCGAAATCAACAACCTTTCTGAAGTCTTCAAGCAGTTCCGCCTGGTGCCGAAGCAGTTCGACTACCTGGTAAACAACATGCGTGAAATGATGGAGCGCGTGCGTACGCAAGAGCGCCTGATCATGAAGCTGTGTGTTGAACTGTGCAAAATGCCGAAGAAGAACTTCATCACGCTGTTCACCGGTAACGAAACCAGTGAGAGCTGGTTCAAAGCAGCCCTGGCGATGAACAAGCCGTGGTCTGAAAAGCTGAAAGATGTTGAAGACGATGTGATGCGCTCGCTGCAGAAGCTGCTGCAGATCGAGGAAGAGACCGGCCTGACCATCGAACAGGTTAAAGACATTAACCGTCGTATGTCGATCGGCGAAGCGAAAGCGCGCCGCGCGAAGAAAGAGATGGTTGAAGCTAACCTGCGTCTGGTTATCTCTATCGCGAAAAAATATACCAACCGCGGCCTGCAGTTCCTCGATCTGATTCAGGAAGGCAACATCGGCCTGATGAAAGCGGTTGATAAGTTTGAATATCGCCGTGGCTATAAGTTCTCAACCTACGCCACCTGGTGGATCCGTCAGGCGATCACCCGCTCTATCGCCGATCAGGCGCGTACCATCCGTATTCCGGTGCATATGATTGAGACCATTAACAAGCTCAACCGTATTTCGCGCCAGATGCTGCAGGAGATGGGCCGCGAGCCGACCCCGGAAGAGCTGGCTGAGCGTATGCTGATGCCGGAAGATAAGATCCGCAAGGTGCTGAAGATCGCCAAAGAGCCTATCTCTATGGAGACGCCGATTGGTGATGACGAAGATTCGCATCTGGGTGATTTCATCGAAGATACCACGCTGGAGCTGCCGCTGGACTCAGCTACTTCTGAGAGCCTGCGTTCTGCAACCCACGACGTACTGGCGGGCCTGACCGCGCGCGAAGCGAAAGTCCTGCGTATGCGTTTTGGTATCGATATGAACACCGACCACACGCTGGAAGAAGTGGGCAAGCAGTTTGACGTCACGCGTGAGCGTATCCGTCAGATTGAAGCCAAAGCGCTGCGTAAACTGCGCCACCCGAGCCGCTCGGAAGTGCTGCGCAGCTTCCTCGACGATTAATTGTCTGCAGGAAAACACAAACCCCGGCACGCCGGGGTTTTTTATTGCCCGCGCTCCGGCAGACCCAGCGCCTCCGCCAGCTGGCGATACGCTGCCACCATCTCCTCCAGCGAAGCGCGGTTGAGCCCGCTGGGGTTTGGCAGCACCCAGATGCGCGTCTCCATCAGCGGCTGCGGCTGCTCGCCCCACTCCACTTTACGCTGCCGGAACGCACGCTGATACGCATCCTTGCCCAGCACCGCCAGCGCCCGCGGCTGATAACGCAAAATTTTATCCTGCAGCCGCAGCCCGCCGTCGCGCAGCTCATCGCCGCTCAGCTCGCTCGCCTGCGTGGTGGGACGCTCAACCAGCGCGGTGATGCCGCAGCCAGTCTCCAGCAGCCGCCGCTCCTGCTCCGGCTTCAGCAGCTCGCGCGTGAAGCCGGCCAGATAGATCACTTTCCAGAAACGGTTGCCAGGATGCGCAAAATGGTAACCGGTATGCGCAGATGACTTGCCGGGGTTAATGCCGCAGAACAGCACCTGCAGATCGTGTGCGATGATATCGCGAATGTCATGTTCGGGTTGCATACGCCTTTGAATGCCTGATAAACGTGCTTAAAGGGTAGAGTATTCAGCGGGATGGGGAAAGCGTGGTAATTATGATAAGTGAAAAGCCAGCGCCAGCAACCCGGCCAGTTAACGATTTCTTTTACTGCCTGGTCAGCAAAAAAACGCTCAAACTGTTGTGGCAATCACTCCTGTCACAGCAGCACACCGATTTTTTCATTAATATCAATCACTCACCATTGTGCTAATTTTCATCAACCGATCGGTGAACGCTGGATCGCCTCTGCCAGATACTTTATAATCCCCGCACTACTGGCCCCTTAGCTCAGTGGTTAGAGCAGGCGACTCATAATCGCTTGGTCGCTGGTTCAAGCCCAGCAGGGGCCACCAAATAAAACAAGGAGTTAGATGAGAAATCGTCTGACTCCTTTTTCTTTGGATACGATTCAGGTGATGTAGTGGGTGACGTAAGTGAATGACTGGGTGACGCAAGCAGCTTGGGTTTAAATGTCTGGCTGGCCGGTTGCTAGGAACCTGATTTCCTTTTTCGAAAAGCCTGACAGCCGTTCGATTCAATCATCAACACAGCCTTATCTGAACCATCCCAGGATTACAGGTCAAAAACAAGTTATGAGTTTCGACGATTCCATTCAGCAACTGCGCAAAGAACAGCTCGCGCACCAGTCAGATGCAGAACTCTTTATCAGTGTTAAGTCTCTTTTTGAACAGCTTAAACAACTTTACGCAGATCAAAGTTACAATGCCTTGTGTCTTCTGGCATTGAAAAAGTATCGAAGTGCAAAAGTGCAGCCATCACTTCACTGGTTTAGTGATGGACGTTGGAGCGACATTCCGCCAGTTGCCTTTTTTCAGCTTTTAGATAAACACGGCGCACCAAACATAGGTGCCCCTGATTACTATCCGAATGCTGAGGCAGCACTGCGAGCAGTGAGAGATGATGTCATGAATACTAATAAGCTGGCTGATTGTGGTTTTCTTCGTACAGAAATTACTGCTGCGCTTGGGATTACACTTGATACGGCAAGACCAGAAGAGCTGGCAAGTGAACAAGATAGCTCGGACATAAAAGCCGAAAACCTGGTACTTAAAGAAAAAATTGAGGCGCTGGAAAAACGTCTGGCTGCTCCTATAGAGAAAGCCGAAACTTATGCAGCTAAACGGGAAGAGTTTCTCATTGCTGTCATAGCCAGTTTGTACGATAAAAACAGGCTCACCTCTTCAAAAGATCTACTGCCAAAAGCGCCAGAGCTTTTGAGGTTGGTCGAAAGTAAGATCCCGCTATTCTGGCCAGCGGAAGGGTGTTTTCCAATGAGTGAAGAGCAATGCCTGAAAAATCTTCGGGAAGCGATTAGCCTGCTTGAACGCGACGTGACTGATCTTCATCAGTTGCGGATTGAAAAGAGACAGATGCAAAAAACAAGAAAAATTAAGTCATCTTAATCAGCAGGATAACAAAGGTCACCAAGGTATCTTTCTAAGGTATCCACGACATAAACCCTCTCGGTTTTTAAGATACGTTTCATATTGATTCGCTACCGAGAAATTTAACATGAAACATATCAATTCTTTATCAACGACTGTCAGTCACCTTCCGGGCCCTCAACGTCTGATCCGTATATGTGAGATGCTTGATCTCCTGAATTGCAGCCGAACCACCCTTTACCGCTGGGTAATCAGCGGTGAGTTTCCTGCGCCAAAAAAACGTGCAGGCAGAACTATGGGCTGGACAGTCACACAGTATCAACAGTGGCTCGATAATTGCTGCTAAACCTCTAAGCAAGGCTGGAATTTCCAGCCTTTCTTTTTATCTGCTGATGCAACCATTTGAAACAACAAGAGCATCAAATCGTTATCAATCCGTGATTCTGATACATCCGTAACCCTATGATAAACAGTAAAACTGGCAGTCTGGATTCAGCCCATCAGGAGCCGGTAATTAATAATATTACGCGCAGAACGGTTTATCCGGATATCCGGGCTAAAGGCGAGTTTCTGTATGACGATGTTCTCTGGCCAGTCATGCCTGAAGAGAGTCAGCAGGATGTGAAGATCATGAATTCTCTGTTCAAGGCAGTTGATAGAACTTATGCCAGTTGCTCTCGCTTTCTGGCAATCCGTTATGATTTTCATCTGCCTCAATACACGGCTGACAACCGCGTTATTACCCGCTTTCATCAGCTATTGATTCCTGCTTTAAGGAAGGAGTATCCCAAAAGCTTTGCTCGGGTATTTTGGGTAAGAGAACAGAATCAGGCACCAGCACAGCATTATCATTACCTGTTGATGGTTGATAGCAACTACGTGCGTCATCCTCTTAAAATTAACAAGCTGGTGGAGAGCCGCTGGAAAATAGCAACGGGCGGAACGGTCTGGTTTCCAAAGCATGGTTACTACTTAATTCGAAAGAACAATGCTGAGGCTATGACCGCATTGTTACTGCGGGTGAGTTACTTTGCTAAGCGGCACTCTAAGGAAGGAATTGCTAAAGACATCGCGCGTTCCGGAACCCGGCATTACCCGTATTTGAAAAAAGAAAAACATACTAAAACTGCACGATTACGTACTCAGATTGCCCATTTTGATCGGGCACAAGCGCATTGCCCTCTTCCCGGAAAGCTGGATTCGCTTTTCACTCCCGCAGAGCACTCTGCTGGTAAGCCTACGGCACTAACTTTGTCAGATAGCCAACAATTGGATAAGGCTGCCTCACTGCCAATGAAGGCGCTCAGACGAGCGCTGCAGCGTTTTAGTACACTCAGGGGCCGCCTGCCTGACGGTAATAGCGTCGTGGCTGGTACTAAACTGAGCCCTCACTGGCACCGTCATTTTGAGCGTTATTACCGCTATTACTGGCCATGCAATATCAGCGTTTCACAGTATTGCCGCTGGTATTACCTAAATACGTCCACCGCAAGCCGCTATTTGTGTAACTACCCGGCTAATCTGGTTAATCCATGGTTGTTAGCGTGCTGGCTGTAAATATTTTGAAAGTTGATAAAGATGGAAAACAAAACAAGCAGAAACGCTAGAATTTCGCTGCCTCACTCACTTAATCGTAAGATGAAGACTTATGTAGGCGGCATTGATTGGCTAACCGGTTATGAAATTGTGCCGCTGACTGATGAACAGCGTATGCAAAGAAAGCAGCACCTGCATGCTCTGCCTGCAACGCTGGATGAGTTGTTTGAGCGTTTCCTGCTGCCTGCCATAGAGTGCGACGTGCATTACAAGGATTACAACTTCTGGAGCGAGACATGGCGTACCCAGTGGGCATATCATAAACAAAATTATCGTCGTGAAGCGATTTTGAATGGCGTAACGCAGCAACAATATGCACAAGCGCATAAGCTTCCTAAACGCTTGATGTACAACAATCTGCATAAATGTGGAGGTGCAGCAATCCGTGTGCTGTTTTGGGTTTATCATCGTCGGCAGCTCCACCAGCAGCAGCGGCTTACGGTTCAGGAATACATTTCTGAGCATCAGCTTCCTCAACGCACAGCGTATCGCCAGTTGTCGCGACAGCCAATGAGTAATATCTGGGCTCAGCATTTTGATAACTACTACGGTGATGCATGGCTGAGGTATTGTAACGTCAGAGAGTATGCGGATTTTTACGGTTTGAACGTCACCACTGCCCGCCAGTATCTTTTTAACTTTCCCATTGGGCTTTTTGACCCAATGTTAATTAAGCCTTGGATATGATTTTTCAACACATCGCTGAAGAATATGATCATGAATTCTGATCACTGGATAATGATCAAAACCGTCAAACGGTAAACAACGCAATGATCAGAATTTGAAAATCTACAATCAGTTTTTGTATATAAAAAAAGCATGTCTTGACTGGAGTGAGAAAGAGACACACCTTGTGTTTTAACTTAGTGAACCGCTCTGGAAATCAGCGGCAGTTAGCACTACAGGCGCTTGATGATGAAATGCCCGGCTTTGCATGCGACTGTGCGTCTGCATAAGGCAGTAAGCTGCTGGTAGTGGAAAACTCTGAGGCGAAGCTCACAGACCTACTGCCCGTTGATTAAAACTTTATGATGTCAGTGATTCCTTGCAAATTTCCACTATGCGCTCTCAGAAGGTGTACCCTGTTGCAAGTCCGCTTTGTGCCAAAGTCGGACGTTCGGCTTATTGTTTTTAAGATTTTCTCAGTGTGACTTAATTTATGTTTTCTGAATCGCCACGAGTAATCCAGACGACTGCCGAGTCGTAGCGCAGGTTATCGCCAACTCTACGGCTGGCTTATGGGCGCTTTTTATGCCTAATCGGCTAAAGTCGAGGGCAAGAAGCGTGCGCTGCTATCGGCTTAGCAGGTTAGTTTTGAAAGCAGGACATGTACACCTCAACCAGCAAGACGGTTAAATAAGCTGGTATTTCTGATGCAAGATCTTGCTCTTTGCCCTCATTAGCCTCATACAGGACGTTGTGCGGTTATTTTATAACCAAGATTTTCAAACGTTGTAATCAGCCGCTGAATAGAGCCGATACTCCATTGGTTGGTAATCAGCACCGTCTCACCAGAGATGAGCTCAATGGGCGCCTCATGAAAACGCTTTCGTCGTGACAGAGTGACGTCTGATTCCAACTTTATAAGACTGCGATGAACATCCTTTCCAAAGATCGATATAACAGAGTTTATATTCTCCGGTTCATTCTCCGCTATCCAGTCGCTTATAAGCTCAAAAGCCAGGTTACGCTTGTTATATGTCGCGCCTCTAAAAACAAATTTAGAATAATCTTTCTCAGATTTTTCATTTGCCTTCATGGCTTCTATTTCTTTGCGCTTTTGTCGGAAAAGAAAATCTTTTGCCTCTGGCAACGGGATTATTTGTTCGAAATTCACCAGCAGTTTGTCGAGATGAAGATATGGACTTAGCCTGAAACAGCTGATATTAAGACCATTATTGTTAAGCCACAGGACTGTGTTTGTGACCTCTTTAGAAAAATCAGCTGATATTAAAACAATCCGCACCTGCGTATTAAAATCAGCAATTTCGCTTTCTTCTCTCTCACAGAAATTGAGGATTTCATTCTCTGCATTTTTTTCGACACCTTCTTTATCGAGATATTTTTGATAGCACTCAGCAGCTTCATGAAACGTCATTTGCGAAACCATAGCAGCATACCTTACTGCCTGAAGCTCCATATGGGCGCCCTGCTCATCACGTTTGAGCTCAATGACGACCAGATTGAAATTTTTATCAATGCAGAGCAAATCGATCCTGCGCTGACTGTCCTCCCAGTTATTAAACTCTTCCTGAATGACCATGCAGTCAGGAACGAAATGGCTTATTTTTCTGGCTAAGGCCGACTGGATATCTCTGCGTTCAAGAATGGATTCGCGCGCAAACGTCGTTTTCGATACTGCCCGAAACTCCTGCTCTTCTAAAGTGAACAACCCCATACATTCTCCATGTAAGACATTTAAAAATTAATGTAATAAGCTCTTTGCCATCTTCAAGGCATCATTTGAAAACGTATCCGGGCAAGGCACGTCACAATCGCTCGTGCCCAATTCAGTTTTGCAACGTCAGTAACATCGCAAAGCAACGTAATCCACGCTGAGCCGGTGCCGCGCTGTTATTCATGCGCCGCTTCTTAAACCCAGCGTAAAATGGGCCGGGTTGCCGTCCCACAGAGATTAGCGGAGCTCACGCTCAAAGTTATCCAGTAACGTCATCCGCTTTGCCAGATCCGAAAGCAATTCAGATTTAGGGGTTTCCTGCGGGACATGGCAGGAAAAGAAACCCAAAATTCTTCCGTTGGCTTCTTCCTCATACTCTTCCTCACTTCCCTCGATGTTGAGCATCGCGATCGCTCTTTCACGCATCTGCTCATTTTCAAGATCGCAGGCGTAAGTGATCACTTCAAACCACTCATCCACCGTTCCGTTCAGATACAGAACCACATCTGAAGGTGAGAACCAGTGGGAACATTTAAAGCGCAGTACCGGAAAGCCAGACCAGTTAGTCAGACGGGCTTTGAACTCATAGCCCTTGTCGCTGAAATGTTCAGTAAGGTAACGCTGGCATTCTCCGGACAACGTTTTAATGACGGTTTTCTTGAGCTCTTCTATTTCTGCAATGCGATGGAGATTAGTCAGAACAAACGCTTCGGTTTCAGTTGTAACAGCAGGGTGGCTCACAAGTAACTCCAGATGCAGGACATACTCACGCAGTATGACCAGCCATTTGTTTAATGATGAAGCCATATAGGCTTCCCCGATCCGCGAAGACAATGCACCGGTAAGCTGCCGGTAACTGACCCCAACCCAGCCCTCAGGCGCACAACCGTTGGGTGATAACACCACGCAAAGTGGCGTTTTGCCCTGATACGCTTCCTGTTGAAGGCACGTGAGGTAATCATCAAAGGGATTATTCTGCAGATGCCAGACCTTGTTCTCGATGATCATTACCCAGTCTTCACCCTCAAGCAGGATGTCGATCCGGTTCCCTCTTCCAGTGCTGACTTCACGCTGAGGCGGTGCGGACAGTTGGGCGTTGAACGTGTTTGCCAGCCCCATGCAGCTGAACAGCGCCTCTGCCGCCAGTGGCCCCAGCCCGTGACCACCGTCAGGATCGAGAAAGAAGGCCAGCACATCGCTGACAGGATTTTCATAGTGCCCGCGGGCACCTGAGGAAAAAATATTCGCTTCCGTTTTACGTGGCTGGGGAAGGCTTTTCATCTGATTCAGCAACGCTTCCAGCGCTAAAATGTCCATTTTTTCTCCCGAAGCTTAGTCGTTCACGCGCGTGTATTCCGCATCAATCGCTTCCGCATCCGCACGCCAGCGGGCAAAGAGTGACTGTTGCTCCTGAATCGCCTGCATTGCGCGTTCAAGGCTCGCCATTTCATCCTGCATCAGTGCGAAACCGGTAAAATAATCGCGTGCGAATTCACTTCCTCCCAGCACACTGATTAATCCATCGCGTTGCTGGTTAAAGTTCGAAATCATGGAGTCGATCATTTTTTTGAACTCCGCCTCACGCTTTGCCTGGCTGTAGGTATCCCACAATTCCAGCGCCACGCCGGCGAACACCAGCGCCCCGTTCAGGCCTTTAGCAAATTTAATGGCTCCCCAAGGTTTAAACTTCAGCAATTTTCCCAGCTCTAACCCGGCCATTTTACCAACGGACACCACCCCATCACGAGCGGCAATCACGGTTGCACTGTTAATTAAGTTGCTCTTAACGACATAATTGAGACCCTGCTTGCCCATCGCCGCCATATTGCCGTTGTAGTGATTGATTTCAGCGCTGTAGCCCAGATGCATCTTCTGGATGGCATTGTTTACGGACTGCACGCGGCGGGCGAACTCGTTGTCCAGGCGGGTATCAATGATGATGCCTTGCTCACCGATTTCGCTCTCGAAAAACTCCATATAGGTTTCGAGACTCAGGCCCCGGGCACGAAGTATCAAATCTTTAAAGTAGTCGAGTACAAAGTTATTGAGACTGATGCGCGCTTCCGAGATATCGCGCTGCATGGTCAGCAGCTCTTTGCTGAGCCGGACATGAATGGATGAGAGGTCTTCTACTTCCTGTCGGATACGCACATCATTCGCGATGGCTTCCGGCAGCTTCCGGGTCAGGATATCCCTGATAACACTCTTTTTCGTTTCTTCACTCAGCGCCAGTGCTCCCCCGCTTTTTTCTATCTTGTCGCTCGTCGCGTCCTGCAGTTCACTGATATGAGACAGCGCACGGAATTTTTCCGGGTTATCCAGCCAGTATTCGGTCCCCATATCAAAAGGGTTAGCCGCGACGGCGACAATATTTAGCGCATCATGTTCCAGGGAAGTGAGCGCGATCAGGTCGTCCAAACGCGCACGCACGTTCTGGCGCTTCACCTCTACGTTGGCGGCGTAATCGTCCTCATCCTCCACGTCCGCTACTTCATCGAAGCGGCTGAGAACGAACACCGTACGTTCAAGCAGGTTCAGGGTACGGAAGAGCCATTCAAGGTCGGCCTTATGGCTCTCTTTTATCGGATTGGTGGAGTTCATGACATAGAGGATCAAATGCGCCTCACTGATGTACTTTTTGGTCATGTCCTTGTATTTTTCGACAGCCCGGGTGTCTTCGTTGAACTGTTCTTTGAAGCCAAACAACCCGGGCGTGTCAATCAGGACAAAGTCCGATCCCACGTCGTACACTTTGACTTCGTTGGAAGATTCCTGATGGCTGATATTCATGCTCGCTTTATCGAGACGCCCCATCCAGGCGGCAGCTATTGAGGTTTTCCCTTCGGAGAACCCTCCAATCAGCGCGATTTTTAATTTCCCTTTCGCGGCATTCTCTTTGGCCGCTTCAATTTTATTGATGAGCTGCACATCGACCGGGACGCCGACCTTCTCACCCTGCTCAAGAAAGGCGGTGAGTTCATCCAGAATGTGAACATTGCGGGACTGCTGCGCTTTAAAAACATCCAGCGTTTTTTCCATTACTTCGCTCCAGAAAAATCAATTCCAGTGGATAAAAGGCGTAATCCGGCCGCGGCCTGGATCAGGATCTCATTGATGCCCGAAACCTGTTTCACAGGCTCCTCCAGCATGTCTTTAATCTCAGCGATTTTCTTTTGCAGCTCCGGGAAGGCTTTTTGAATGCCGTCGACAATGGCGTCGTTCATGTGAGCAGCCACGTTGCTGAGATTTTTGTCAGCGGACTGCTTCTGCTGAGACATTTTGTAACTGGAGCTGATCATGCTGCGCAGGGCTTTGTAGGCCGCAAATGCCAGATTCGCCAGCGCCGGGCCGAGGACAAGCCACCCGGCGGGGTTCCAGAAAAGTAGCGCGCCGCCCGCGAGTGTCGCCAGAAGTCCCGTGACGTTGATGCCGTTATCGATATCAATCGTGAGGGGAATATTACTGCTGAATTTGTGCGTCTGGAGGCGTGAAAAGGTATTGAGGATCCCGCGAGCATGCTGCTGAAACTGCGCAACAATGTCACTGATCTCTGACTGAAAGCGCTCAAGTTCGGCTTTAAGTATCCCTGGAAGAGACTTTTCAAGCGAAGCGTGCTCTAGGCTAATCATGGCCTCCAGCTCACTTTTAAAGCGATCGTTACTGATATCACCGTCAATCACTTTATAGATACGCTCGCGCGCATGATTGCGGAAACGACTAACGCTCTCCTCCGCGCGGTCAATCAGACGCTGGCGCAGTGATTTCAGTGCGTGATCAAGCTGCTTGTGTGCACTGTTTTTGTCCTCATTAAGCTGCCAGACAAGTTTTGCGTAGGTGTCTGACTGCAGCACGCTCACCTGTGCGGCAATGTCATCCAACACAACGCGGGTTTTCTGTATGTTCGAACGGGCAATTTTTGACTTGCTGTCGGCGACAAGCTGTTGTGTCAGTACGCGCGCAAGCGCTGAAACGCCCGTTTTTTCGAGCAATTCTTCTGGGGTAAAGGCCTTCAGGTACTTATCGCGACTCTTCGCATTGGGCCCGCCGGGGACCAGGTGTTCGGCCAGACTGAGAAAAGCAGGCATGGCGCTGACAACCAGCGTTTGACGATAGTTTTTACCCAACTGCTCGCGCATTTTGTCGTCCAGATCCTGAATACTGTGCGCTTCATCCTCATTAACGAGGGGTCTTCCAAGCGCCATAGCATTCGTTACACGCTTATTGAACAACGTCCAGACTTCAGTCTGCGCATTGAGATGAGACCTGATTTTCTCCAGTGTGCCGGGATTATCCTCATCACCTTTCTGCGGCGCCGTGGCTTTACTGGTGACGTAAAAAACGGCGTGCGCTTTCTCGACCGCGTGCTGTATCTGCTCGCGCACCTTGCTCTCCTTACCTTCAATACCGGGTATGTCCAGCAGGGCAAAGCGCTGACCGCACGACTCAAAAGGATAGAGAGTGGCGTCCAAGGTGAAATCGGACATACCCGTGCCGATGATTTCACCGTCCGCCAGTGCGTTCAGTTCGGTAAACTTTTCATCCATCCGCGCGCGCTGCTTCAGCATCGTCTGCCGTTGTGCATTACAGTCCGCTTTCTGCACGGCAAGCGATTGTGTTTCCTGATGAATTTCTGCCTCTAATGCCTGCTGCTTCTGTTTCACCTGACGCCACTGCTTTTGCTCTTGAGATAAGATCCAAAGAGCCAGTAGCCGACGTATTGCTGACCAGCGCGTCTTCTGATCCTCAATCAACGTACTCAGCCGCGACAATTCTTTACCGAGTTCAGCTTCGCGATCTGAGTAGCGGCCTCGCACCTCCGCCAGGGCCTGACTTAGAGAGGCTGCTAATGCTTCGTTTTCTTTTAAAGCCCGATCAGCGTTTTCAAGCGCCTCTGGTGAGAGATCGTGTTGCTGCTGAAACTGGCGAAACGCTGCCTGCCTGGTGAGCTTTGTATTCTCTTGGAGCAGGATACGCAGTGCCTCAATGACAGTTGATTTTCCCGCATTCGTCTCCCCGTAAAAGGCGATGGTAAACGTCTCCCATTCAGCATTAGAACGCAGGCTGTCAATTGCCTCGTTCAGGCGCGTCTGGAAACTCTCAAGTTGAAGGCGGGCATTGCTGTTGGCTTTCTGTAAGGCAGGGTCGTTTACAGGCAGGGTCAGGTTGTCGAGAATTCGTTCTACTTCCTGCGAGATTTTTTTATAGACCTGCGTAGAGGTCTCACTGGCAACAGACATGCAGTATCCTTTTGAATTGATCCATTTGGCGCGGCTGTAATACGCAGCGTGGGCAGTAACCGCTCAGGTAAAACTTCTGACCGCAGCCCTCCGCGTCACCCAGAGCCTAAAGTTGTTGACTGGTTCAGGCGCGCCGATCATATACACAGCACTCATCGTTGAATCGGCAGAATGAGAAATTCCTTTAATGGAAACGAGGCAAAAAAGTCATTTAATCGGGCAAGAGAAATGATCCAATGCGCCCATAAACGTCACGACGGCCAGACAGTATCTCTTTAACTTTCCTACAAGGCTTTTTGATCCAATGTTGATTAAGCCCTGGATGTGATTTTTTGGTAGGGATTAGTGTGAAAATGTGATCACAAAACTGATCACCGAAACAGTGATAAAAACCGCCAAATGGTAAACAACGCAATGATCATGCATTCTTAAAAATGTATAACCTTTATAAAAATCAGATGCAGATAAGTTACAAGAGGCTTCCTTGCCTCACTGTAAAATTTTACTCTAATCCTTCTCCGTCAATGATAGACAAAACTCTATCTAAATAAGTCTTACCCATCTTGCTTTCGGTCGCTTCACGCAGATATTTAGGTATACGCTCTACAAACTCAGAGCGTGACAGCGGCTGATGCTCAACTAAAGCTTCAATCATAGCAGGGCGTAGCAATTTACTTTCATCTGCAATATAGGGACACTCTATGTCTATCACCTCTCTGGCAAAACGTTCAAGCCGCAATCTAAGCGGCTCGGCACTATCGCTAAAAGCTGTTACATTCGCACTAGCTTCATGTTCTTCAACAACTAACTGTTCGATAGCCTGCTCTTCAGAATATCCATGTTCAGAAACTATGGTTTTTAATTGATGTAATTCACGAATAATAGGTTCCAAAACCTCTTCAGGATTACTGAACCAATCTGTGGACCATATACGACGAATCCGCCATCCCAGTCCCTCTAACACATCCTGCCGTAAGCGATCCCTGTCACGAGCGGACTTAGCAGAATGGTAAGTTGCACCATCGCACTCAATCCCCATTAAATAACGTCCCTGCTTACCGGGATCACGAACCGCAATATCAATAAAGAATCCGGCTACCCCGACCTGAGGTTCGCAACGGAAGCCAGCACTTTCCAGCGCTGTAATAACGGCTACTTCAAAATCACTATCCGGCGCTTTTCCGGTAATCTGGGAAAGCCCATCCATGTTGCCCTTTTCAGCAAAGTGCAAAAAGCCGCGTAAGGCCTGAACGCCACGCTTAGATGTTTCTGTTACCTGAACATCTTCCGCTCGCATTGAGCTGAAAACATGCATCCTTTTTTTGGAACGAGTGAAAAGAACGTTCAAGCGACGCCAGCCGGCATCTGAGTTGATAGGGCCAAAGCGTTGATATACTTTGCCATCGGCCTCACCCGGCCCATAAGTAAACGAAATAAAGATGACATCGCGCTCATCGCCCTGAACGTTTTCGAGGTTCTTAACAAAGAGTGCATCGCTTTTCGTTCTTAATCGATCGATAGCCGCCTCAGCTTGAGAGTCTTCACGACACATTTCGTCAATGGCTCGTTCAATTTGTTCACGCTGCTTTGAGTTCATGGCTACGATCCCCAAAGACTCCTCAGGTGAATGAATTGCATGTAAAGCCACAGCTTTGGCAATAACTCGAGCTTCTTCAATATTATGCTGATTAATAAAACGGCCGTTTTTAACGAAGCTGAATTTAACGCCATACTCTGGAGCATGAGCGTTAGGTGATGGGAAAACCACTAAATCACTGTTATAAAAATGACGGTTAGAGTAGGCGATCAGGCTCTCGTGCTGAGAACGATAATGCCATCTTAAACGGCGCATTTTGAAAAGCGGCAAAGAGGCATCAAGAATACTGTCAGTCTGACTTACTGCAGCGGTGTCTTCATCATCATCATCAATGCCTGCACGATCAAAGAAGCTGGTTGGCGGAAGCTGTTTAGGGTCACCAACTACGACAATTTGCTTACCGCGCGCGATAACTCCCAACGCATCCTCAGGCTTAACCTGTGAAGCTTCATCCATCACAACAAGATCAAATTCAATGTCACCCGGTTGAAGGTAATTAGCCGCAGACATTGGCCCCATCATAAAACAGGGCTTCAACTGGAGCAGTGCGCGACCGGCTCGATTAATAAGTTGACGAATCGGAACATGCCTCGTCTTCTTGCCAGTCTCGTTTCTGATAAGAGCCATTTCCGTATAGTCTGCTTTTCTTCCCCCTGATGCACCTTGGGGAACCGGGTTGCTCGCAATAACGGCTGCGATACGTTCACGCTGCAGTTTCTGAAGCGCCTTGTCATAGTCACGAAATGTTTTCTGCATGGCGCTCCGGCTATTACCCGATACCCGCAGAAGATGCGGACGTTCAGATGCAACTTCGCGCGCCAGCTGATCGAAAATAGCCATCTGCAAGCCGGTATCGATGTGTTCAATTGCAAGTGTATGGCTCATGATCGCATCACGGATACGCTGTAGCCCGTTACTTTCAATAGCTTTAGATACGCGGGTAAAATTAAGCCAACCATTTAACCATCGAGGTTTAGATATAGCTTCTTTATTACGCTCTATTAATGCGGAGAGACGATCCTGGCATCGTTGCTGCCATTGCACAATATCAAGCTGAGTCTCCTGTGCAAAATTCATTTGCCGGTCTGTTTGAATTTCCCACTTGTGCTCAAGGGTGTGCAAATGCTGTTGTAGGCTTCGGTACTCATCGCCGCCGGATAACTTTTTGATTGCATCAGCCAAATCAGAATTGTGGATTTCTTCACGCATTTGTTCTGTAAAAATAATAGTTTCACTCATCACATTTAGAAGACGCGTGTTATCTTTACTTGCTCCAAAAGCTATTTCATTGGCTATCGAAAAAATATCTCCAGGCAAGGTATCTTCACTTATAGCACTCTGCTTTTCTTGTATTTGATGCAAGATGACGACCTTTTCATTTACTGTCTCCAAAGTAAGTTGCTCAGCTGTAAACCATTGCTGTATTGGAAACAGTGCATCCTTAAGGTTCGCTATAAGAGGTGAAAAAATATTTGTGTCACCGGTCAGTGTTTGAACGTTTTCAGGAAATAAAACGTTTGACGGGATAGTTTTCTCATACTCTTTCAGTTTGGTGAGATGCTGCGAGATTTGAGTATCCACACCTTGATGTTTTAACTGCTGGATACCTTTGAAAATCTGATTATCCAAAGTGAGTAAAGCGCTGCCTATGGCAACGTTAGCGCCGAAGCCGATCCCCCAGACACTACGCACTTTGCTATACCAGTCTCGAAGCTGCCGCATCTGGCTCGGCTCGGTTTCTAATCCTTGATAAAGCTCACCGAAAATTTGGCTAAAATTACGTGCCTCAAACTCAGCTAGTTCTTGAGCATACTGACGAAGCCTGGGCAGTTCATCATAAAGCGTTTTCCATTTTGTATTAGGTTCGCTGGATAAGCCGATTAGCGTATTTTTGGCTTGTCGCCATGAGCCGCTTAACCAGCTGAACAAGCCAGAGTCGTGCAAGCTGCTTTCAATAGTCTTCAGCTGTTCATCATCAGTTACTTTATTCAGTACAAAGCGTGACTTTAACTGGTCGCGCAAGGTCTGTAACGATGTCAACCGCTGGCTTAACTCTTCGATCAGCGGCTCGATACCATCATCATCGAACCTTTCATGTCTGTATTTAACTAAATCGCCAGGTAGCTCAAATGCAACATAAATAAATGTCGCTATTTGACTAAAACCTTGAGGAGTAACAGGAAATCTTTCGGAAACAGAAGATGGTAAAGATTCAAGTAGTGCGGAAAGATGCTCACGATCTGATTCAAAAGAAGTATGCATTTGCTCTAAACTACGAATCAGACGTACGACATCAGCAAGCGTGGTCACGCTATCCAGACCAAACGTTTTAGCGATATTCGGGAAGTCAGGCGCAGAAGTCCCTTCCTCAAGGAGACGCAATTTTTCAGGCATCAGGTAGTCAGCCATATGACGATAATCAGCCTGAACGACATTGAAATCCATCAACCAATTTTTTAAATGTTCAACCTTATTGTCATCAAGCCTAGCGTAAGCCTGAAAATCAGCTTCAGCGGGCAGATCCGGAAGTCGACCGGACAACTCAACTAACTGAGTCTGCCAGCTCATTTCGTCATGGTTGGCAGTAACAATCGAATACTGATTTAGAAAATCTGAGAGTGCCTGCTGCCATGAGATTAGCGCTACATTCCATTCATTCAGAACTGAAACAATTCTATCACTGTCGAAAAGCTGGATATCGACGTTATTGATGCCATACCAGGGATGCTCCAATAGTTCAGCCTGCTCACCGACCTGTTGACGAAATTCCACAACGACATCTTTAAACTCTTTGATTTGGTCACGTAGTCTTAACTGCGCCACGCGATTCAATTTCTGCCCGGAAAGGTTTTCTATATGCAGTTGAGTTGGATCGATACCCAGTTCGCGTCGATAGCGTGTCGCCCCGGTCAAAATCTGGTGAATAGTCAGCTCGGTATGCTTCCAGATCTCATTAATTTCCTGAGCGTAACTGTTTAACTGACTCTTCAAATCTTCATAGCGTGAAATTTCTGCGTCAATTTGCGCAGGCGTTTTTTGCAATGACGGATTATGCAGCCTTTTCTGAATATCCTCTAAAACCTTACGCTTATGCGATTTATGACTGTGAAGTTCCAGACAAAAATCACCTAATCCCGCCTTATCGAGCCTGTGTTTTACCACCTCTAGCGCAGCGAGCTTTTCCGCAACAAAGAGAACTTTTTTACCATTTAGCATCGCAGCGGCAATAAGGTTCGTTATTGTTTGTGATTTCCCCGTCCCTGGTGGTCCTTCGATTACCAAATTTTCGCCGTTTACAGCATCAATCAGAGCGCTATGCTGCGAACTATCAGCATCATAAATAAGCGGAAATTTTTCATGAATGTTATCGAGAGTATCGATCGAATACTCCCTGGACAAGCTTCCTGTATTCGAATTATTTCCTGCCTGAGATGTAAAAAGGCGTTTGATCACTTCATGATTCAGTAAGTTTTGACTGCCTTGAGGCCAACGCTCTGGATCAAGATCCAGATACATCAGCATCTTGCTGAAGTTTAATAAGCTCAATGCTCCGTAGCGACGCACTTTCCAGCGCGGCTTATTCTTTTCGATGATTGCCTGTATTTGTTTGAAGTAAGTTTCAGGTAACATCTCGTCATCAAGGCTGGGCAAGGCAATACCAAAGTCGCCCTGTAATTTTTCATGCAGCGACAAATTAGGGATAATGTCTTCCCCGGTATAACGTAAGTGGTAACGATAGAGGCCGGCCTGTGGATCGAGCTTACCTTTCTCAAGCGTCACCGGAACAGTAAAGAGTGGAGCAAGTCGAGCCTTATCTGAATCTTCGCTTTCATACCATTCCAGAAAGCCAAGGGACAAATAGAGAATACCGGCCCCCGTCTCTTCAATTGCGACCTGCGCCTTACTATGGATAGAGCGCAACACGGCTTCCAGCTCGGCTGGATAGTAAAGTGTCTGAATTTGGTCATCGGTCAGGGATGCCTGAACTGATGGTTTACGCAACGGCTTGCCCGCTTTCGTATCGCGCTCAAACTCACCGATATCTTTGTAGCCAAGCCGGGTAAGGAGAGCATCCAGATGTTCACCTGGAAGGCCAGAGTTAGCCTCAGTACTTCTGATGCCTGCTAAAGAGCCCCCGTTTTCTTTCAGATGCTCAAGGATGACATCTCTTGCTTTGATTACCAGCTCATAATCTTCTGATGAGATATTGTTTTGAGCACTGCTCAGCAACTCATAGCTGGTATTGATACCCAATTTTCCAGCCCAGGTTTTCGCATCGGGCAATGATTTCGTTGCTTTTTCTTCTGCTGAAGAGGCATTTTTTTCCAGATAACCAAATTGCTGTAACTGTGCTTTGGTCGGATCCGGAACAGGAGCGAACTGCATGACCTGTTCTGACCTGAGGGTTTGAAATAGCTGATCTGGCAGCTCATTGATGATACGTAAGGAAGAGTGCTTTTGGTTAACCGGAAAATTTAATAGCCGATTTCGTGAAGTCAAATCCAGCAATTTACGCCGCATATCCTCAAGTGATTTAAGGATATACCCTTGAGATTTGTCATCGATTGAAGAAGAGTGTTCCGCCATATCAAACCCTGTAGATCATAGCAAAAGATTAAAAGAACTCACCAACCTGTCTGTTTTCAATGTCTGTCAGGAATAAAAGCCGTGCCACTTAAAGTCATTCTGTCTATCGTGACGAGTTCTGTTTTTATTACTAAAGATGGTGAATTCAGAGACAGACCTTACCGGGAGACAGGCTTCCTTTTTATCTGGGAAACCCAACCGGTAAGCATCGGGATAGCAAAATCATACTCTGAGCAGTGATGAACACAAGAGGATAATCAATAAGGAAGGTTTAACAAAAAGCACCAAGCTGCATATTTGACTTAGTAAGGTTAAAGATCTCACCGCGCTGATTTTCTTGGCTAAAGGCATTAACGAAGCACGTTATTTGTGCAAAAATCGGTCCATCTTCCTTCACTTTTATCTGACCGGAAATGCTATGGCTGGCGTGAACAAAGCTCAACTGACTGAAACCGACATCGTAACTAAATTTATTCTGCCTGCGGTCAAGAAGGCTGGATGGGATGATATGACGCAAATTCGCCAGGAGGTGAAGTTACGTGATGGCAAGGTAGTTGTGCGGGGTAAACTGGCATCCCGTCAGAAAGTCAAATCAGCAGATATAGTGCTTTACCATAAGCCAGGTTTACCGCTGGCAGTGATCGAAGCGAAAGCAAACAAGCATGAAATCGGCAAAGGGATGCAGCAGGGACTGGGTTATGCCGCCTTGTTAGAGGTTCCTTTCGTCTTTGCCTCAAATGGCGATGGCTTCATATTTCACGACAAAACGAACCCCGATCAGCTGGAACGAGAGATTATACTTGAAGAGTTTCCAACGCCTGCTGAGTTATGGGAGAAGTTCTGTCTCTGGAAAGGCTATACCGCCGCACAGCTGCCTGTTATTACGCAGGACTACTATGACGACGGCTCCGGTAAATCGCCGCGCTATTATCAGCTTCAGGCAATCAATAAAACGCTTGAGGCTATCTCAGCAGGCCAGAACCGCATCTTATTAGTGATGGCAACCGGTACCGGCAAAACCTACACCGCCTTCCAGATTATCTGGCGGTTATGGAAAGGCAGGCACAAGAAACGCATTCTGTTCCTTGCCGATCGCAACATTCTTGTTGATCAAACCCGTACCAACGATTTCCAGCCTTTTGGTCAGGCAATGATCAAAATCACTGGCCGCACTGTCGATCCCGCTTACGAAATCCATCTGGCGCTGTATCAGGCGATGACAGGAACAGAAGAGCATGAAAAAGCGTATAAGCAGGTTGCGCGTGACTTCTTCGACCTGATCATCATTGACGAGTGCCATCGCGGCAGCGCCGCTGAAGACAGTGCCTGGCGCGAGATTTTAGAATATTTTAGTAGTGCGACTCAGGTCGGTTTAACGGCGACGCCGAAAGAAACCCATGAGGTCTCAAATACAGACTATTTCGGTGAGCCGGTCTATACCTATTCGCTTAAACAAGGCATTGAGGATGGCTTCCTGGCACCTTATAAAGTGGTTCGCGTTGATATCAACGTTGACCTGCAAGGATGGCGTCCAGCGAGAGGGGAAGTCGATAAAAATGGTGAGCTGATTGAAGATCGCATCTACAACCAAAAAGATTTTGATCGCAACTTAGTCATTGATGAACGCACTCAGCTGGTGGCAGAAACCATTACGGATTACCTCAAGCGAACCAACCCCATGGATAAAACCATCGTCTTCTGTAATGACATCCCCCATGCAGAGCGGATGCGGCGCGCCCTGGTGAATCTCAACGCAGCGCAAATGAAAGAAAATGATAAATACATTATGCGTATTACAGGTGATGAGACCGAGGGGAAAAACCAGCTGGATAACTTCATCAATCCGAAGAAGCCCTACCCGGTTATCACCGTAACATCAGAACTGATGACAACGGGTGTAGATGCCAAAACCTGTAAGCTGGTTGTGCTTGAACAAAATATCCAGTCGATGACCAAATTTAAGCAGATCATCGGACGTGGTACGCGTATTGATGAACGCTACAACAAGCTATGGTTCACCATTCTGGATTTCAGAAAGGCCACCGAGCTGTTTGCAGATGAACGCTTTGATGGTTTGCCGGTGAAAGTCATAACGACGACAAAAGATGAGGTCGCCGATCCAGAGTCAGATTTTGATGAACAGCTGGAAGATGAAGTATCAGATGGAGCGGGTCAAACAGGCCATGCAGAAGAACCATCGCCGGATTATCCCTCTGGCACCTCAACAGAAACCGAACCTGACGGCGAAATGCCCGAAACTGACGAAGAACGACGCAGGAAGTTTTACGTTAAAGGTGTTGCTGTTAACGTGCTGTCTAAACGCGTTCAGTATTACGACGCTGATGGTAAGCTGGTTACCGAATCATTTCAGGATTACACCCGTCGTACGCTGATGAAAGAGTACGCATCTTTGGACGATTTTGTTCAGCGCTGGCAGAGTGCTGAACGTAAACAGGCCATTATCGAAGAGCTGGAACAGCAGGGCATTATCTGGGATGTGCTGACGGAAGAGGTCGGTAAAGAGCTGGATCCCTTCGATATGCTCTGCCATGTCGTGTACGGCCAGCCGCCGCTCACCCGCCGTGAACGCGCCGATAATGTGCGTAAGCGTAACTACTTCACCAAATACTCTGAGTCGGCTCAGGCCGTGTTGAGCAACCTGCTCGATAAATACGCCGATGCGGGTGTAAAGGAAATCGAAGATATTCAGGTACTGAAGCTTCGACCTTTTGATACCATGGGCCGCCCTTTAGAGATCATCAAAAAGAACTTTGGTGACAAGGAAAGCTACATGAGTGCCGTGAGTGAACTGGAAAACGAAATCTACGAACTCCCTCCTCGCTCGGCCTGATTCCCTTTCAATGTCTGTCACCGTAGCAACCGCTCGGTGGCAGACTTTTTTATTACGGAAATTGCAACAAACATGTCTATCAGTTCAGTTATCAAATCCTTACAGGACATTATGCGTAAAGACGCCGGTGTGGACGGCGATGCGCAACGTCTGGGTCAGCTTTCATGGCTGCTGTTTTTAAAAATTTTCGACACTCAGGAAGAAGAGCTGGAAGCCATAATGGATGCTGAAGAGTATCGTCTGCCGGTTCCCGCACGTTATCTGTGGCGCAACTGGGCGGCTGATGCAGAAGGTATAACGGGCGACGCGCTGCTTGAGTTTGTAAATGACGATCTCTTCCCTGCCCTGAAAAACCTGCCTGCACCTCGTGATAAAAATCCACGTGGATTTGTGGTGCGAGAAGCTTTCAGTGACGCCTATAACTATATGAAAAACGGCACGCTGCTGCGTCAGGTCATCAACAAACTGAACGAGATTAATTTCGGCGATAGCAACGAACGCCATTTGTTTGGCGATATCTACGAACAGATTCTGCGCGATCTGCAAAGCGCCGGTAACGCGGGTGAGTTTTATACACCACGCGCCGTTACCCGCTTTATGGTTAACCGTATCGACCCCAGACTGGGCGAGCGCGTGATTGACCCTGCCTGCGGCACTGGCGGATTTCTGGCTTGCACGGTTGATCATATCAAAGCCAACTACGTTCACAGCACCGATGATCACCAAACGCTGCAGAAGCAGATTCACGGCGTAGAGAAAAAGCAGCTCCCGCACCTGCTTTGTACTACCAATATGCTGCTGCACGGTATTGAAGTTCCGGTACAGATTCGCCATGACAATACGTTAAGCAAGCCGCTCTCTTCATGGGATGAGCAGTTCGATGTGATTGTTACCAACCCGCCATTTGGCGGCACCGAAGAAGATGGCATCGAGAAAAACTTCCCCTCTGAAATGCAAACGCGGGAAACTGCTGACCTCTTCCTGCAGCTGATAGTGGAAGTACTCGCGGATAATGGCCGTGCAGCTGTAGTACTACCAGACGGCACACTGTTTGGTGAGGGCGTGAAAACCAAAATCAAAAAGCTGCTCACCGAAGAGTGCAATCTGCACACTATCGTGCGCTTGCCGAATGGCGTGTTTAACCCCTACACCAGTATCAAAACCAATATTCTGTTCTTCACCAAAGGTCAGCCAACCAAAGAGGTGTGGTTCTACGAGCATCCGTACCCGGACGGCGTGAAGAACTACAGCAAAACTCGTCCGATGAAGTTTGAAGAGTTTCAGGCTGAAATCGACTGGTGGGGGAATGAAGCTGATGGTTTTGCAAGCCGTGAAGAGAACAATCAGGCGTGGAAAGTCAGCATCGACGACATCATCGCCCGCAACTTTAACCTCGACATCAAGAACCCGTACCAGGGTGAAACCATCAGCCACGACCCGGACGAACTACTGGCGAAATTCCAGCAGCAGCAGGGCGAAATAAGCGAGCTGCGCAACCAGCTACGCGACATCCTCGGGGCCGCGCTGGCAGGCAACAAGGGGGCAAACTGATGGCCGTTGAAAAACTGATAACCGACCATTTCGATACCTGGACTTCCGCCTTGCAAACCCGCTCGACAGCCGGGCGAGGCAGCAACGGTAAAATCGATCTGTACGGTATTAAAAAACTGCGTGAGCTGATCCTGGAACTGGCAGTGCGCGGCAAACTGGTGCCGCAAGACCCGAATGATGAACCGGCGTCAGAGCTGTTAAAGCGTATTGCCGCAGAGAAAGTGGAGCTGGTAAAGCAGGGGAAAATTAAAAAGCAGAAGCCTTTGGCAGAAATAAGTGAAGATGAGAAGCCGTTTGAGTTACCCGTGGGTTGGGAATTCTGCCAACTCGGTGACTTTGCGAATATTGTGAGAGGTATAACATTTCCTGGCAATGAAAAATCAAAGGAGGCATCTAATAACAAAATCGCCTGCCTCCGAACTGCTAACATTCAAGAAAATATTGACTGGAATGATCTCATTTATGTTCCAAAAGAGTTCATCAAAAGAAATGACCAAATCCTCCTTAATAATGACATTGTAATGTCAATGGCAAATAGCAGAGAGTTGGTAGGCAAAGTTGCACTTGCAACTATTCCGAATAAAAACACTGTAACATTTGGAGGTTTTTTAAGCGTCTTGCGCCCCATAATTATAGACCCAAAATTTTTGATGCTACTTTTGAGATGTGATACTAATAAATCTCAGTTGATTGAATCATCAAGTCAGACAACAAATATTGCTAATATTTCGCTGGCTAAGTTAAACCCTTTAATTGTAGGGCTTCCTCCTTTAGCTGAGCAAGCTAAAATAACTAATTCAGTCGATGAGCTTCTTTCTATCTGTGACCAACTGGAACAGCAATCTCTGACCAGTCTGGAAGCACATTCCCAGCTGGTTGAAACGTTGCTGGCAACACTCACCGACAGCAAAAATGCTGAAGAATTAGCCGAAAACTGGACGCGAATCAGCCAGCATTTCGATACGCTGTTCACCACCGAAGCCAGTATCGATGCACTTAAGCAAACCATTCTGCAACTGGCGGTGATGGGTAAACTGGTGCCGCAAGACCCCAATGATGAACCCGCATCCGAATTGCTAAAGCGTATTGAGCAGGAAAAAGCGCAACTGGTGAAAGAAGGTAAAATTAAAAAACAAAAACCTTTGCCGCCAGTGAGTGACGAAGAAAAGCCTTTTGAGTTGCCGGAAGGGTGGGAGTGGTGTCGCTTTGAAGATACTGTTGATATCCAAAGTGGTATAACTAAAGGTAGGAACCTTGTAGGTAGAGAATTGATTTCAGTACCATATCTGCGTGTAGCAAATGTTCAACGGGGATATCTCGATTTATCGGAAATTAAAAAAATAGATATTCCTGCTGATGAAAAAGACAAGTATCAAGTTAAAGTAAATGATCTATTAATTACAGAAGGCGGTGACTGGGATACTGTTGGAAGAACTGCTGTCTGGACTGACTCTTCATTTTACATGGCTAATCAAAACCATGTTTTTAAAGCCAGACCGATTATGAATGAGTTGAATGTCAAATGGGTTGAAATATTTATGAACTCATCGGTTTCACGAAAGTATTTCGCGAGTGCTAGCAAGCAAACAACAAATTTGGCGTCAATAAATAAAACTCAGCTTCGCGGATGTTTTATTGCATTACCTCCAATTAGTGAGTCAAGTAGAATTTTAGATCAATACATGTCACTTTTGAATCTTTGCGACGGCCTAAAATCCCAACTGCAATCAGCCCAGCAAACCCAGCTACACCTGGCGAATGTACTCACAGACGCAGCGCTAAGCTAAGGAACAGACGATGCCGGTTCATCATGCTATCTGGCGGGTAGGTGATACCCCCCAGCCACTGACTATCAGCAAACTGGCCAGCGAGAGTTTGCTGGAAAGAATGATCTTGAACGACCCAACCATTCTTTCAGATCAGTGGATGATTATCGGTCATCAGGAAAATACGCTCGATAAGGGGCGTATTGATCTGCTGGCGATAGCGCCTGATGCCTCGCTAATCCTGATAGAGCTGAAACGCGACCGCACACCGCGCGAGGTAGTCGCTCAGGCGCTGGATTACGCTTCATGGGTAGACGATTTAACCGCAGACCGCCTGTCACAAATTTATGAAAAATTCTCTGGCGGCGGTAATCTGGGTGACGCCTTTAAACAACGTTTCAATACTGAGTTAGAAGAAGAGTCTATTAACCAGTCACATCAAATCATTATCGTAGCGGCGGAACTGGATCCGTCCACCGAACGCATTGTCGACTATCTAAGCAAAAATGGTATCTCTATTAACGTGCTGTTCTTCAAAGTCTTTCAGCACGGGGACGAGCAGTTTTTAAGTCGCGCCTGGCTTCTCGATCCCAGCGAGACGCAAACTAACGCTTCTCAGGCCACTGCAGGTACGAGTGCCCAATCAAAAGAACCCTGGAACGGAGAGTTCTATGTCTCGTTCGGTGACTCAAATAGTCGTAACTGGGAAGAGGCGCGACGTTACGGGTTTATCAGTGCCGGTGGCGGAAGCTGGTACAGCCAGACTTTAAAACAGCTTCAGCCCGGTCAACGCGTCTGGGTTAACATCCCAAAAACAGGTTATGTAGGCGTCGGTATTGTGCAAAGTGCCGTTGAGCCGGCCAGCAGCTTTACAATCAATACTGAGGCTGGTGAAAAACTCGCGATGGACGTGCTTAAGCATGGAGACCTTTATCGTGATAACTCAGATGATCCCGATAAATCTGAGTATTTTGTCTCAGTAAAATGGATTGAAACCCGTAGTGAACAGGATGCAGTAAATGAACTTGGATTCTTCGGTAATCAAAATACCGTTTGTAAACCGACAACGCCAAAGTGGCGACACACTGTTGAAAGATTAAAAAATCACTTCATAAACTGGAATACTAACGAGTAGAATTTTCCGGCATTCAGGCGAATGGATTTTAATAAGGATCTTAACAATGCGTAAAATCCTCCACTCCGAATACACGTTCCGGCGGTCACTCGAAGGTGTGGCTGCCCCGACGGTATATTCGGGGATTACCCATGCATACAAGAAATCGAGCGTTTCGTCGCCATCATATGAAAAGGCTCAAAACTAAACGCGGTCGCTATAATAATGCGGCTTACAGCTGGCATGAAGGCGCGGCTATCGTCAATATCGGTAAAATTTACCATACGCCGTGCCTCTGTTCATGCTGGATGTGTGGACATCAGCGTTTTCATCACGGAATGAACATGCAGGAAGTGAGAGCAAGAGCCAGGTATCAGGATTAAGCAACTAAGCCCACCTCAATGGTGGGCTACCTCCCGGCAAACACCCTCTGATAAATCATCTTGTAAGCTCATCCCCCACCCACTACAAATACGATATGCACAATGAGGACCTCACAATGCAAAGTCGAGCCACCAGCGCCAAAATCACCAAACAACAAATTTGCCGCTCCGTTGCTAGCTCAACGGCTATTGAAACGGGTGAAGCTGTGCAGAAAATTGAGCAAAATCTTAAGCAGTATCAAGCTAAAGCAAAAGCTATCGGCTTAGCTCGCTAATTCGGCAAAATATCGTCAACAAGCTGTATCATCGGCATATAGCTGTCAGTGATTTCGGCCTGAATAGCCTTCAAAACGCTTTATGCTTGCCAAAAAGACTGTAACCCAGGATCTGCCTGAACTAATAACACATCAAATTCTGCTTCATCAATAATGCGCAGTCTATTCAACAATACGCTATCCGACGAACCAGGCTGGAAAATGCTTTTCAAAGAATTGAGACTATATTTAGCCAATTCTCATCCTCTCTGGAATAAATTCACTACATTGCTGGTGGCCTGTTCAACATGATTAACCCTGTTTTCCCACTGTTCTAATGCCCTTCTTTTCTCTACAAGATAATCATAACGGTCATAGTGCTTCGAGCTCACATCCTGTAATGCATGGTTTTGAATACGGTCACGTAACTCTTTAGATACACCGATTTCGCCCATCAGCGTTTTGCAGGTCCGCCTTAAATCTCTCGCAACAAACACCGGATTGTCAGGAAAATGCTCGCGATAATAGATGATGGCTTGAGCAAAGCTGTCAGTTCGCAGATGCTTACCCGCATCCAACCGCTGCGGGAAAATATACGGGCTATCATTAACGTTCTCGCTCTTCAGCCTTTCCAGAATTTCTATAGCTGAATCCGTTAATGGCACCAGATGGTCGCGCTTGTTCTTTGAGACGTCAGCAACTATCAACAGTGTTTTCTCTTCCCAGTTCACGGCATCCCATCGACTGGAAGCCAGTTCATGCGGGCGCTGACCACCAGCGTAAACACATAAATTAAGCAGCAAGTTCACCGTGCTGCCAACGCTTGGCGTTTTGGGAAAGTCACCCATCAACTGTTGCAGCTCATTCAACTTCAGCCAGTTGGTTCCCGCTTTCTCTGCAGCAGACTGCTTAGGGATGACGCTCACAGGGTTCATCTCAAGTCCAAACATCACGTTCTGCTGGTGGTTGGCCGGATCGTTATCCGCTTTAAGCCCATAGTTGAATGCTGCCATCAGATAAGAACGGACACGGTTCGCTTCAACGCTAGCACCACGCTGAATAATGGCAGATAAAATCTGTTTGATATGTAACGGTTTGACTTCGTTAGCTTTTGTATCTTTGGCGATAAAGGAATAGGTTTCCTTCTCTAGCCGGTATAGCACTTGCTGCCATGTCCGCTTTCCATCTTCCCGCATTTTGTTGGTGTAGCCTTGAATAAGCTGCTCGATACTGCCCTTTAACTGTTCGTCACGCTTTTGCTTTTCCAGCGCGATTTCCTGTTCAGACTTTTCGACCTTAGGGTTCTTCCCTTCCTTCAGCGTACCGGCATAACCTTTCGTAAGCTGACGAGCCTGAGCTAACGACATTTCAGGGTAACGACCCAACTGGATGAAGTGGCGTTTAGCATCCCAGTAATAGCGATAGTAGAAAACCCGCTGCCCGGATGGCTCAACTTTAACGCCCAGACGCCCTGCTCCGCGCTCACCACTTTTGTCCCATACCTGATAAGCCGAGTCGCGAGCTTTAAGACCGCGTACCATTGAGTCTGTTAAATTGTCTGCCAAGAGAGAGTCCTTACAAGAATTATATTGCTGTTTTCTGGGTGATGTAGCAGGTGACGTAAGAATGATACTGAAAGCAAATACCCCTAACAACATGAAACGATTAAACAACCATAAGCGACTGATTTATATTTATTAATACCTAGATATGGTTAAAGGTGAAAAATGATGAAACAAGCTATTCATATGACTCATAATCGCTTGGTCGCTGGTTCAAACCCAGCAGGGGCCACCAAATTTACTGATGAAAATCATGCACTTAAGCCACCTTTCAGGGTGGCTTTTTTGTTGGCTGCTGAGCACAAAAGTTGTAGAGATACGCATTTTTCTGAATACTCACAAAGCCTTGCCCGCCTAACTCATATCTTCAGGGTTGTTTCCCGCAGGCTTTTGGCTTCAGATCCCCGCGAAAAATGAAAGGTGAGATGTGGATAAACAAGCCAGACTGGAGCACTTACACGAATGCTTACGCCGTGAAGTGATGATGAGTTCTAAGGATTTTTCGTGGTTTGGGACGCTGCATAAAGCGATTAAATGCCCGAATCGCCGTTATCACTTCTGGTGGCGCATAGCGTCGTACTGGCACCACTCAGGCAATAAGTTTCTGAAAAAACGGGCCATAAACATAAACAGACGCCTCATTTTCAAATATGGAACTGAAATTCAGTTAGGGGCAAATATCGGCCCCGGCATGGTGATTTCTCATCATCAGGGAATTGTGATAAACGGTTCGGTCGTCACAGGTCATTCCTTGCGGATAAGACAAAACACCACGATTGGCATTACCGGCGCAAATGCTGATAAAGAGCCAATATCAATTGTTATTGGCAATAATGTGAGTATTGGTGCAGGTTCCTGCATCATCGCTGACAGGATCCGGATCGGTGATAACGTTGTGATCGGCGCTATGTCCTTTGTAAATAGAGACCTTCCCGATAACACCACTGCTTATAGTGAAAAGGTTTTGCATGTACGGCCGAACAATTGAAATATAGAATAATTCAGCAGCCACTGTGCTTTTCAGTTATTTTATTGCTGAGGATTGCTGATTGTACTACCGGGTTAACATGCCATCGATAACGTCTAATGTCGTGCGAAAGAACAGAGCGTTATCAGACTGATAACAAAGCCTGGTTCAGGAAAGCACATCAATGTTATTCCTCATGCCAAAGAAAAAAGCATAGCAACTATCGTTACCGGGTTTGCAGCGATCCCCCGGGAGTAAAGTCTGATAATGAGAAGTCTTAATAGCTTCTGAAATTCAGGTTTATATTGTATAGCGTCATGCTGTCGCTCCGGATTTAAATATCAGCAAACGAACAGGCTGAGTTTTTCCGTTTTTACTGTGGGTCTCTTAGTGCCCTGCGAAGGCGAATCATGTCGTACCGCGCCTGCAGTTCACTGATTGCCCGTTTAAACTGCGCCTCCCCGGCCGGAGAGGCAGAATCTTCATATTGGCGCAGCCACTCTTCGGCGGGGATATGCAGGCTGAATGCCTGCTGAGTGGAAAATATTGCTGACTTCAGCTCACTGACGGTCAGGTAACGCCCCCGCTTCTCATCAAGCGCATTGAGCTTTTCACTGAGCAGGCTGAGTTTTTCCATCCCCTGCTGCCAGGCGCCTGCCGCTTCCGGCGAGGCTGTCATCGCCTCTCTTCTGGCGACCGCGTCTGTCAGCAGTCGGCGTGTTAACTCTTCAGCTGGCCAGAGCGAGCCGGCCAGCAGCGCAACGTCGGCGCTGTAGCTCCCCGCCCTGCCGATGCCGGCGGCATCAAACCGTTCAGCCTGTGTTTTGATCGTGTTGATCCACTCTGCTGCGTTGATACGCTGATCCTGCCGGATGCCTGCCCGCTGCTCTTCTGTCAGCGGATGAGGAAGCGCAGGTACGGCAGCAGAGAGCATACGCGTATTTTCACCGGGCTGGCGGGCATAAAGCCAGCCGCCTGCGCCTGTTGCAACCACCACCAGCATAGCGGCCATGCCTGCGATAAAAGGTCTGACATAGCGGCCTGAAAACATTGGTCCAGGCTCTGTTTCAGGACGAATGATAAAGGTTGGTGACTTTGCCGTTGCCGGAGCCGGGTCGGAAAACGCCTCGCGCGGGCGGCTTCTGCGTGCAGTTGCTATGTCGCTTTGGCCCGGTGACGTCTCCGCGTTTTCGGCTGCTGTTCTGACGTTATCGCACAGCTTGCGGATACCGCTCGCGGCGTTGAGGCCCGCCTGCGCCAGATGCTGCTCAATCAGATCCAGATATGTTGCGCACTCCCTTAGCAGGATCTGCGTATCCGGCTTATCTGTTGGCCAGGTGCGTGACAGAAACTGCAGGCGCTGAAAGTGCATTCTCAGGATCGCTATCCGGTCTGCAGGCTGGTGGGGCCAGAGCGTCTGCCAGCGTGAGCGCATCAGTGCCTCCGTGACCCTGAGCCCCTCCCGCATCCCCTTAGCGCCGTCAAGATGGGAGAGCGCCAGCGTAAACCAGCAAACTGACTGCAGATCTGCTCCAGCCTGTCCGAAAAGCCGGGTGCAGCTCTCCATCACCTGCAGCCAGTTAATATCGGGCCGGGCGGGATGGCTGAGCTTTTTAATTTCGTTTTGCAGAGTAATAAATTCGGGATGCAGGCGAGGGTCTCCGCCGGTCATCAGCACGTGCGATTTCTGAGATGAAAATGTCATAGTTATCCGCAGACCTGCCGGAAGCAGGTCCGTTATCAGAGCGTTAGCGGGAAAGTAAAGACGAAGTGCCAGACCGGAGATCTCATCTGCATGGCTGGCTGGCGGCTATGGCTTAAGTCATCACGTTCTGCTGGCGCAGATGCCGCAGCAGCACCTTTCCTCCCGGCATAAAGTCAGTGCCATAGCGCACCCTACCCACGACGTCCAGCCCGGCATCAATGGCATAACGCAGCTCACCAAGCTGCGTCTGTTCCAGCATCACCACATCAACCTGTTTCAGCCGGGGCTCATACTTCAGTAATACGTCAGAGAGAATATGCACCAGCTGATGTGCGGTGCCGGGCAACCCCTGCAGGATGAGCGTCATATCCGGCAGGCCATAATCGGGCAGATGAGCCAGAGCGCCGGCGCGGGTATTAAGAATGCGCTGCAGGTTATCCAGCACTGACAAAATCATCTGTTCCCGTTCGCTCACCGCATCCAGATCCAGGCCGCCGCTAAAATTGCCGTAAAGCATGTCGTAAAGTGAAGGCTGCATCAGGGTCTTTCCCCCTTTTCCGCTACCAGCGTCAGCGTGCCGTCACCCAGCTCAATTACCCTTGCCCTGTCCGGATGGAGGTCTGCGCGGGTCAGCAGCAGTCGCCACGTATCATCCTGAGTATCTGGCGACAGAAACAGCCCGGCCACCGCCACAAATTCTGTTCTCTCCTCCATCGGCATATCAATACTGACCGACTCACCGGGACGCACCCGGATCGCTTTCTGCGCCATCAGCTCTGCCCTCAGCACGTGGCTGTCAGCCGCTAACAGTGCAGGATAGTCGGCGGCGTCAAAGGCCTGACGGTCGCTGAGTTGCCAGATGCGTACCACGGTTGAGAGCGCAGCGCCCTGCGCGTTGCGGTTGGCGCCTTCGCGGGCGCGAAAGTCGAGGTGCAGCGTGCGTATTTGTTTGTAAAAAAGAGAGTTTGTGACGGAGGCGGTGCCCTCGGATACTTTCTGCGTCAGACCGCAGCCGCTGGCGCTTAGCGCCAGCATCAGAGGGATAAGCGTCTTACCAGCGGTAGTCGCCCTGTTCATCGGTTTCACTCCTTGAAAGTTGTACCCGGACGCGCTGATAACGACCGAGCGGAATGGTGAGTAAATCAGGTTTGCGTGAGGCATTCAGGTTTCTTTGAGGCAGCAACGCGGTGCGGCCCAGCTGTTGTGCCGCTTCTGTCCGGCAGCTCAGCTGCGCATCAGGCAGCATGGCGCGCTCGACGCACAGCTCCAGCCGCGCATCCAGCTTTGCCCCGAGGTAGACATGGAGCAGCGCCATCAGATCGCCGTGCAGTTGTCCGCCGGGCAGCCAGCCACGCACCTCCTCCGGGTTACCGGTCAGCAGTCGCAGTAATACCTGTCCGTTAACGTCGGTGGCATGCGTCCCCATGACCGGACGGCGCATCAGACTGACCGGTTGCTGCGTGCTCAGACGTAAACGGCAGGGCTGGGGAACACGGCATGGATCCCACGGAACGATCTGCGCGCGCGTATCCGGTGCCAGCAGCATCACCAGCGAGCTCATGCCCTCTGCGGTCCGGGCAGGCAGCATCATGACCGGTAACAGCGCCAGAAAGCGGGAAACCGGCGTGGCGATGTTTTGCGCACAGCCGTTTATCCCCAGACCAGCCAGCCCCAGCAGGTACTGAGAGGTTTTATCGGTGCCGCCAGGTGCGAACGTGGCCGGATAGGTGTATTTGCGCCAGATACGGTAAAACTGCGTGGTCAGCCGGTGACTGAAAATATCCAGAAAATCCTGAAGCGCCTCGTGGCCCTCGCGCTGACGGGTGATATCGTCGATATAGTGCGTTGGCAGCGGAGATGCCGTGCCATACAGCCCCATAAAATTGATGCGTACCGTGGGCGGAAGGTGCGGATGCCCGGAAGTGTCAGCCCCGCGAATTTCACCTGCCGGAAACCCCATGCCGGGGTGCGGCCTGAACCGTACCGGCTCGTGTCGCACCTGCCAGCCGCTGCCTGGTACCGGCGCTTCAGGATCGCACTTCTCCAGCAGCTGGCAAAAACGGTAAAAATTCATACAGGGCAGCTGGTTACCCAGCCGTGCTATCAGCCGGGCAGACGCTGGCTGTGATTCTCTTTCCATCGGAGACATTTTCCTTCAGGCCGGATAATCAGCGAGAGCTGAATGAACTGATTCATGTCCGCATACAGCGACAGGAAACGGTTAAGCATTTCACCAAACAGATGTATGTCGCCGTCACCGGTAAAACCGCTGCTGTCGAGCGTCACTTCAACATCAAGACCGCGCAGCAGATAACCTGATTCAAACCGCTGCAGGCGGTGATGCTGCACGTCAAGAATCGCCTCCAGCCTGCGGTTGCAGAGTTCGTCATCCTGCCAGTTATAGAGCGCCAGCGTGCCGCGCAGCACCTCCGCACTGTTCATCATGTTGATAAAGCCCGAGCCGAGGTGACTCAGGACCCGCCAGTGAAAACGGTCCTCAGCGGGTGGATAAGCAGGCAGCGTCGGACGGGTCAGATTGCACACCGTTACCGGCGTCTGCAGCACCTGTTCGCAGCGGTCCAGCAGTGTACTCTGCAGCGCGCGACGCGGAAGCTGGCCGTTGGTGCCGGTGATGCGCAGCGAAAGCGTGTCGCGGGAAAGCACATCGTCTTTCTCCCACTGCTGACCGCCGAGCATCAGCCAGGTGTCATGCAGGCCGGTAACCCCCCGGCGCACGCGGGTATGAAAGTAGCGCTCCGGAGCATGACGTCGCATCATGCCGCCCCGGTGCCGGAAGCTGGTGAACGGAACATATTCAGCTGCCCCGGCCAGCCCTGAACCGCTGACCGCATCCACTGAGTAAATTTCTGTGTGCCCATCCTGCAGGCGCTTTGCGCGCAGCAGATACTCGCTCTCCAGTCCGTTCACGGTCAGCGGATCGGCTTCCAGGTCGAACAGGTTAATCACCGGTACGCAGTGCAGGCGCAGAGAGCGCTCTTTCACCGGTAAATCACTCTGCCACGGCTCGCTGAACACCACCTCGATATCGATGTATGCCAGCCCGGGTGGAAGCGAGAGCGTCTCCAGTCCGTTCAGGTTCACAAAGCGGAATTTCTCAGGAAAGGTGAAATATTCCAGCAGCAGCTGATAGCCGCTGAAGGCGCTCTCTCCCTTTGGCCAGAGCCGGTCATCCTCGTTAAATCCGCCCGGGCTGAACCAGCCGTCAAAGGCGCTACGCTCCGGCTGCCCGGCCAGACGAATGTACAGCGCCGCCTGACGGCGGGTCAGCCTCTGATGCAGCGCCGTCGCCACGGGCACATCTTCTCCCAGCCACAGGCTCAGCTGACGCAGGTCACACTGGCTCCAGTCTGCCTGTCCGCTGCTGGTCAGGCGCAGCCGCAGCACAGAGCGCCCATCCGGTTCAGTGCCCATAGCAATCCCGGCGACTGCCAGCGGGTTAAGCGTGACCGGCTTTGTGGTGCGATAGCGGCACACGGTATTTTTCGGCCCCACGGGACGGGAAAAGATCTCCAGCCCTGCAGGCGCCGTCTCTGCTATCTTCATTTTCGGCAGGTCCGGCGTCAGCGCCACCACGGCGAGTGACGGAATGGTGCGCAGATAGTGCGGCCAGAGCATGCTGACCAGGCCCTCGGTCAGTTCCGGCAGGTCATCATCAATCTTCTGACGCAGTCGCCCTACGCTAAAGGCGAAGCCTTCCAGCAGGCGTTCCACAAAGGGATCTGGCGTGCCAGCGCGATCCAGGTTGAGCATGGCGGCGCGGTCAGGATGGGTTTCGGCAAATTCTTTTGCGGCGTCACGCAGATAGCGCATTTCAATATCGTAATAGCGCAGCGTTAAGTCTTTCATATTCTGACGAGCCTCTCTTATTTGAACGCACCCAGACCAGTCATAAACCGGAGAAACGTCAGCGATATCGGGAAGAAAATAATGTCCGCTGCAGCCGCAACCGGGGTAAGAATCACATTGGTCAGAATATTACCGGCATGAATATCGGTGACCTGTTTATCGGTCCACAATTCAATTTCGTACTGACTGGCAGTTTTACTCAGCTGTTCATCTCTTAAACCGAGGCTTTTTTCAGGAACAATGACGCCTTTTATTTTTATCCTGCTGACACACGCATTATCAGAGTAATGGAAGCCGAGTGACTGCATATCCTGTGCTTCGCATGGACTGGTCATCCCCGGACTGTTCCGCGCGATAACGTTAAAATCACCTTCGAATCTTGCCACTGAACGTTTAGTTGCGGGTGACACAAGCCCCAGCTTTATTTTTCTATCATTCCCCTTCAATTCAAGCTGATATCGGCTGTGTAGTGCATCTGTTTTCAGAAGATGCTCACCTCCCGCAGTCACTACGTAGATATTTTTTTTACCTACAAACGCCAGGCCATCAGGCGGAATACCCACAGGATAGCTCGTCCTGTTATTTACCACTGAAGCCTGAAGTCCTTTATAGCGGTATACACCGCCGATATTATCACTGGCTACTTTTCGGTATTTAATTTGTTGTGAAGTCGATGGGTTAACTCCCCAGATCAAAACTGTACAGCCACACAGACTTAAAATAGCAAACGCACACACCAAGCACCTGATTAATGTCATCATTCCTTTGAACCATTTATATTTAAATTAAAGAAAGAGGTCAGACCGGATTAAGAAAAGAGTACTGACGCTCGTGCAGCATCGATAGTCACCAGCCCGGCCAGCAGCTGTTCCATGTCAGACTGCAGGCGGGCTTTATCTGTTTCACTCCGGCCTGCGCGGGCACGCAGTAACTTCAGCCGGCGGGACTTTACTTCAAATAACAGCGCTGGCTCCCACTCCGCCAGCGTCATACGCTCTGCGCCAGCATCGAGCGCGCCCAGCAGCTGCAGTGTCAGTTCCTGACGACCAGACTGCTCAGCAATCCGTGCCATCAGCAGGCGAAGGAGCCACTGCTGGCGGGGAGTGCGAATACCGGGTCGCTGCTGCAGCCAGGCCAGCGCAGCTTCAATGCCCTCTCTGTCTGCCAGCTCAGTCGCCTCGCTCTCCAGCAACAGCACGTCATCTTCCGGCATGCCCGTCGCAGCGGCGGGATCGGGTCCGGACGCACTCTCCGTTATCATGACCTGCTGCTGGATCCAGCTCAGCGTCACCTCATCCGCAAACGGCATGCCGTCGCTGAAGGCCAGCGTTTCCAGCCCGCGCAGGCGTGAGAGCAGCCCCTTCAGGTCATCCTGAACAATAGCCGCAAACTCCGTATGCCCCGATCGCAGCTGCGCCTGGTGCTGATACCACTGCAGGTCAAGCCAGAAGTGGTTTGTTCCCCGACTGAACAGACTGTCCGCCTGCTCAGCCAGCTCGGCCCAGCTCTGCTGGATCCAGAGGCGTTTAAGCAGCGCGCGCTGGTCAGATTTTGGTGGCGTCACACGACTGTTGCCGTTACCTGACAACAGCGGCAGCTGACTGAGCGTGTCATGGCGGAGGGTTTTCATCAGCCGGTGTGCGGCCAGCGCGCCATTTGGCTGCTCGCGCAGATAAGCTGCCAGCGCTCGCGCCTGCTCCATCAGCTCCCGCCCGGAGCTGATGGCAGCCAGAGCTGGCGCAGCTGAGGCTGAAGACGCGTCTGGTTGCAGGCTGTCTGCTGCCGTCAGCGGCACTATCGCATCAGGACCGCCGGCGTTAAGCAGCCGGGACTCCAGCGCGCTGTAAAGCCCTGCGGAATGGGTGCCGCCCTGCGTCCTGCAGATGTCATCAATAGCCAGCAGCGCCGCCACGGTGCGCTGCGCCGTCGCGATCGTCACCTCCGGATAGAGCGTCAGCGTGTCCAGCACGCGCGCGCTGGATATAAAATTCAGCGCCGCCTCGCGACTGCGCGTTCGCTGCGGATGCAGGTCGTCACCAAAGCGCTGCAGCAGACCCGCCAGCAGGGCCAGGCCCTCAGCAAACCCCTCTTCGCCATCCTGCTGCAGGCGGGCGAGGCTATACCAGACCGCTACGCGGATATCTTTCGCTTCCGACGTCAGTATCTGCGCTGCCAGCGAACAGATAAGCGTCGTATCCGCACCAGACAGCCGGTTCATCTCTTCCTGCATCTGCTGAAACGCATCGGTATAGGTCGGATCTTCACCGGCGGGGAGGCTGGCATTCACAGGCTGCAGCCAGTGCTCCCATAAAAGAATGTGCTCAGCAGCCTGTACGCGGAGGTGTTCCGCATCCATGCCGCAGGCGCTAATCAGGGATTGCAGGGGCATCACTCCTCCTCACTGAAGTCAGCATCATCCGACGGGCTTTGGGTGCTGCCGGTGATAAAAATATCGGACGGAAGCGTAAAGTTGCGCAGCTTCAGCAGCACCAGCGGCCCCTCGCCGGCTTCGGTACGCAGGATATAATTTAACGGCCGTCCGTCAGGGGCATGCCAGGTAAGCTGCCAGCTGCTGCCGGACCCCGGTCTGGCACTGACCTGCGCCTTCTCCAGCAGACGAATCAATCCCCAGCTGCCTGGCATGTCAGCGTACAGACGGCTGCCTGCTTTGGTGCTGATCCAGCTCAGCGATGCGCCCGGCGCTTCGGTGTCGGCAGGCCAGGTAAAGCGCCGCCAGACCGGCTGCTGGTTCATGTAAGTCAGCTTCTGGCTGTCGATTATCAGGTCAGTCTGCATCACGTCTGCTGCCGTTCCCGGACGCAGCTCAAAATGCAGGCTGGCATCACCGCTGATAAATACCACGTCAGCAATCTGACTGAGCTGATTAAGCGCCTGCAGAAAAGCCGGATTAAATGTCAGTCCGCGGGCGTTAATGCGGTCCGGTACCCAGCGGGTCCCTTCGCGGTGCAGTACGCCGCTCAGGCGAGCGTGCAGAAAGCGGGTAAGGCGTCCGTTTTCTGCATTCAGGTATTTCGCCAGCAGCGGCAGTGATACCTCGCTGCTGACGTTTCTGAACGGGTAGCGGCCGTCAAATGCGCGGTTCCACTCGTTCACCACGGCCTGCTGCCACTGTGCGTTGAAGCTCCCTGCAGCCGGCATCAGCACCTGCCGCCACGCCTGTTCTATCGGGCGCACAAACACTGTCTGCCCGAAACCACTCCACTCCTGTCCCAGTCCGGCGGCGACCAGGCTGCCGTAGTCACGTGTCTCCGTCAGATCAACGCTCTTGCCCTGAAATACCGTCTGCGCCAGCGCCTGCGTCATCGCCTGCGGATCTGCCGCACTGGTGACCTGCTGCAGACGCAGGCGTACCTGGGTCACGCGCGTCAGAAAAGTGCGCAGGCTCAGGGTGCTGCTGCTCTGATTATCGGTCAGCGCCAGCAGCGGTCCGAAGGTGGCATCAAGCGGCCCCCGCGGGCCGCTGCGCTGGTCAATCGCCGGGCGCCTCTCCCGGTTAAACAGGTTTTGCGCCGATCTCACCAGCGAGTCGCTCATCGCGTCGCCGCTCTGTGCGGTACGCCCCTGCAGGTTGAGCGTGTTCATCAGCGCTACCAGCGGCGACTGTCTGACGTCCGCTATCAGCGTGAGCTGGTCAATTGCATCGGAGAGCGTTGGCGCGGGCTGCAGGCGCAGACTATTAAGGAAGTGCAGCCAGGCCGCACTGTAATCGGCAAAGTAGCGGCTGGCGAACCTCGCTTCCAGTGCCTCAGGCGAAGCAGCATCACCCGCGGGCGGCGGTGCATCACTCAACACCCAGTCAATCTCTTCACGCCGCTCACGTGCCACCTGTTCAATGGCAGGTTTAACGCCCTCTTCCCACGCCTGCCGGGTGAACATGCCGGGCACAACCTCATCGGTGGTAAAGAGGCGACCGGCATCCGTATCCCCGGTCATATCGGCCAGCCGCATATCGGCGTACTGGTGCTTTATCCGGGCGATCACCCGCTGATATTGCCGCGATTCGCTGTTGGTCACCCCCATCTGGCGTACCAGCAGAGTGCGTACCTGCCCGACCAGATCCGGGTCGGCTTTCAGTGCCCATTCGGGATGCGTAATGAGATGCTCTGCATAGAAGGCCAGCAGCGGCTGCCCGCCTCCCTGCCAGCGAGCGTCATCCAGACCCTGCCGCTGCGTCCAGCTCTGCATCAGCGTCTGGCTGAACCAGGCGGCATCCATACGTTCAGGACGCGCCAGCATCAGATAGAGTCTGAGATGCACATAGGCCTGCTTTGCCTGCGTTTCGCGCAGCGGATTGTCGGGCGGGAGTGCGGCATAAGCCTGCAGTGCATCGGTGAGCCAGTCTGCGGCGGCGTCGCGCAGCAGAGACTGTGCTGCCTCAAGGTAGCGTGGCCATAAGGCAGACCGCAGTTCTTCGTTCTGACTAAGCCCGGCGCGCTGATACCATGGCACGCCATGTTCCGCGCGATACTCCAGGCGAGCCAGCGTATTCTGAAATGCAGTCAACGCGTTCATGCGCTGTTCAGGCGACTGATTCGGCCTGACGGCAAGCGCGGCCTGAGCATTTACCTCAGCAATCTGTCTGTAATTAGTTACGTATGCCATGCCTATCCACGCAGCCCAACCCACCACTGCCAGAGAAGCACAAGACGCCATCACCTTTTGCCATGGAACGCCCGGCTTACGTGGCCGAAGCTCTGCAGGAAGTGTCTGAACTGAAGCAGGCAGAACATCCCAGCACTTATCCATGCGCCAGTGGTGCATAGCAGCTTGCCTGGCACCCGCAGAAGGCTGGCTGAACACCAGCCCCGCAAGCGGTAGTGGGCTAAATGGAGTGAGCAGCACTGAGGGGAGTGCAGACACGTTCTCCGCCCCGCGGCTGAGCTGGTCAGCGAGCGCCAAAAGAAAGTTATGTTTTGCCTCACCACAGGTTTGCTGCAGCCCCTGCGAGATGAGTGCCGGCGTCAGGGCAGTCAGCGTTTCTGTTAAAGCCTCATTATGACAGGCAGCAGGCAGCAGACAGCCAGTGGCCTGCGTGATACGACCTTCCGGCTTACCGGCGCACGTATGCAGGGACCAGACATATAGCGGAAGCTTCCAGCCCAGCGCATCCATCCGGGCGCGAATGGCATGAGAGAGGGGATCCATGCTGCTCTCAGAAAGCAGCGACAGCGGCTGCTTCAGTCCCGGCGCTGACAGCTGGTCGAACGCCGGGGTCACCCACACCATTCCATCAACCGGACGGCGACGCAACCTGCGTAACGCCATCAGCCAGGCTATGTCCGGAGGTGTGTTGAGATCGCCACCCCACAACAGCAGCGTGCCACGGTCTTCCTGCCAGAGCTGAGCCGGCAGGCCCGGGGTTAATTGTTCCACTTCATCAACTGCGCCGGTTATCAGCAGGATGCGCGTTTTACCTGCCCAGCGGCGACCGTGGAGGTTACGCAGGGTAAGGCGGATAGCATCAACGGTGACGTTACGCGGTGCGGTCTGTGCAACACGACTTTCATCAGCAGGCAGGACATTCTTTCGCTTAGCCTCTAAGCGATGCCAGCCCTGCTGAATAGCCAGACTCATTGTTCTGCCATGACGAAGCATCATCAACAGAAATAACGCACCGGCAAGTACCAGCATTTTCATAAGCGTAGTATGCAGCCCAATCCTGTCGCCAAAGTGCCATATCAGCCAGACAATCCCTCCTGCAATAAGGGCGGAGAATCCCAGCCGGCCCCACTCTCCACGCCATAAAGAATCACCTGTTTTCATTGGTTATATTCCCTGTTTGCACTGTATTGATAAATTCCTGCTCACCATCCGTTGAGAGCATCAGGCAGTCCGCTTTTTGTAAATTAACGATATCGCTGGCTACAGCAGCCAATATCCATGGAGAGAAAGGGCCACTTATTCCGGCATATTTTTCCAGCCAGTGAAGCTGTTCAGGTTTCCAGTAACCGCCATATTCTCTGGCTGAATTAAGCAAACGGAAAAATGCATTACCCCAATCCACTTTGTCACCAACGATACTGACCGCTGAACAGGCCTGTGTTTGCGTTGAGAAAAACATATTCAGTGACGTTTCTGATATCGCCCTATCAAGTTTCATTGGACGCAAAACACGGGCGTTAAAAGAGAGGCTGAATTTTGTGACTACATCATCGGAGGTCAACATAAGAAGAGCCAGCGCATCACTATACGCATCTCCTCCCTGAGTCTGATGAATCAGGATTAGTTCCACATCCAGCGCAGGTGCCCGAATTCGCTCATCCAGTGAAAGGAAGGACTTCGACTTAAGAATGGTCAACCGGGGTCTCGGGCGATCGGGAATAGCTCTCTGCCAGGCATTCATAAATGCAGCCTGCAACGCAGGCAAATCATCAGAAAAATCGGTCAGCAATGTAACGACAGGTACGATACCTGAAGGCAACGTTGCCAAAGCCTGATTTACCCCTGCTAGCAAAACAGAAAAGTGCGCCTCAGGAGTGTGCAGAGCGATTCGTCGGGATAAAAATGTGCTTTGCTCCAGCGTTGGCGGAGAAGCCAAAAGAATTTTAGATGTCAGATTTGCAGGCAATATAACACCGCTGTGCAGGACTGCGATGTTGCGGCCAGCCCACTCTTCCCACTGCTGTTGTGCAAATTCTGCTTCATTTAATTCAAATTCATGTCTGTTAAACGCGTTGTTGTAGAGCCAACTGCGCAGGCAGAGAAAGAATATCCAGATAACAGCAGGAAATGAGGTGGCAGCCCAAAGATTATATGCTTTAAGTACTCCTGCCAGTTTATTAGCATGCAGGACAAATAATAGTATGCACCCGACCAGTGCCAGAACCCCTGCCATTATCCACAGGGTGAATGAAGGCTCTTCGGGCTTAGCTGATATTATTGATTTTTGACGCTCCCAACTCATTATTTATCCTATTGCGCAATCCGGCGCACTGGAAATAACCTGACAGCCACATTCGCAGTGGCAACCATTAACAACCACGGCTTTACCATCTGATATCCATTCTGGCGAGCCATCGATAATAGCATTAATGCCATGGCCATTTATCGGGCAACTTATTTTATCGCCAACAAGGGCAACACTCTTTCCATTAATTACCATTGTTGATGAGACGGAAATGACCTGTCCACCATGTGTGGTTTTATCACCCAGCAACACAAAACCTTTCGACATATTGAGACCCATCTTTAATTTCGCATATAAATTTCATTATGCATGTAATTTTATTAGTTCTTTTGCTTAATATCTTTTAACTTATCACACGCATTGTAATCACCTTTAGAGCAACTATTTTTGAACAGTTCGACGGCCAGCTCCTTGTTTTCAGCAACTCCATTGCCATCAAAGTACATCGTGCCCAGGTGATACATCGCCGAAGGCTGGCCTTGTTTTACTGCAATCTCAAGCCAGCTTCTGGCTTTGGCATAGTTCATTTCAGCTCCCTTACCATTGAGGTATGCATAGCCTAAATTCATCTGGGCAGTGGCATTGCCATTTTTCGCTGCTTTCTCATACCAGTAATTCGCCTTTTCGTAGCTTTGCGCGGTTTCTTTTCCGTAATAATACATATCACCTAAATCAACCTGAGCATCCATGTTTCCGAGTTCAGCAGCGATCTGGTAGAACTCGAAGGCTTTTTTCATATCCCGCGGAACCCCCATACCTAAATGATACATATTAGCTATTTTATTTGCATCGTCCGCCCTGGTTGTTGATATGGTATCGGCAATGGTTGTTGCAGAAAATAAACAAGCAGAGATAAAAATAAAAAATAAGCTATTCGATGGCTTCATGAAAAATCCATTTAGATGAGAGGGAGGTTGTTTTGCTAATTTTACTTTAAATATAGTTACTTACCAGATTCCATAAGGATACTTTTTATCTTTAATAAAATGAGGAGTATCTCCATAGTATACATATCCATCTGGATGTCCTGTGACACCTTTGCACATATCGAGTTCTTTACCTGAAACAGTTATTATTTCTGTATCGATTAATGGGATATCTGAATGACCATATTGCCTCAGCCAGACGCGGACTTTCCCCTCAGGCGCCAGACCTATCAGCATCGTCTGCCGGTATGCATTTTTTCCTGGTTTCAGAACGTCATGGTAAGGGCTAATCATCTTTTCCCATGTATCCTGAGTGAAAAATAGAGTGGATTGGTAAGTTTTCTTATCAATTATTGAATCCCAGCAAAATATCATTATTTGCGGCAATCTTTCGGCCTGGTTAAATTGCGTATTTCCTGCTGAATTCTTTTCACTCCAGCGTCCTGTGCTGATACCCCGAGGTTGATCAATAGTCCGATATGTAGATGCATAGCCATCTATGTCCAGCAGCTTTAACAATGTTACCTGTGCCGGCAAAGATTTAGGAGTAGTAAAAGCAAAATACCACATCTCCCAGGGAGTCTTGTAACTGTCAGGTTTATTGCTGGTACAGGCGGTAGTAAAAATCAAAATTAAGAAAACCGAAATCAACCTGGATATATTTTTCATAGCCACCCTCACTTTCTTTTTGCAGGCTACGCACAACGAACTGACAATATATTTAATAAATAGTTACCCCGCATTTAAAAAATATTCACCAGGAGCCATAAGGATATTTTTTATTTAAAATAAACGCTTTCGTTTCATTGCTGTAACCATAGGAAAAATTACTTCCTGTGACACCTTTGCACATATCTAGTTCTTTACCTGAAACAGTTATTATTTCTGTCTCGATTAATGGGATATCTGAATGACCATATTGCCTCAGCCAGACGCGGACTTTCCCCTCAGGCGCCAGACCTATCAGCATCGTCTGTCGGTATGCATTTTTTCCTGGTTTCAGAACGTCAGGGTAAGGGCTAATCATCTTTTTCCATGTATCCTGAGTGAAAAACAGAGTGGATTGGTAAATTTTTTTATCTATAATTGAGTCCCAGCAAAATATCATTATTTGCGGCAATCTTTCGGCTTGGTTAAATTGCGTATTTCCTGCTGAATTCTTTTCACTCCAGCGTCCTGTGCTGATACCCCGAGGTTGATCAATAGTCCGATATGTAGTTGCATAGCCATCTATGTCCAGCAGCCTTAACAGTGTTACCTGTGCCGGCAGAGATTTAGGGGTGGTAAAAGCAAAATACCACCTCTCCCAGGGAGTCTTGTAACTGTCAGGTTTATTGCTGGTACAGGCGGTAGCAGTACACACAAGCAATAAAAGCTGAATTGGTCTGGTAATTAATCTCATGATTTTCCTCCCTGCATATTCCACACAGCTCGAACCCAGCCGGGATTCGGACGATTGATATAAAAAAACAAATCAGATGATTTGACAGCGCCATAGATAGTTTTTACTTTCTTCCCGTCCAGCCAGACATCTTTAACAACTACAGGGTTCCAGTGAGCGGAGCAGTGAATATACTTTCCAATCAATTTTAGTTCTGGTGAGACAAATGGCATTGGGTGATTGCCTTTTCTTACTTCCTTTCCTTGATCAATTGCTTTTTGGCATAAGAAGATAAGATCATCCGGTAAATTCAAATATTCATTTGTAGGTTCAATTTCTTTCATCATTACTCCTGCCTCCTGAGCCGCGTCCAGCATTACCCGTAAACTCACTTTGCTCCAGTCATTAGTCACTACTCTCTCAATAGTTATTGCCGCCCCAACACGTTTTTGTAGGGTGCCACCACGTTTTTTATCCTCGTTGACCAGATAGTCATACCAGGTCTCTGTCTTTACCTCACCGTTCGGAATTATTGCACTTAACAATGGATTACTATTGAGATCGGATATTTCTGCCACTGAACGCCGATAGACATTGGTCATTTCAGAAGAAATACCTTCATTAACAGTTTCGTTCCGGGGTTCGGTCAGGTAAAGATATTCTTTTTCCCTCGGGTTATAGCCACCGCCGATATCTGAATGCACGCCTGGCAGGGCCAGTTCCGGCCACGATTCCCTGATGCTGTTAAGACTAAAGTTGTAGCGGCACTCATGCATCGCCGTAATTTGAAAGACTTTCTGTGCAATACCCGGAGGTAAATCCAGCTCAACGCCAGGGTTCACGCCATTATGTACATCAAATAAATTACTTACCGTACCTACCGCGCACACAGTATCAAATAACCCCAGAAAGCGGGTTTCTCCTGCAGGTTTACCATGGTGATTTCGACCGCCCAGCCCTCTAGCTATTGCCAGCCGTATGGCTTTATCGTCGTTTCTTACACGGTTTACAAAGTGGCGGGCTGCTGCTGCTCCACGACTAAATCCAAAAACATCGAACTGAATTTTCTCAATTGCAAAATTTACTTCCTGGTTAAGCTCCAGGAATTTCGAAATTTGCTCAGTGATAAGAGCGACGCCTTCATCAGATTTATCAACTACGCCATAAAACCAGCCGCCTGTCGCCATACTTATCGAGCTATCGCTACTACCTCTGACAGTACCAATGCCCTGTACATAGACTGCTCGTTGATAAACTGCCTGCCCCTCAATCACTTCGTCATCGGTAGCATAAAGCGTATTCAGCCAGTGGATATTAGAATAATACCCAATATAACTTCCGGCACTGCTGACATTCCAGCCCAGTTTCCTGGCGCAAGCTTTTGCATCTTCTGCCTTCATTCCAACATCAAGATGAGAACATGACTCCAGAATGCGGTTCTGAGTGTTAAATGTGTTGTTTCCCGTACCATCAAAGAAAACCCCAATAATAATTGTTATTCCTGGAACAGGCTTACGCTTACAGACAACTTTTTTCTCTGAAATGTTTACATCAGTAAAATGCTCACATTCAGTGGCTTCCCATGCATGGTAATCAGGCATAGCTATAGACTCCCTGCTGAATCGCCAGTGCCAAGGATCTCAATTTTTAATTTCCCGGGCATTGCAGTATAGATCGGCAACGTCTTTCCGTTGTCATCTGAAACCCCATGGAATACCTGCCCATCAGCAGTTGTTACCCTATATTCAGTCCGGGGGATAATATTGCCTGCTTCGTCAGTCAGGGAGTAAACACCGCCATAGCCTTTTTGAAATTCAGGAGCAGGAGTGTCTACAGAAGCTGCTCGCATTTTCTGCACATTGGCACATTTCAGCAGAATATTTCCCGGGCAGCCCAGTTCAATATTTCCGTCACTCAACCTGATGTAAGCACCGCCGCAGTTAATGACCAGTTCCGTTGTTGCTGTAATATTAATTTTACCTTTGGTGGTGGTTACGGTGATATCTTTCTTCGCTATGACGTCCAGCGCATCATCCTGCGCCTGGATTTCAACTTTTCCTTTTGCCGCAAATAGTTTCATACCAGCCTGACGTGCCAGCATACTGATGGCTTCACCTGCCGCTACCGTAAAGCGTTTCATCACGCTGATATCAGCATTTTTTTGCGCTACGATCCCTACGCTGGCGCTTCCCGAGGATACGCGTACGCCTTCCGGACTGCTGATACTTACTCCCTGCGGTGCATTCAATACCATCCCCGGCTGTACCAGTTCTGTCAGTGCGTCTGTCATTAACTTCTGGCTTTGAATATCCGCTGGATATGCCTGCGCACCTTCTGCCGCACCTGACAGGCTTCTGGCAATACTCAATGCATGTTCAAGCTGTGCCTCAGCTTCTTTCATGGAGAGCATTTTGTCGCTGCCATATGACTGGCTGTCCGCACTGATGAATACACCGGCTCCGCCACGAACGGTTACCCACTTATCGGTGCGTAATTCAGCCCCTTCACCACGAAGAACCCTGCTCGCGTTGACGTTATGTCCCAGATTCAGCTGCGTTTTCCCGCCATACTCCGTGCTGAGCTTGATGTGCTCCTCGCCGCGCTTATCCTCCATACGCAGCTTGTTAAGGCCCGCCGTACGGATGACATTGCGCGTGCTGTTTTTTTCAGTGACGTGATCGACATGCCTTGAATCGTGTAACGCGTGCGCGATATAAGGCTGATCCGGATCGCCTTCGCGAAACGCTATCGCTACCTCGGTGCCCTGTATCAGCGGGAAGTGAAAGCCGTACATATCGCCGCCGTAGGGTTTCGCCAGCCGAACAGGCATGCTCTCCAGACCGCGCTCCCGGCTCTCCTCGTCAGCATCAAATACCACGCGGTATAAACCCGCTGCGTCCTGCCAGGCGTAGATATCGTTATCTTTCGCACTGGTCACACGCGCCGTCATGGTGCCGCTGACTTTTGGGCGGGCAAGCAGAGCGGGACGCCAGCAGAGGGTTTCACTGTAAGGTACCGCTTCCAGCATGGACTGAAAGGCTGAACACCGGCTCCCGCTGACGCTGATACGGGTTATTAATGCAGGACTCTGCAGCTGTGCAGGCAGAGTGGCTATGCCTGACCCGGTAATTAACAAAACCTGTCCCGGGCTGACAAAAGCGTCATTGCATATCCCGGTTATCAGCGTCTGTCGGGCAAGAAAACGCTCGTGGTCGAGGCGGGCATAGAAGTTGGCGGTCTCAGGTTCCGGATAAACTTTATCGCCGCTCTGCGGGTGGCGCGGGCAATAGTGATAAACCTGACCATAAGAGATGCTTTCACCATCCCCTCGCGTCACGTCTGCCTGCACCGACCGCAGCACGCGGTGTGCTTCGCGATGGTTATAATCTTTTGCGGTGACGCCCGCTTCAGCCACGTTATATGTGATATTCAGGTTCCAGATGGACTCCTGAGCATTGTCGTTCAGACCCGATGGATTGCTCAGCGGCAGTGACCTCTGACCGTCATAGGCGCTCTGCGCGTCGCCAAACCGGATGACTTCAGTCTTTGTGTCTGACTGCAGTGTGAAGAAGTAAAAAATGCCAGTTTCCGACAACAGACGCCGTATAAACTGCAGGTCACTCTCCTGATACTGGTTAATCTGCTCTCTTTTGGGGTAATCCTGCTTCAGGCTGAATTCATATTCCCACCTCTGAAAACCATGATCATCCAGTATCTGACTGACCACTTCCGGCACGGATTTATTCACAAAGAATCGGTGTGAGCGATATTGTTTATCCAGAAGCGAGAATCGGGGTTCTATGACGATAAGATAGCTGACCTGGTCTGCGGAACCCGTCAGACGGCGGAAATCGGTGATATAACCGTGAACAACCTTATATGATTCAGATTCAGGCAGTAAACCGGTTCGCATGGTTAGCGTGACCGTTTTGCGCAACATCTGCTCCGGCTGGATGTCTTTATCCGGACTGGTGAACATCACGCTGTAAAGGTAATTTTCGCTCATGCCCTCTGTACCGGTCAGGTTTTCCACATCAACCGGAGAGGCACAGGATGGAATTAATAAAGAATAACGATTAAGCGTAGAGGAGACTGCCGATGCTGCACGTTGTAGTAAATCAGTCGGGATCATTATCATTCGCTCCGTGATGACGGATTTCTATCTCCCTCACTGAGTGCAGAGAGAGTAACTCAGAGTTATTAACAGTATTATTTACTGACCTGAAAGATATTAATATTTACTAAAATCTTTAACCAGTTAGCGCAGACCACAGCATATTAAGCTGAGTACAACCATGGACTCTGCGTTTTTTCTCTAATGCCAGTTGGTTGTATCATCAAATATTCTCTTAATAGCAAAGCTGTAAAGCATGTAGCCGACAACCATTTCAAGCAGCGACAATACGCCCCATCCTACTCTCCATTGACTCATGGAAAAAAAGAAAAACCATATTGAAAATCCGGAACCGGAAATAAAAAGCCCCGTTCCCAGCCCCTGAATGAGTCTGGAAAGAAATGATAATATTATCTGTCTTGCTCTCATAAGCCCTCAAAGAAATATTTGCATATTTCCTTAAACTCTTCCGGATTATATTCAGCAATATCGCATGCTTTTTCATAAGGCCCAACAACATCTTCTATAATGAAATAGAGCAAATCCAGATCCCCTCTGCTTTTAAGCTTATACCAGCGCTCAAAATTTCTTTGCCTTAATGCAAGTGAGGTATAAATTGCCCTGGATTGTTCGGCCCCAACTGTCAGAATTCCTGATATCGCAAAACCAGACATAATGGATCCGAGCATACTGCTCAGCAATACCTTTCCCAGATTGACGCCTGTCAGTGATGTAAAAGTTGCCCCACCTATTACCGTAGCGGATACGTTACCCATGGCTTTCAGAACATCATATCTGTCAATTCTGTCAGTAAACTCGTTTGTGAACACTTCAATCGCACGTGGCAGAACGTCCTGTTCTGATAAGCTGTTTTTTATTAACTCAGCAAACCGGATTTTATCGTCAAAACGGCTACTGCGGCTGTCAGTATCAAGAAAGTCATATCCCAGATAAGCCAGTGATACGGGTAAACGAATAAAACTTTTTGTAAACGCTACCATTATTCCATCGCGATCGGCGTTTATTACAGCCAGCATTTTTCGGGCAATCTCCTTTGCGCTGTCCATCCGTTTCAGCCTCTGAATTCAATCAGTACACTGCCCTCTTCATTCCAGTCAAGACTGATGCTCTCTGGCAACTGCCCCCTGGCCTGATACTGCAGTAGCTGCTGACTCACAACTGGCAAAATCTGCTGACTGAGCAGACTATCAACGTTGCGCGCGCCGGTGTCCGGCAGCAGGCAGGCGGCGGTGAGGGCATCGTACAGCGCGTCTGTGATATCCGTGCGCAGACCATAATGGCGCTGCAGGCGCTCTCTGACCTGCTCAAGCTTCGTTTCAACGATGATACGCATTGTGTCATGGCTCAGCGGGCGGTAAATCACCGTCTGGAAGCGCGCCAGCAGTGCCGGCTGGAAATGGTCGCGGATAATCGGGCGCAGCAGTTGCTGCAGATCCGCCTCGCTGGCGTCCGGCTGTTCACTGAGCAACTGCATTAGCGCGTCGCTGCCAAGATTGGAGGTCATCAGGATAACCGTATTGCGAAAATCAATTTCCCGCCCCTCGCCGTCGCGCATAACGCCCCGATCGAATACCTGATAAAACAGGTTGATTACGTCGCGATGCGCCTTCTCCACCTCGTCAAGCAGCACCACGCTATACGGGCGCTTGCGCACCGCTTCGGTCAGTATGCCGCCCTGCCCGTAGCCCACATAGCCCGGCGGTGAGCCCTTGAGCTGGCTCACCGTGTGGGGTTCCTGGTACTCAGAGAGGTTAATGGTGATCAGCGACTTTTCGCCACCGTACAGCGTGTCAGCCAGCGCCCGCGCGGTCTCTGTTTTGCCGGTGCCGCTGGTCCCCACCAGCAGAAACACGCCCTGCGGCCCGTTCTCATCGGTCAGGCCGGTTTTAGAGGCCCGCAGTCGCTGTGCGATGGCGTTCAGCGCTGCCGGCTGGCCTGCCACGCGGGTTTCCAGCGTCTTTTCCAGTGTCAGCAGCGCCGTCTGCTCATTCTTCATTAAGGAAGAGATCGGTACGCCGGTCCAGTCGGCAATCACGCCCGCTACCGTACGCGCGTCTACGTCCAGCGTTATCAGCGGCTCCCCCTGCTGCAGTGTCTGCAGGGCAGAGTGTAACGTGCCACGCCTGGCGTTCTGCGTTGCGTCCTGACGACAGGCCAGCAGCGACTCCATTATTTCGCGCTCGGCCTGGTAACGCAGTTCCAGCTGTTCAAGGCGTTCATCTGCGCGGGCAAGCTCGCTCAGAATGTCATGCATGCGCCCTGCCTGAACGGGAGCGCCCAGCGCTTCATCATCCAGAATGGCGCATTTTTCAACGTTCAGCGCGTCCGTGCGGGCACGTAACTGCGTGATGGCTTCCGGCACCGTGTCCTGACTCATGCGTACGCGGGCGCTCGCGGTATCAAGCAGGTCGACTGCCTTATCGGGCAGCTGTCGTCCGGTCAGGTAACGCCGGGAAAGCGTAACGGCCGCGCGGACGGCGGCATCGGTAATATGCACGCCATGATGCTCTGCGTAACGCGATTTCAGGCCTCTGAGCATCAGGCAGGCGGTTTCATCATCCGGTTCATCAACTTTTACCCTCTGAAAGCGACGCTCCAGCGCGGCGTCCTTTTCGAAGTACTGCTTATACTCGCTCCAGGTGGTAGCCGCGATGGTACGTAGCTCGCCACGCGCCAGCGCGGGTTTGAGCAGATTAGCCGCATCTGCGCCACCGGCCTGATTACCGGCGCCGATAAGGGTGTGCGCTTCATCAATGAATAGCAGCACCGGCTGCTCCGCCTGCTGTACCTCAGTGATGATGTTTTTGAGGCGCTGCTCAAACTCGCCCTTCACGCCCGCGCCCGCCTGCAGTCTGCCGAGATCAAGCGTGCGCACGCTGACCCTGCTCAGGCTCTCCGGCACGTTGCCTTCGGCAATGCGCAGCGCCAGTCCTTCCACCAGCGCAGTTTTACCCACGCCCGGCTCGCCTACCAGAATCGGGTTGTTCTTGCGGCGGCGGGAGAGAATATCCACCATCTGGCGGATTTCATTATCGCGTCCGTATACCGGGTCGATCTTTCCGTCGCGCGCATCAGCAGTCATGTCGCGGGTAAAGCGGCGCAGCGCCTCTGAGGCAGCGGATTTTTTTTCTCCGGTAAGATTGGACGGCTGAACGGTGATGTCCGGTATACGCTGCGGCTCCGCCTGGCTCTCGTCCGATTGCGCATCCAGCAGCGGACGCAGCGCCGTTATCCGGGGCCGATCCAGGGTAAGAACCGGCCAAAGTGCAGCACAGCACATCAGCGCATGATGATCGGCCATGGCGAGCAGCAGGTGCAGGCTGCGGATACGCTCCTCTCCGGCCATCGAGGCAGCAAGCCAGGCCTCCTTTAGCAGATGGTGCAGACGGGCCGACAGCGCTGGCCGGCCACACACCTGACGTGGCCGATCGTTGAGAAAGCTCAGCAGATCCTGCCAGACGTCATCCATGTCCCACTCGTAGCGACGTGCGATGACCGTGATGTCCCCTTCTCCCTGCTCCAGCAGTTTAAGCAGCCAGTGCTCAGGTAAGATTTCTGCATGTGCGCGGGTCTGGCACAGCGAGGCGGCGGCCTCCAGCGCACGCGCACAGAAAGGGTTAAGCCGGCGCAGCAGTGCTGCAGACGCATGTTCCATATATTTTCTCTCCGTTTCAGGCACGCTACCGCCCCTGGCCGTTCACCGAGGCCCATAAGGCTTAAAAGCAGGATTGGCTGAGCGCATGGTGTAAAAACGCTCACTGAACGTGGCGACAGGTGTCGCCACAGGGGGGTTAAAAACTGTGGCCGGGGTGCTCTCTTTTATTGACATCAATAGGCCGGGTGACGCTGTTATCCAGAATGACGTGCCAGCAGGAGCTGCCCGTATCCGGTTGCAGTGTCATATGCCAGCGGGCATCACCGCCGCCATTTGGCCCCGCTTTCCGGTGTGGCCCGGCAATCACTTTGAGCGTACCGCTGCAATAAGCATCATTAAGCTGAGAATCGATGGCACACGCTTTTTCAATCAGGCGCTCCGTATAATTCTTGCTGAAACGCGGATCTTTCTGCCAGTTGGTTGCCCGGTTAGCGAGATGCGACATAACGCCTCCATTTGCAGGCGCTCAGAGCACAACGCACTGAGCAGGGTGAATCAGTTACGCGGTAGCGCGCTCGTTCCAGGAATCGGAGTGGATGATGTTGCCTTCTTTATAGGTCCAGGTGATCTTTTCGTAGCGCAGCTCAACGTGCTCCAGATGGTTGTGCTTCTCCTTTGCCGGATCTTTGGTGTCGTGCATCACCGGATTCACCTTCACCACCTTCACGTTCTCAAGCTTTGTGTTGAAGTACTCAACTTCCTGACCCGCGTCGTTGATGCGATACCATTTGAACTCCGCCGATTTCAGAGTCTGTCCGGTGGTTACCGCTTTGTAGAGATACGGGCTTGACGCGTCGATTTCTTTAGTGAGCAGAAAGGGCGTATGAATACGGGTGCCCGTCAGCTTGCCGGTATTGTTGTCGGTAGGGATGTACAGGTTATGCTCCTGTGCCACCACCTCAATGCTGCCCTCGCGACTCTTCACATCTACAGATCCTTTGATGTCCGCTCCGCCATCATTCTTCAGCCACAGATAAACCGGAATTGCCATGGTATTGCTCCTTTTCAGATTAAGAATGGCCATCATCCTGTGATGACCGGGTGAGTCCGTCCGCTACGTGACAGGCGTCAGCATGCGGTACCAGACTGATTTCGACGCGACGGTTGCGCGCGCGCCCCGCCGCCGTGTCGTTGGCGGAAAGCGGGCGGTCATGACCGTAACCCTGCACCGCAAAACAGCTCTCCGGCACGTCGCCGGTGTCGCGCATCCAGTTGCGCACGGCTTCCGCGCGTCTCAGCGAGAGCAGCTGATTGCTGTGTGCACTGCCGGTGCTGTCGGTATGGCCGGCTATCACAATCAGCCAGCCGGGCCGGGCCCTGATATTCATCAGCGCGTGGATCAGCACCTTGCCGGAACCCGCTTTAAGCGTGGCCCTGCCCGATTCAAACAGCGACAGGCTGTTAAGGCGCACCGTTTGTGGCCCCTGTACGACCTGCTGAATAACCGGCACCGGCGGCGGGGGCGGTGCCCAGCGGTGAATGGCCGCATTCACCGGTACGGTCAGCCGCATGCCCTGATAGAGCCCCAGACCAAAACGCACCGGCTCGCCGCTGCGCTGCCACTCATCCAGCAGCGTGCGGTCGCGGATAAGCGCATTGCGCGCAAGGGTTTTCGCCGCAGTGGCTTCATCAGGCAGGCTGCGCCACAGGGCAAGATGATCGGTCACGCTCCGTATGAGGCGCTGGTTGTGAATGAAAGAAAAAAGCATGGCCAGTGCCAGAAACAGACCCAGCATCAGGCCCGCCATACGCACCGTACGTAGCCCGCGGCTGACACCCAACCGCCGCGGTATGCCGGACAGAAGGCGATCCGGCAGCGGCAGTGAAAGCGGGGATACCGTGTTTTCAGGTGCAAGCGTGGTCAGCCCGGCGACATGCTGCTGCCACAGGTTGTCCGCCAGCGCCGGCACCGGCGTCAGGCAGAGACCGATCTGGCAGGGACTCGCTGAGTGCGAAGCTGCGAACTGTCCCGCATACCACTGCATCACGCTTTGCAGCCTGAGTGCGAGGTGAACATAGCGCGCATTCTGTGCCACCCATTCACTCAATGGCAGGCCGGCACGCTTTTCCGGAAGAAACTGCAACTGTGGGCGCTCGGCCGTCAGGCTGAACCAGTATGTACCGTCATCGCCGGATGAACTCCATATCACTGTCCGGAGCGGCGGCAATCCGTTCAGCACGCGGCGGCACTGTAAAAATGCCCGCAGACACCCGCTCTGCTGCTGCGTAAATACATCTGCGGAGGCGTGCAGTCCGGGAACAACTGCCAGCATCACTGACAGCTGCGGCAGCAGTGACGGAGAGTGAAGAGCCAGCCGTTCTGCCAGCGCGAATAACTCATCAGGCTGGCGTACGTTCAGGTACCATCCCTGCCCGGTCTCATGATGATTTCGATTGCCAAACAGCGGAACCGTGTCTCCTGTCACCAGGATCACCGGCCGGCACCAGCTTTCAGGTGGCAGGCTGGCATCCGCAGCAGAGTGACCATCAGAGGCTGAGCGCCGCAGACGCCACAGAATATATGCAGCCACCAGCAGTATCAGCCCGCAGAACATCGCCTTGTTGAGCGGCTTCAGCCCCCAGTACTCCACTGCCAGCAGCAGGGCGAGCCCGCTCCCCAGCAGCGTCAGGCCCTGGCGTGAGTCGGGTCGGTACATTACTGAGCCCCCGCAATGTGCGACACCATATCTGCCAGCGCTGACTCCAGCATGAACCAGAGCCCGGCGAGCAGCATCACAGCCATTATCCAGCTCAGCCAGTAAACGCGGCGTCCGGTACGCAGACCTGCGGGCCGGATAACCAGCGGCGCATCTTCCGGTAGCGTAAACGGCGGCACCAGGGCCGCCAGCGCATTCACCACATCTTCACGCCGCTCATCATCCTGGGCGCGATAATGCCCGACGAAACCCAGCTGCAGGGTGCGATAAAAGCAGGTCAGTACGGTGACGTCCGGTGCTGGCTGATGCAGTACGGTACGGATGCGATCCCATAACGCCTCACCGCCGTTCAGGGAGCCAAAAAAACGGACCTGCAGCGGGTCACGGCTCCAGCGGGCCCAGCCATCATCCTGCGTATCCCGGTTCAGCACAGCCTCGTCCAGCAACACGCAGAAGGCATACAACATATGGTCGCAGCTGGCCTCACTGACTCCGGCCTCTGACAGCGCTTCACGGGCTGACGTTACCCAGTTAACGGCCTCGCGGTAAAGCGCGTCCCCGTTTTCAATTTGCTGCCCGCATCGCAGCTGGCTCACCATCAGCCAGCCCTGAAAAAACAGTCGTTCAATCAGCCTGTTAAGATCACTCATGAGCGCAGCACCGCGTAGAGTTCCAGCTTCAGCTCACCCAGCGATTCCGGGGTATAAAAAGTACAGCCGCCGGAGGCAAGCATCGCTTTCGCCGCATCCGTTGAAAGATCCAGCGCAAAGTATTGGTTCTCAAGGCGCAGCGGAATAGCCGCAGGCACATGGGATAACGGGCGGATCGTCATACCGCTCAGGGCAATATTCACCACTTCAGAAACGTCAGCGTGACTGCCAGCCTTGCACAGCAGCGGAAAACGCGCCTGAAGTTCGTGATTTGGCAGCGAAGAGCGAACGGAGAGATAAAAATCTGCTCCTTCGCGTAAACGGGCATCGTGCAGCTTTCCCTTCCACAGCACGCCCTGATTCTCCAGCTCAATGGCGATAACGCGGGAAGGCAGACTCGCCTCCAGCAGCGTATCCAGTAGCGTAAACAGCGGCGGGAAAACCTGCTCCGGCAGGTCATGCCGGTAGCGTGGAATATCATCCGGCGTGTTGCTGAGGGAAAACGTCAGCAGACTGCCCGCCAGACGCACCAGCTCACGATAAAGCAGTTCAGGATGACGCGATGGAGCGTGATACAGCTCCATCAATACCGGCTCGGCACTGTTCAGCGCATTCAGCAGCCAGAACAGGGAAACGTCGGAAACGGCGAAATCCGCCATACGCTCATTGCTTTCGCGGCGCAATTGCATCAGATGCTGACGCCGCGCCTGCAGGCGGTGCAGCAGGTCGCCCAGCCCCGCAACCAGCGCCGGGCAGGCAGCCAGTGCCAGTACGGGCGGGATAAACGCAGTGTCACGCACCCATTCTCCCTGCGCGTTACGCTCAAGACGGGCGACCGGACAGGTCAGGTACGCTGCGTTTTCCTGATGCGCCAGCCGCAGACGCAGGGCATAACGCTGCACGGCGATCTCCGTAAGCTCATGACCGGCCAGGTCCTGCACGCGCTCCCGGGCGGCAACCCAGCGGCGCGGACGCTCGCTCTCCGCACCGTTTTCCAGATTACCGCCGCTTGCGTCCATGAGCGGCAATGCCAGCACCACGTCCACAACATTCCGGTCCGCGACTTTTGTTAAATCACAGACTGGCGGAAGCGCATCAGCCAGGCGGGTATCAACCAGCGTGCCATCGGTAAAGCGGACGGCAATGCGTGTCGCATTGAGTTTTGAGAGTGCCAGCGCGCCGTCGTCAAACTCCGCACAGAGCACGCCCCACGGATGTGCCAGCATCATACCTGCTGCTGCACCGGCCACATGTGCGTCCCACATCGCCTGCTGCTGAAACTGCTGCGGCGTCAGAAACGCGCCCTCTTCCCATAACGGACGGTAAATTTTCATTCCGGATAGCCGCCTTACGCTTTCGCTTTTGGCATCCGGGATACCAGTGACAGGTTGACGTCCATGCCTTCCACCTGAAAGTGCGGCACCGCAAACAGCTTCACGCGGAAAAAGCCTGGATTGTCCTCAATGTCCTCCACCACCACTTTCGCTTCACGCAGCGGATGCGAAGCCTGCAGCGCATCGCCGGGGTTGGTCATCTCGGTCACCAGCGTTTTTATCCAGTTATTGAGCTCCAGCTCCAGCAGGCGACGATCTTTGGTGGTGCCAATGTTTTCGCGCTGAATCAGCTTCAGGTAGTGCGCAATACGTGACAGCAGGAAAATATAGGGCAGGCGGGCGTTGATACGGCTGTTTGCCGTCGCGTCAGGCGTGTCATACAGCGCCGGTTTCTGCGTGGAGTTTGCCGAGAAGAAGCAGGCGTAGTCGCGATTCTTATAGTACGAGAGCGGAATAAAGCCGAGGTTCGCAAACTCAAACTCGCGGGTTTCCGGGATCATCACCTCTGACGGGATTTTCACCTGGTTGCCGGTGCCGAGATCGTAAAGATGGATAGGCAGGTCGTCCACTGCGCCGCCCGCCTGCGGACCACGAATTTGCACACACCAGCCGTTGCTGATAAAGCTTTTTACCATATTAGCGGCAAAGGCGAACGAGGCGTTGATCCACAGGTATTTATCGTGGTCCGGGCCTTTCACTTCCTCTGCATAGTTAAAACTGCGTACCGGTACAGTGTCGGGGCCGTATGGCAGGCGGCCCAGCACGCGTGGCATGGTCAGGCCAATGTAGCGGGCATCATCGGTGTCGCGGAAAGCTTTCCACCGGATGTACTCAGCGCGGTCAAAGTAGTTGCCGATATCCTTAATGGCCGCGACCGCCTCCATTGAGTCTTTCAGGAAGAAAGCCGGGCCTGCTGAGCCGATAAACGGCATATGCGCAGAGGCGGCCACTTTAGAAATGTTGCGCAGCAGCGTTATGTCCTGTGCGGATGCATCAAACTCATACGCTGAAATGACCGCCCCAATCGGCTCACCGCCTGGCGTATCGTATTCGGCAACGTAGGTCTGCAAATAGAGACCACTCTGGACAATTTCCGGCGCATCTTCAAAGTCCTGGCGCAGGTCATCTTTTGAGATGTCCAGCACGTCGAGCTTTACGTTCTGACGAAAGTCGGTTTTATCTACCAGGGATTTAAGGCCGCGCCACACCGACTCAATCTTCTGGAACGCCTCATGGTGCATCACTGCATCCAGCTGGCGGCTAATCTGCGCGTCAAGATCGGCGATGTGGTGATCCAGCAGATGTTTGTCGAGTTTCTCAACCTGTGTGTCGCTACTTTTGAGGCGGGTAAGCAACACCTGTATGGCCGCGGTAACGCGCTCATCGGCCGAGGCGTCTGACAGCGCCTGACTATCCTGCCAGACGTTCAGATCGCTGAGCTCAGAGACCGGATTGAGATTAATTTTATCAAACAGCGAGGCGTAAACGCCCTCTGCTGCCGGGCGTTGCGGCACGGCGGCACTGCCCGCAGACAGGGTTTCATTCTGAACTGACATCAGGATTGTCTCTCGTATTAGTCCGTTAAGAGGAGAATTCAGTCGTGGTTACTGGCAAGAGCTGAAAGCTCGCTGCGTAGTTCGCGGCTCAGCGCCGGATCTTTGAGAATGGTTTCAAACTCTTTGCGAAAGGTCGCATTGTCGAGCAGGTTGGATTTCAGATCGCGCAACAGGTTGCGCATGGCCAGCATCGCATTGAGCTGCGGGATTTGACGGGCAACCTGTTCCGGCTCGAAGTCCTTCATGCTGCGAAATGTCAGGCTGACCTGTTGTTCACTGCCGTCAGCGGCGGCGGCGTCCGGCACAGCGTAATGCACGGCAGGGGCAAACTCGCTCAGCACGCTATCAAAATTGTTTTTGTTAACGCTGATTTTTTCGCGTTCAGAAAGCACACAATTTTCTCTGCCGTTGCTGAAATCTCCTGTCACCAGCAGTTTCAGCGGCAGCTCAGTTTTCTTCTGTGCCCCACCGGTATGCAGGTCAAGGCGCAAATTAATGCGTGCTTTAGGGATCTCGTTTTGATAAGAATTGCTCATATTTACTCCTGTAAAAATGGCGAAAAAAACAGATAATCCCTCTGCTTCCTTAGGGATAAGGCGTGAATATAAAATAGGCCGGATTAATAAATCAACCGCATGGGTTAAATTCTTATGATTGATTTATAAAGCAAAACAGCCAAAATTCGACTTAAGTCATTGATATTGATTTTTAAAACTTTGCTCAGATTTATCTTAAAATTTATCGATTGTACTTTTCTTCCCGCCAGGGTATAGCCCCTGCCGGGTAAAGAAGATCAGTATTTTTTAACTGTTATTTTCAGGAACAGTTTTCGTATGCAATTAACAGGCAGGTGAAGCCCGACGCTGTTAATCGCGCTCCATACCGCACACCTGCCAGCGCACCGCACTGACGCCCTTCTCCAGACTGATGCGGCTGACAAGATTTTCCAGCTGCTGGGTCAGATTGGGCTTCCCCAGCACTTCGGCGCTGACCATCATGCGCTGCGAGCTTTCGATATCTTCACTCTGCAGCGACTGCAGGCGCAGATCGCTGTTGCCTAAACTGTGCAGCATCAGGCTGCGCACCTGCACCTCATCCTGCGCCAGACAGGTGATCTGCACGGTATAGTGCTGCACCGCTTCGGCAGCAGGTACCAGCGTCTGACGGTTGATGCTCCGGGTGAGTTCGCGCAGCAGAATATTAGCGCACAGGATAATCAGGGTGCCGATAGCCGCCTCCAGCAGCAGGCCCATGCTGCACAGCACGCCTACTGCTGCCGTGCACCAGAGCGTGGCAGCAGTATTGAGCCCGCGCACGTTCAGGCCATCGCGCATAATTACGCCGCCACCGAGAAAGCCGATGCCGGAGACCACGTAGGCGGCGATACGCGATGCGTCATGTGCAATGCCGGGCACGCTCTGCGTCATCAGTACGAACAGGCAGGCGCCGGTGCTGACGAGGGCGTTGGTACGCAGGCCGGTCAGGCGCTGCCGCAGCTGGCGTTCGCTGCCGATCAGCGCACCCAGAATCAGTGCTGCAGTCACCCGCAGCAGGAAAATTTTCCAGTCCATTTTATCCTCCGCATGTCAGCAGGTGCTGACAACAGCTCAGAATGAAAGAATGGATCGCAGCGGGCGACGTGCTGCATGTGAGGCAGCAGGTAAACAGAGGCAATTCATGAGGGAATAAGCCATCTCAACGCGCGGTCAAGACAGCGGGAACACTATCTTAGCGCAGGCGCCTTTTGCGATCGTTCGGGACAGTTGTCCAAAATAGTGCTCCTGTTAAGTAAACCGCCGCGATTTTAAGCACAGAGCATCGCGTAATCAAACTGATTTCCCGTCTGTTTAGGGAAAATTGACCGTTTTTTGCAACAGCAGGAGCACGGCACCATGCGCGCCGTTCTGATGCGATTTGCGCTCCCCTGACCCGGAATACGCGTGCTATCTTAGCTGCTCGCTTAACTGCAATCGGATAAGAAACAATGGCAAAACAGCGCGTGGGCATTGTCTTCGGCGGCAAATCTGCTGAGCATGAAGTCTCGTTACAATCAGCAAAAAATATTCTGGATGCGCTGGATGCGCAAAAATATGACGCGATGCTGCTGGGCATTGATAAGCAGGGCCGCTGGCAGCGCTATGACGCCGATCGCTTTCTGCTGAACGCCACGGATCCGGCGCGCATTGCGCTGCACCCGCAGGGAGAAGCCGTGGCGCTGGTGCCCGGCAGCGAACGCGCGCAGTTTATCAGCTGTGAACAGGCAGAGCCGCTGCCCCGCCTTGATGTTATTTTTCCGATTGTACACGGTACGCAGGGGGAAGATGGCTCACTGCAGGGGCTGCTGCGCATGGCGGATGTCCCGTTTGTCGGCTCCGATGTTCTGGGATCCGCGGTGAGCATGGATAAAGATTTTACCAAACGCCTGCTGCGTGATGCCGGTCTTCGCGTTGCGCCGTGGATCAGCATAACGCAGGCAGAGCGCGCTACGCTGGATGCTGCAGCCGTTATCACACAGCTGGGTCTGCCGCTGTTTATCAAACCGGCTAATCAGGGCTCGTCAGTAGGCGTCAGCAGAGTTACCGATGCCGCAGAGTTTAACGCTGCTGTTGATCTGGCGTTCCGTTTTGACCGCAAAATCCTGATTGAAACCGGGATTAAGGGGCGCGAGATTGAGTGCGCGGTGCTGGGTAATGACGCACCGGAAGCGAGCCCCTGCGGTGAAGTGGTGGTGCAGGATGCGTTCTACGCCTATGACACCAAATATATCAGCGCCAGCGGTGCGCAGGTGGTGGTGCCGGCAAACATCAGCCGGGAAAACAGCGAGGCTATCCAGGCTACTGCCCTTGCCGCCTTCAAAGCGCTTGAGTGCTTCGGCATGGCGCGTGTCGATGTGTTTCTGACGGATGGCAACGAGATCGTGGTTAACGAAGTGAATACCCTGCCCGGTTTTACCAATATCAGCATGTATCCCAAGCTGTGGCAGGCGGCGGATCTGAGCTATCGCGATCTGATCAGCCGCCTGATTGAGCTGGCGCAGGCGCGGTATCAGCAGCGTCAGCGCCTGGCCAGCACTATGTAAGCGCCAGCAACGTGGTTCAGGCCACGTTGCTGGCACTCAGCGCAGAGGCGGGTGCCACCTGGTTACGTCCATTGTGCTTGGCGCTGTAGAGATGTTTATCTGCTGCGGAAATCAGCCGGTTAATCACCTCCGGCCACTCGCGCTCATGCCTGGCGCAATCCCACGCCAGGCCCATGCTGGCGGTCACCGTCACGCTGTTGCCTTTGATCCAGAACTTTTCGCGCGCCAGCGCCTGGCGCACGGACTCCGCCAGCCGGTAGAGCTGTTCCGGCACGGCATCAAACACCACAATCACAAACTCTTCGCCGCCAAAGCGGCAGATCATGCCCTGCTGCTGTGCAACCTGCTGAATACGATGCCCAATCTCTTCAAGCACGCTGTCGCCGGCGTCATGTCCAAAATTGTCATTGATGGTTTTAAAGTAATCGACATCCAGCATAATTACGCCGGTATGGCGATGCAGAGAGAACGGCATCTGTTTCAGCTGTTCATACAGGCCAGAGCGCGAGAGCTGCTGCGTCAGTACATCCACATTTGCCCGCAGCGCCAGACGCTGATTAAGCTGCCGGATAGCGTCCATGCTGACCGCCACCAGCAGCGGACTCAGTGCAACGGTCGCCACGCCAAGGCGCGCTGACGTCAGATGGCCAATCGGCAACAGCGCATCGTTGCCCTGTATATTCATTACGCCGTGAGAAACCAGCACAATCTCTGTAATACCGGTCAGCAGGATCACCACGCTGGTAACCGGCATAGGCAGCACAATAGCGCACCAGATCAGCGCCGGTACCGGAAAGGTCAGACTGCCGGCGCCGCCAATCAGCGCGCCCGCTGTCAGCGACAGCACCACGGCGACCAGCGGCAGCAGCGTTGCCGGCGTCAGCAGCTGGCGAAGGGAAACGCTGCGCAGCGGACGTGCCAGCATGACAGGCAGCAGCATCAGCGAGGTCGAGATCTGTTCGCTGAACCAGTCAGCCCATGCGACCACAAAGCGCGCATTGAAATCGATGCCCTGCGCCCAGGCGCCCCAGGTCGCACAGGCGGCAGCACCGAGTAAACAGGCGGGAAAAATGCGCATCGCATTGACGACCTGGCTGCTGGCAGCCGGTGTCTGCAGCGGCCTGATCAGCATACAGACCGCCACAAGGGTAAACAGAATATTGGCAATATTGATCGTCACAGCGGCAAAGGCCCAGCCTGAAAACACCGTGTCGTTGAAAATCATCGCCGCCAGAGCAACAAGGTAGCTGGAAGGATTATGCAGAAAAGGCTGACGGACAATCAGCCCGGCGATAAGCGCGTTGACAGGCCAAAACAGTGAGAACTCTTCAGGGACCCGCAGGTGGCTGCCAAGAAAACAGAAAAAAAGCGTGATAAAGAACAGCGTGAGAGCATTTTTCTTAACGTTATGTTCATCAAACAGCGAAACGCGCATTCATCCGCATCCTGTAACCTGAAATCGTTGCCGCGTTGCAGTGGCACCCCTCTTATTGAACATCAGATCGTCCGGTGTCAATTCAGCGAACAGGCTTCGGTTTACTCTCCTGTTCGGCTGGCTAAGGCATCCGGTTCACGCAGATGTTGTGCGGCCAATTATGCCACGCACGAACAAAAATCGGCTATCCGTGATAGCCGATTTTTATCCGGTACAATCATTTACTTATTTAACGGCTACCGGCCACTGGCTCAGCCGTATGCCCCGCTCCGGCGCATTCTCACCAAAGTCGCGCAGAACCGCTTTCACATCCGGATCGAGATATTCAGCGTTACCCTGCTCAACAATGACCACGCTGTTTTCCGGAATTTCTGCCAGCACGCCCTGCAGCTTAGGGTTATGCATAAACGTCAGGTTCTGGTGAAAACGCAGGACATAGTGATCGTCATGGCGGGTGAGCTGTAGCGCATTGCGGTGACTCTGATAAATGCTGCAGAGGATCTGCACGGCAATCCCGAGGAAAATACCGGCCAGCATACCCAGCAGGATGATACCGCCAATGGTAGCCAGAAAAGGCACATATTGCGCCCATCCCATCCGGATCTGCTCAGCAAACAGGCGCGGGGTTGCCAGCTTATAGCCAGTGTAAAGCAGTACGGCGGCCAGGCTGGCCAGCGGAATTGCATTCAGCAGCGAACTGAACCACAGGCCGCAGACCAGCAGCAGCACGCCATGGATCAGAATAGAGAGTTTGCTCTGTGCACCGACGCTGACGTTAACCGAACTGCGAACAATAACGGCGGTAATCGGCATCGCGCCCAGTAACCCTGCCGTTAAGTTCCCTATCCCCTGCGCAAACATCTCTTTGTTGGGCGAAGGAGCCGGATGCTGCGGACGCAGTTTTTTCAGCGCTTCCTGGCTGAGCAGCGTCTCCAGGCTGGCGACCAGTGCCAGCGTGACCGCAACCACCCAGACAGCGGGATTTTGCCACGCCAGCCAGTCCGGCGTTTCCAGCTCAGCCACCAGCGCGGATAAGCTGTCAAAGGCAGGGAGCGTGATACGCGGCAGCCCGTCAGCCAGCGCTGGAAAAAGCTTATCTCCGGCGAGGGTTGCCATACAGCCAATCAGCACCGCCACCAGCGGTCCGGGGATCCAGCTCAGCGCCTTTACTGACTTAATCAGCGGCGTGGTCCAGATCCAGAGCGTCAGCAGGCCCGCGGCAGCTACCCCAATAGCACTGGCTGAAAAGGCTATATTGCCTGACACCAGCGCCCCCAGCCCGCCCTCACCGGCTGCGCCCAGCGCTACCGGGATCTGCTGCATAATCAGCAAAATGCCGATTGCCGCCAGCATGCCTTTAATCACGCTGCCTGGCACCAGCGCGATAAACCGCCCTGCGCGCAGCAGCCCCAGCAGACACTGCAGTACTCCCGCCAGAATCAACGCGGTCAGAAAGGCAGAGAAACTGCCCAGCGTCTGAATGGAGGCCACAACAATTGTTACCAGTCCGGCGGCCGGACCACTGACCGCAAAACGCGACGGACTCAGCGCGGTCACCAGCAGCCCGCCGATCACACCGGTAAGCAGACCGGCAAAAGGCGGCAGCCCGCTGGCCTGAGCAATCCCCAGGCAGAGTGGCAGCGCAACCAGAAAGACGACCAGGCCGGCCGGAATATCCTGCCGCAGCGTTTTAACGTTCATGGCACATTGCCCTCAGCTGATTGCGGTACAGATGACGCGGGTAGTGTTCAGCACAGCCTGCGCTATATTTATGACGCGGCAAACCGGCTCCGCGATAATTCACTAATATTGTTTTTTGTATCATCACAATCATCTTCTCTTTATGCCTGCGTAACCGATCTGCGGGTAATACATTCCCTGAATAAGAGGCCATAAATAGCTGCAGCGGATACAAAGCAGCGTTACCTCACAAAAATTGGTTATAGCTGCTTAAGATTTAAGTTGCACCTTAATTATTTAACATCCCGGTATGACAGCCGCTCTGTAAAATAAAGGTCAGGAAAGGTAACTAATAAGTAAGTTTGAGCAAGCATATTTAAAAGAAAATAATTAGTTAAAGTTGTTTAATTTCAACACTTAAAAAATATAAAAATTTTCCGTACAGAATTGGCTGACAAAAAATTACATATCATTCAGGGAATGCGTGCACCGCCATGGTGAATTACTACGTTATAACCAGGATAGTTCTTAGTTATTAAAATTAATGATTAGCACGATAGTTTGTAACCAGCCAGATGACTCAAAATAATTCACTGATGACCAACGGATAATCTGGTGATATATCGGGAGATTACGTCACAGCCTGACAGCTAACGCAAAATGTAAATATGCGTGGATCTGGCGGTAAAATGCAATTCCCTGCGCGACCGGATGTTTTTTCAGTTGCCGAATTATTTGTCGTCCCATCCTTTTATGCAGTTTTCCGCTTTTGCACCATACCGCAGTCTGCACAATCGTGAGGCACGGACCGGTAATACGGGCGAGTGTATGACGTTATCCGGTATGTGAAAGATATCTGCGGACGCGCTGCAAAAACGTACCTGTTAACGTAAGCTGTGCGCAGTCACCGGTTACGGTCAGGTCACAGGAGAGAAGTATGGAGAGTAAAGTCTGCGGTCCGCGTTCAGCACTGCTTGATAGCCTGACATGGCTGGAATATGCCTTTCAGCCTGCCGGTCTGCCTGCGCCTGAAGCTGCCGCTTACGGACATCAGCGCCACAGCGCCCGCGTGGTGTTGTCAGGACAGAACCGGCCGCCAAAAAGCTGTGAATCTGACGGTGTGATTGCTGAAGATAGCCATCCGGTAGCCGTTTACACTGCCGACTGCCTGCCGGTGCTGTTTGCCGATCCTGAGCAGCAGCAGGTGGCGGCGATCCATGCCGGGCTGAACGGCACTCTGAACGGTATTTTACAAAGTGCGCTTGATGCCCTGCTGGCACGCGGAGCAAGCCTTGATACGCTTTGCGTCGCCATCGGTCCGGCCATTGGTCCCTGCTGCTATGAGTTAGGCGACGATCGCATCCGGCAGATGCAGCAGCGCAGCGATCTCCCGCCGCTGCAGTGGACAGCGCAGCAACCCGTGAACCTGCAGGCGGTACGTCCGCAGGCGCAGGCGCAGCAGCAGGGGGGCTGGTTCAGTCTGTCCGGGCTGGCACGCAGCATTTTATTGCAGCATGGGCTCGGGGCAGCGCAGATTGATGTGGCAGAGGTATGCACCTACTGTATGGCCGAGGCGGGCTCCAGCTACCGGCGCAATACCCACTTCGATTGTGGATACCAGTCGCGCTTTTCGTGGATCCGCCGTCGTTAACCGCTTTACTGCCCGGGAAAACGGGCGGTTAGTGGATAAGGGCGTTAAGCGTCAGCACACCCGCCAGGCCAAGCAATGAGATCAGCGTTTCCATAACGGTCCAGGTTTTCAGCGTTTCTGTTACGCTGAGGTTGAAGTAGCCTTTAAACAGCCAGAAGCCCGGATCGTTGACGTGTGACGCGATCACGCTGCCCGATCCGACTGCCAGTACCATCAGTGCCGGATCGGTATGCGTTACGGCAATAATCGGCGTAACGATGCCGGCAGTGGTGATCGCGGCTACCGTTGCCGATCCCAGCGCTACCCGCAGCATGGCCGCGACGGTCCAGCACATCAGCAGCGGCGAGAGCGAAGAGCCTTTCATCATATCGGCAATATAGTTACCCACACCGCTGTCCACCAGCACCTGCTTGAAAGCGCCGCCGCCTGCGATAATAAAGATAATCATGGCGATAGCCGCAATCGAACTGCCGCACATATCCATGACCTCTTCCATGCGGCGGCCGTTACGTAATCCCAGCGTAAATACGGCAATCACGACAGCAATAAACAGCGCCACCGCCGGGTTACCAATAAATTCGAAAAACTGTCGCAGCGGATCGTCTTTAGGTGTGGTCAGTTCAAATATTGCCGCTATTGCCATCAGCACCACCGGGATCACCGCAGCAAAAATACTGATCCCAAAGCCTGGCATCTCCTCTTCTGAAAAAATGCGCGGATTGTAGAGTCCCTCAGGCGGTGATTTTTCAAACCGCTTTAAAAATTTAGAGAACACCGGGCCCGCAATAATCACCGTGGGGATCGTGATGATCATGCCATACAGCAGCGTGGTGCCAAGATTCGCACCGAAAATGGTGGCAATCGCCGTGGGCCCGGGATGCGGGGGCAGAAAACAGTGGGTGACTGAGAGTGCGGCCACCATCGGCACGCCGACATACAGCAGCGGCAGTCTGGCGGCGGCGACCACGGTAAACACCAGCGGCAACAGCAGCACAAACCCCACTTCATAAAACATCGCCAGGCCGACGATCAGCCCTGTCACTACCAGTGCCCACTGCAGCCGCTGTTTACCAAAGGCCGCAATCAGCGTAGTGGCGACCCGCTGTGCGGCACCGGTATCAGAGACCAGCCGTCCGAGCATGGCACCAAACCCCAGGATCATCGCCAGACTGCCCAGCGTTGATCCGATGCCTTTCTGTATCGACGCCATCACATTAAGCGGCGTCATACCTTCAGCAATACCGACCACCGCTGAGACGAACACCAGCGCGATAAACCCATTCACTTTGAAAACAATCATCAGTACCAGCAGCAGGATCACGCCCAGCACAATTATCGTAATTGGCATTTTTATTAGTCCGGTAAAGAGAGAAAAGTCAGCCGTATGCCGGCGCAGCCAGACAGACTATCCGGCTACGCACCACGCATTACACGGCTACGCGCATACCGCCATCAACAAATAGCAGATGGCCATTAACAAAATCTGAAGCAGAAGATGCCAGAAAGATGGCGGCACCAATCAGCTCTTCCGGCTTACCCCAGCGCGCAGCAGGCGTACGCTTAGTCAGCCAGCCGGTAAACGCGGGATCGTCAGCCAGCGGCTGCGTCATCTCGGTCACAAAGTAGCCTGGCGCAATCGCATTAACCTGAATATTGTAGCGTGCCAGTTCTACGCACATCCCCCGCGTCAGCATGGTGACCGCGCCTTTGGAGGCTGCGTAAGGGGTGATCGTGTCGCGGCCCAGCTCACTCTGCATCGAGCCGATATTGATGATTTTGCCGCGCTGGCGCGTCACCATCTGCTGTGCCACTTTTTGCGAGACGAGAAACACCGCGGTCTGGTTTACCGCAATCACGTCGTGCCAGTCCTGCTCCGGAAACTCCAGAAAAGGCCGACGCCGCTGGATCCCGGCGTTGTTCACCAGGATATCGATGGCGCCCCACTGCGCTTCAATTTCATCGATCGCCTGATGCACCGCACCGGAATCTGTTACGTCAAACGCTTTGGCCCGGGCAACGATCCCCTGCTCACGCAGCGCGCCGGCGGCGCGCTCTGCGCCTTCAGCTGTGGTCGCGTTGATAATCACTTCGGCCCCGGCTTCACCCAGGCCCTGCGCCAGCAGAAACCCGATACCGCGTGCTGAACCGGTCAGCAGTACGCGCTTGCCGGTCAGAGAAAAGAGTGCGCTCATATTGTCTCCCTAAAAAGTCAGCTGAACTTTTGCCGCGCGGGTTTTATCGCTGGCAAACTGCAGCGCTGCATCGATATCCTGAAGCGGGTATTCACCGCTGTAGAGCGGCAGCGGATTGATAACGCCCTGCGCCAGCCACTCAACCGCCGTATTGAATTCATGTGTAAAACGGAACGAGCCTGTCAGGGTTATCTCTTTGGCAATCAGCATCATCAGAGGGAAATCAGGAAAAGCGCCTCCCATCCCTACCTGCACTACCGTGCCTTTGGCACACACGACCTCCAGGCAGCGCTGCAGTGACGCCGGATGACCGGACGCTTCAAACGCCACATCGAAGTAGCCCTTATCTGCCATCCAGGCAGTGAAATCGCCGCTTGCAGCGTTAACCACCTGCGTAGCACCCATTTGCTGCGCCATGTCCAGCGAACGCTCACTGATATCACTGCAGATAATCTCTGCAGCACCACGCGCCTGTGCGGCGGCGGCAATCAGACAGCCAATCGGCCCGGTGCCGGAGATAAAGATACGTTTGCCGGCAAGATCGCCAGCCTGATGCGTGGCGTGAATGCAGACTGCCAGCGGCTCAGCAAACACCATTACCGTTTCATCGGCATCCGCTGGAAAAGGCACGCACTGGCTGCTCGCCACAACTTTGTGCCGGGTAAATCCGCCATCAACGTGCGGGACATACATTGCGCTGCCAAAAAAACGCATTGCGGTACACTGATTCTCCTGCTGCCGCTGACAATATTTGCATTCACCGCAGGGTTTCGCCGGATTGATAGCCACTTTTTGCTGTGGCTGCAGGCGGGGATCGTCGCTTTCTATGACATAACCAATTACTTCATGCCCGAGTATCATAGGCATTTGCAGCGCAAAGCTGCCGACCTTTCCTTCCTGATAGTAATGCAGATCGGAGCCACAGATTCCGCCGCGCGTAATGCGCACCAGCGTGCCGGAGCCATCCCACTGCACGTTCTGCTGTGCGACACTGACCTGCTGTTTGCCGCTGATGACGCAGGATTGCGTTTCGATGTTCATGTTTTTCCCGTGAGTCTGTTTATGTGATGACTATAAAAACGGGTTAAACGGTATAAAACTGTGATGAACATCACTCAGAACAATGTTACAGAAAAGATGTTACCGGGAACGTGAACTGGCTGTCAGGTTACTGCAACCGGGCCCGGTCGTTCTGCCTGATTACCGGGCTGACAGCAACTCCCGGCTATATTTAAATAATTCTGAATCAGAACGGACGCCAAGCTTTTTCAGCGCCGACTGCTTCTGCCCGCTCACCGTTTTCCGGCTCCGCCTGAACTTGGCCGCAATTTGTGAAACGCTCATACCATCAAGAAAGCAGCGAATTACCTCCGCTTCACGCGGGCTTAATAACCTTATTTTTTCGTGAAGCGCTGGTGTGCAGCCGATACAAAAATGCTCATCCGCTATTTTTTCGGAAATGGCATAAAGCGTCTGAATTTCTTCAGCAAGGTGTGCGGCTAAAAACAGGTTATTCTCAGCAACGACTCTGACCGCCGCCAGCACCTCTTCAAAGGGATGACTTTTTCCGATAAAACCGTTTACGCCGGCCCGGAGCGCCATCCTGGCAACTGCCGGGCTTTCTGCAGAGGTTAAAACCAGCATTTTTTGCGTCGGATAGTGGTTACGTATTTGCTTTATTAACGTCAGGCCATCAACTTCACGTTCACCCAGCAGAAAATCCAGGATCAGAACATCGATCCTGTGCGTATTTAACGCACTGAAAAGCTCACTGCCGGACGACCAGGCGGCAACAAGCTGAATATCGGGATGGTTTTTCAGACACAACTCAAAAACCAGACGGATCATAGGGTGACCGTCGAGAACAGCAACACGGACTGGCTGAGTGTTTGAATCCAATCTGCCTCTCCTCTAAAAAGCACATTACAGGTAAAAGGTTATATCGTTTAACCTTTTCAGTTAACTCATTGGTAATAGCAGGAAAACCTTCTTCACAATGTGATTATTCAGGTAATTATATAAAGCTGGAAAATAAAAAATTATTAAAATATAAAATCATCCACTTCACAAATAAAAGAGAGAGTGAAATCACCTGGCAAATGACGCACTTCTGCTGATAACTGCCGCTATCTTCCCGGCACGGCATGCAATAAATATAACACTCACCAGATAACGCCATTCAGCTACACTCCGGGATTAACAGGCATTATTAATAACATTAAAATAGCGATTAAAATGATAAATTCTCTTCCTGGCGCTATTTGAAGGCTTATTTCCAGATTACTTTCCCACTATAATGTTTAAAAACCCGCCCGGTTGCGATAAACATTTCTTGCCGCTGTGTAGTTATTATCCGGGCTTTTCAGAAAAAGGAATCCATGCTGACCTTAAAAAAAGTGCTAAGTCATTAGCCCTGTACTCTGACCCGTTCAGGGCGTGCCGGTCCTTCCCGTGCGTAACGAAGGCAAGCTGAAACCTCGTGCGTAACCTGCCGCCCTGCTTTTTTTGACGTCACTCACACGCTGAGTGTTCCTCTCTTCCATCATGCGCGATTACCGTTAGAGTTGACTCATCCGACCACTTTTGAGCGCCTGATTATGATCGAGCACTATCCCTGCTTATTCACGCCTCTCGATCTGGGATTTACCCGGTTAAAAAATCGTTTTCTGATGGGCTCGATGCATACCGGGCTGGAGGAGCATCCCGACGGCGCTGCACGCCTGGCTGCTTTCTATGCCGAGCGCGCACGTGAAGGGGTGGCGCTGATAGTGACCGGTGGCGTCGCGCCGAATGCGCAGGGTGTGGTGGCACAGGGTGGCGCAATGCTGACCCGGGAAAACCAGTGCGACTGGCATCGTCAGATCACCACCGCGGTCCATGCGCAGGGCGGGAAAATTGCGCTGCAGATCCTGCATGCCGGACGCTATAGCTATCAGCGGTCGCTGGTAGGCCCTTCCGCACTCCAGGCACCCATAAATCCTTTTACTCCGCATGCGCTGAGCGAAGCAGAAATTAGACAGACTATTGCTGATTTTGCCCGCTGCGCGCGTCTGGCGCAGCAGGCAGGATATGATGGCGTAGAGATCATGGGCTCCGAAGGCTATCTGATTAATCAGTTTCTGACGGCGCAGACCAACCAGCGCACTGACGGCTGGGGGGGCGATGTGCTGCGGCGCCAGCGCTTCGCCCGTGAAGTGACGCAGGCGGTACGTCAGGCCACCGGCGAGCACTTTATTGTGATTTTCCGGCTGTCGCTGCTCGACCTAGTGCAGCACGGCAGCACGCTGGACGAAACGCTGATGCTGGCTGAGGCGCTTGAGGCGTGTGGCGTGACGCTGTTTAACAGCGGTATTGGCTGGCATGAAGCACGCATCCCGACGATAGCAACCTGTGTCCCGCGGGCTGGCTTTGCGTGGGTAACCCGCTACCTGCGCGAACGCGTCTCCGTACCGGTAATTGCCACTAACCGGATTAACCACCCTGATGTAGCTGAAGCCCTGCTGCGCGAAGGTACCGCCGATATGGTCTCAATGGCACGGCCATTTCTGGCAGATGCCGCGTTTGTCTCCAAAACGGCGCAGGGCCAGCCTGAAGCCATCAATACCTGTATTGCCTGTAATCAGGCGTGCCTCGATCAGATTTTTGCAGGCAACGTGACATCCTGCCTGGTCAATCCGCGCGCCTGTCATGAAACCCTGATGCCGGTTGTGCCCGTAACGCATCCAAAGCAGCTGGCTGTCATTGGTGCCGGTCCGGCAGGCATGGCTTTTGCCCTGCAGGCGGCTCAGCGCGGACATAAGGTGACGCTTTATGAAGCGGAAGCGGAGATTGGCGGGCAATTTGCCATCGCCCGGCAGATCCCGGGCAAAGAGGAGTTTCATGAAACCCTGCGCTACTTCCGCCATCAGCTGGCAGCAGCTAAGGTGACGCTGCGGCTTAACCACCGGGTCCGTGCCGGTGAGCTGATAGACGCGGATGAAATTGTCATTGCCACCGGCGTGACGCCCCGCCAGCTCTCCATTCCCGGCATCGATCATGCCAGCGTGGTCAGCTATCTGGACCTTCTGCACCACAAAAAACCGGTGGGACAGCGCATCGCCATTATTGGTGCAGGCGGCATCGGTTTTGATACGGCCGCCTATTTACTGCATTCCCCGGAAGATTTTTACCAGCGCTGGGGGATCGATCGCACGCTGCAGGCGCGCGGCGGCGTTGTTCCCGCCCGACCGCCATTACCCGGCCGGCAAATCTGGCTGCTGCAGCGCAAAAGCGGAAAACCCGGAGCGGGGCTGGCGAAAACCACCGGCTGGATCCACCGCGCCAGTCTGCAGGCGCATGGCGTACAGATGTGGGGCGATGTGGAATATCTGCGCATTGACGATGCAGGGCTGCATCTGCGGCACCAGGGCAAACCGGTCACGCTGGCCGTGGACAACATCGTGGTTTGCGCCGGTCAGGAGCCGCTGCGCCTGCTGGCTGACGAGCTGGCCGCACGTGGCAAAACGGTGCGGGTAATCGGCGGCGCAGATGTGGCGCAGGAGCTGGACGCGCGGCGGGCTATTGCACAGGCTACCGCGCTCGCGCTGAGTCTGTGATCAGCGCAGTTTTACCGCGCGCAGCACTACAAACTTCGCGCTGGATGCCACCAGCTCACAGTTGCCAAACAGCTTCTTCATCTTCTGGTGATAGCCGAGGTGCCGGTTGCCCACGATACGCAGCTCACCGCCATACTGCAGACAGCGTTTTGCGTCGCGCAGCATCTGCCATGCAAGGTGATCCGTAACCGCATGCTGCTGATGAAACGGCGGATTGCACAACACCGCATGCAGCCGGTCAGACGGAAAGCCGCTCAGCACATTGTTAACGCGGAACTGGCAGCGTGACAGATCCTGCGGGCGGTTAACCTTAACGTTCAGCTCGCTGGAGGCCACTGCCATATAAGATTCATCATAAAACAGCACTTCAGCCTGCGGATTTTGCTCCAGTGCCATTAAGCCAATCACGCCGTTGCCGCAGCCAAGATCCATGATTTCGCCTTCAATATTGTGTGGCAAATGCTGCATAAACAGCCGCGCACCAATATCCAGCGAGGTGCGTGAAAAGACGTTGGCGTGGTTATGGATCTGGTAAGGCGTCTCATCCAGTGGCCAGACGGTAGTTTCTGCCGCCTCAGCCAGCGCCGGTGCGCTGTAGCGGCTGTAGATCAGGCGGGCTTTTTTCCAGGCCAGCGATGTTTTACTTTCGCCCAGAATGCGCTCAAACAGCTGCAGCGTGGAGTTATGAATATCTTTCGCTTTGGCTGCCGCCAGAATCAGCGTGTCCGGCGTGGCCACGCTGCGCAGTGCGCGCAGCTGATGCTCCAGCAGTGCCAGCGCTTTGGGAATTTTGATTAAAACAGCCGCGGGTGCTGCAGGCAGCGCGCTCAGGCTGTCGATAAAGTGAATGCGATCGTCAGACAGGCCGTTTAAGCGCAGATTCTGCCTGGCTGCCTGCTGACTCAGCCAGGAGTCGCTGACGTGCCAGATTTCCCGGTCCTGCAGGCCACAGGTTAACGCCCCAAAGCTGTCGTTGAACACCAGCACCGGACCTTCCGGCAGCGTCTGCTGCAGCAGATATTCATCGGCGGCATCCCACGCCTGTAAAGGGCTCTCTTCACGCATCGGCGGAAAGCGCTCCAGCGTAAGGGTGCTATGGGTCAGTTCAAGTTGGCTCATGGAATCTCCGGCGTGGTACACTTTGCGCAATTTTCGCCCTGAAAAGGGGGGCGCAGTATACTGTCTTTCGTCAGGAATCCCAATGTCATTAATTTATCTGCAGGGTTACCCTGAAAATATCCTCGAACAGGTGCAAACGCTGATTGATCATCAGCGATTAGGCACGTTCCTGCAGCAGCGCTATCCTGAAACGCATGACGTGGTCAGCGATCGCGCGCTGTATGACTACACGCAGGCGATAAAAAATCGTTATATGCGCAGCGCACCGCCGGTAAGCAAAATCCTCTGGGATAATAAAATCAAAGTGATGAAGCATGCACTGGGGCTGCACACGGCGATTTCGCGCGTACAGGGCGGCAACCTGAAAGCCAAAGCGGAGATCCGTATCTCCACCTTTTTCCGCCTTGCCCCTGAGCCTTTCCTGCGCATGATCGTGGTGCACGAACTCGCCCACCTCAAAGAGAAAGAGCACAGCAAAGCGTTCTATCAGCTCTGCTGCCATATGGAGCCTGACTATCATCAGCTGGAGTTTGACGCGCGCCTGTGGATGACCGATCAGGCCATGCGCGGCAACGCGGCTTAAAGAAACTCCTGCGCTTTCTGGATCAGACTGGTTTTTGTCAGGGCGCCCATAAAACGACGCTCCTGCGGGTTGTTTAGCACCGGCAGCCGCTCAAGCGTCACGCGTGAAAACGCCTCCCACCCTTCGCGCATGCTCTGCCCCTGAAAAATGCAGGGGAAGTTGTTATCCATGACGGTGCTGACCGGCGAATCCAGGGTGATCTCCTGCGCCAGTACCTTGCGCGAGATATCGTGAATAGAGACCACGCCCAGGAACTGCTCCGCCTGATTCAGTACGTAAACATAGCGTTCACGCTTCAGCGAGCTGACCGCCAGCGCCTGTCCGACCGACTCTTCGGGCTGCAGCGCTGCGCCAGGAATAATCAGCTGATCGACACGCATATGGTCAAAATCGTACCAGGCTTCAGAACGGCTCAGGTGGTGACTGACCACCGGATAGGTACTGGCGGACTGCAGGCGATAGACCACCATCGAAGCCAGCACGGAAGCGATCATCAGCGGAAACAGCAGGCTGCTGTTAAGCGTCATCTCCAGCACCATCAGCATGGCCATCAGCGGAGCCTGACTCACCGCGGCCAGCACGGCGGCCATGCCTATTGCTGCATAAAGCAGCGTATCTCCCGTCGGCAGCTGCAGCGCCGCCGCACTCTGCGCCAGAATCACCCCGAGCAGTGCGCCGATCAGCAGCGAAGGAGTGAACAGTCCGCCTACGGCGTTTGAGCCTACGGAAAGCGTTGTGGCCAGCGTTTTGAGTAAAAGCAGCAGCAGTAATCCGGTGATGACGTAATGGCCCTCAATGATCTTTACGATCACTTCATACCCGTTACCGAGAATATCCGTAGAGATCAGCGCCAGTAACCCCACGGCTACCCCGCCCGCACCAAGCCGCAGCGGCAGCGATCGCACGCGGCTGAACAGTCGCCGGCTGCGACCAATCAGCGCGATCAACAGCCAGCCGGCAACGCCCGCCACCAGACCAATCAGTACCGTCACCAGCAGACTGGTCACATCCATCTGAAACAGCGTATCGGCAAGCGGATAAAGCGCATTGCGAAAACCCAGCGCCCACATGGTCATCACCGCGACCGCAGAGGACACAATCAGCGGGATCAGTCGCTGCAGGGCTGAAATACCAAAAGCAATTTCCGCAACAAAGATCGCCGAGGCAAGCGGTGCGTGGTACACCGAGGAGAGGCCTGCCGCCGCCGCCATCGCGACAATATCGCTGTTGCGCAGGTTAAGCGATGCCGGCAGCCAGCGCCCCAGCAGGCTGCCGCTGAGCGCTGAGAGCTGTACCATCGGTCCCTCTTTACCGATTGAGGCGCCGCTGCCAATACTGGCGATTGAAGAGAGTGCACGAAACAGAGAAGTACGCGTCGGCACGGCGTCCAGCCTGGCATTAATCACTTCCAGATAGTCCGTTTTTACCGTCTCCTGCTGCTCAATGGCAACGGCATAGCGCAGAAACCAGCCCGCCAGCACGCCGCCCGCCCCCACCAGCAGCGGCCAGAAGATCCACGGCCAGACGTGCATCGCCACGGTGATCTCATGGTCACTGTTAAACAGCAGCTGGTTAATCATGTCGATGATGCCGCGAAACGCCAGCGTCACCAGCGAGGCCATCAGCCCCACAGGAATGGCAATCAGCAGCGTGGTCCAGTTTAGTGCATGTTTGCTTCCGCTCACCCGGCTCTCCCGTTCGCAGGCTTTCAGACTTAAGGGCTCACTATATTGGAATGCGGATCGCAGGATCAAATGCTGCCGGATAGTTTCCTGCCGCAGCATGCTACCCTGCGGCTTTCTTTTATCAGGAGAGCAGGCCTGTGATTCGCTTTGCCATTGTTGGCACCAACTGGATTACCCGTCAGTTTATTGACGCCGCACATACGAGCGGCAGATTCACGCTCAGCGCAGTGTACTCCCGCAGCCAGCAGCAGGCAGATGCCTTTGCCGCTGATTACGCCTGCCCGCTGACGTTTACCTCGCCTGAAGCGATGGCGGCGTGCCGCGATATCGACGCGGTTTATATTGCGAGCCCGAATGCACTGCATTGCGAACAGGCGCTGCTGTTCATGTCTCACGGCAAGCATGTGATCTGCGAGAAACCGCTGGCCTCCACGCTGCGTGAAGCCGACGCGATGATCGCCTGTGCACAGCAGCATCAGGTTGTGCTGTTTGAAGCATTCAAAACCGCCAGCCTGCCTAACTTTCATCAGCTGCAGCGCGCTCTGCCGCAGCTGGGCACGCTGCGCAAGGCGCTGTTCAGCTACTGTCAGTACTCTTCCCGTTATCCGCGCTATCTTGCGGGCGAAAACCCGAATACGTTTGACCCGCGCTGGTCCAATGGCTCAATTATGGATATTGGCTATTACTGCCTGGCCGCTGCCGTCACGCTGTGGGGTGCCCCCCGCCGCGTAACGGCTGAAGCCACGCTGCTGCCCAGCGGCACAGATGCGCACGGAACGGTGATCCTCCACTATGGCGATTTTGATGTCACCCTGCTGCATTCCAAAGTCAGCAACTCCGCTATTCCGAGTGAAATTCAGGGGGAAGCGGGTTCGCTGCTTATTGAGAAGCTGGCGGAGTGTCAGCAGTTGCGGCTACTGCCACGCAGCGGTACCGAGCAGGATCTGACGCAGCCGCAGCACAGCAATACGATGCGCTATGAAGCCGAAGCGTTTGCCAGCCTGGTAGAAACGCAGCAGATCGCGCACCCTGCCCTCGCGATCTCACGGCTGACAGCAGAACTGCTGACCACCATCCGCCAGCAAACCGGCGTGGTGTTTCCTGCCGATCGCCATGAAGTGTAAATATTGCTAAATATGTCTGGTCCTGCATTGCATCGTCCTGCGGCTGCGCTATTTTTTCCTAAGCAAAGGGGAGTAACTTGTCAGCTGATTGATCGTCATTACGATGTGTAGCGCATCCGGTCGTCAGGCAACCCGGAAGTGATTCTGTGTTGTAAGTGAGACCTTGCCGGAAGGCGAGGTGCGCTTGCAGCGTAATGAAAGCGGCTTACGTCTTCTGACGGAGCCGTTTTTTTTAACTTTCGCACAGGACACCATTATGCAATCGATAGGCACACCGTTACTCTGGGGCAGTTTTACCGTTGTTGTGCTGATTATGCTGGCGATCGATCTGCTGCTGCAGGGCCGGCGCGGCGCACAAACCATGTCGTTCAGACAGGCGGCTATCTGGTCACTGATCTGGGTGTCCGTTTCACTGCTGTTTGCTGCCGCTTTCTGGTGGTATCTCGATACGCACGCCGGCCGCGAGGTCGCCACTACGCAGACGCTCGCTTTTCTGACCGGGTACGTACTGGAAAAAGCGCTGGCGGTGGATAACGTCTTTGTCTGGCTGATGCTGTTCAGCTACTTTGCTATACCGCCCCAGCTGCAGCGGCGCGTACTGATCTACGGCGTGCTGGGCGCTATTGTCTTGCGTACCATCATGATTTTCGCCGGCAGCTGGCTGGTCATGCAGTTCAGCTGGATCCTCTATATTTTTGGTGCCTTTCTGCTGTTCACCGGCATTAAGATGGCGCTTGCACGTGAGGATGACACGGCTGTAGGTGATAAACCGGTGGTACGCTGGCTGCGTCAGCATCTGCGCATGACCGATTCGCTGGAGGGTGAGAAGTTTTTTATTCGCCGTAACGGCGTACTGTTTGCCACCCCGCTGCTGCTGGTTCTGATCATGGTCGAGCTTAGCGATGTGATTTTTGCTGTTGACAGTATTCCGGCTATTTTTGCGGTAACCACCGATCCCTTTATTGTGCTGACCTCTAACCTGTTTGCCATCCTGGGCCTGCGCGCCATGTATTTCCTGCTGTCAAACGTGGCGGAGCGCTTCTCTATGCTGAAATATGGTCTGGCCGTGGTACTGGTATTTATCGGTATTAAGATGCTGATCGTCGAGTTTTATCACATTCCGGTCGCTGTCTCACTCAGCGTGGTGGGCGTTATTCTCGGGGGAACGCTGCTGATTAATGCCTGGGTTAACCGTCGAAATGACCGCCGGCGTATCTCACCATAATCTTCTGCAGGGGCGTAAATCGCCCCTGCTTTATTTTGCCGCAGTGTAACTTTCCCTTTTTTATCCCTGTCACACTTCTTCTGTTTAGCAGATTAAAAAATCGATCCCGCACGCAAAGCCGGAATTATCGCTTTTCTCACCAGCACTTTTCCTTATACTCCGCCCGGCAAACCCTCTGGCGCGGAATAAACGCGCACCACACTCATGACCGATAGTAAAAGATCACGATATGCAAAATAACCTTTCCAGAGTGGCAGGCGTGCTGTTTAAAGGCAGCCTGGTCAAACAAATCATGATAGGCCTGGTGGCCGGCGTGGCGCTGGCGTGGCTGTCCCGCGATGCCGCGTTAGCCGCCGGCCTGCTGGGTGAACTCTTTGTCCGGGCACTGAAAGCCGTCGCGCCGCTGCTGGTTCTGGTGCTGGTTATCGCGTCCATTGCGAACCATCAGCAGGGACAGAAAACCAATATCCGTCCCATCATTATGCTTTATCTGCTCAGCACCCTGTTTGCCGCGATGGTCGCGGTGATTTTCAGCCACCTTTTTCCGCAGACGCTGTCACTCGTGGCCGGCGACACCACCATTACGCCACCTTCCGGTATCACTGAGGTGCTGCATGGCCTTCTGATGAGCATGGTGGCTAATCCGTTTGATGCGCTGATGAACGCGAACTACATCGGCATACTGGTCTGGGCGCTGGGTCTTGGCCTGGCGTTCCGTCACGCCAGTCCGGGTACCAAAGATTTCTTAAATGACGCTTCACACGCGGCAACCTGGGTTGTGCGCTGTGTGATCCGCTGCGCACCACTGGGTATCTTCGGCCTTGTTGCCTCTATTCTGGCCTCAACCGGCTTTGGCGCACTATGGGAATATGGCAGCCTGCTGGTCCTGCTGATTGGCTGCATGCTGTTTATGGCGCTGATCGTAAATCCGCTGCTGGTGTATCAGAAAATCCGGCGTAATCCCTATCCACTGGTGTTTACCTGTATCCGCGAAAGCGGCGTGACGGCTTTCTTTACCCGCAGTTCAGCCGCCAATATCCCGGTTAACATGGCGCTGGCAAAACGGCTTAACCTTGATGAAGACACTTACTCCGTGTCCATTCCGCTGGGTGCAACTATCAGTATGGCGGGGGCGTCCATTACCATTACCGTTCTGACTCTGGCTGCAGTACATACGCTCGGTATCGATGTCGATGTCCCGACAGCCATTCTGCTGAGCCTGGTCGCCACGCTGTGCGCCTGCGGCGCCTCCGGGGTAGCGGGTGGTTCGCTGCTGTTAATCCCCGTGGCCTGTAATATGTTCGGCATCCCTAACGACCTGGCAATGCAGGTTGTGGCGGTTGGATTTATTATCGGCGTCCTGCAGGACTCAGCGGAAACGGCCCTTAACTCTTCAACCGATATTCTGTTTACTGCGGCTGTCTGCCAGGCAGAAGCGGAACGTCAGCCTGGCACCGCGACCTGACTCTCCTCTGCGGCGCACGATGTGCGCCGCACGCTTTCCGCCCTCGTGTTGCCTTCACTCACTTCTGCCGCACCCAACAAACTGCCGCCGTAAACTGGCAATGTTGCCATATCTGGAAAATACTAAGCGGTGGCGGTGCAGCGGTGACATACATAACGCGGCCTCTGCCTGTAATTGCAACTTGTTTGCCGGAAACCGGTTAATCAGGCTGAACAACGTAAAAATGACCCTATCTGCCTGTTCTGAACCAGCAGGCGAGGTCAGATAATCTGCAATAGTGTCAGCTCGTGTAAAGCTCCTTTTACTCCTGGCTGCAAAGGGTAAAACTCCACTACAACGGATATATTGCACTGTCTCAATTGGGAAGTATTTGTTACAGTTATCGCCCTTTTTTTACCTTTTGCGACAAGGCCATCCAAAAGTCGCTGATTTAACACTTATAGCCGCATGGATACGGACCTCTGCTCAGGTGGCATACCCAAAATGTATAACTCACCTCTGCCTGCGCTTTAGCCCCTGATGGGCTCGTTTAACAATGATGTTCGGGAAAGATTGATGGATATTTTGAAAGCACTGCTGCATGCCCTGTGGCAGCAGGATTATGAGATGCTCTCTGACCCCACTCTGGTGTGGGCAATCTATGGCCTGCTGTTCATTATTCTGTTCCTTGAAAATGGCTTGCTCCCTGCCGCCTTCCTGCCCGGTGATAGTCTGCTGATCCTTGTCGGCGTGCTGATTGCTAAAGGCACAATGACTTTCCCCCTGACGCTGCTGGTTCTGACCACAGGTGCCAGCCTCGGCTGCTGGGTAAGTTATATCCAGGGACGATGGCTGGGAAACACCCCAACCGTACAGAAATGGCTGTCACACCTGCCGGCACAATATCATCAGCGCGCCCACAGCCTGTTCCATCGTCACGGTCTCTCTGCCCTGCTGATTGGGCGCTTTATCGCGTTTGTGCGAACGCTGCTGCCCACGATTGCCGGGTTATCTGGCCTGAGTAATGCGCGCTTTCAGTTCTTTAACTGGATGAGTGGCTTCCTGTGGGTGCTGATTCTGACCGTCCTCGGCTTTGCACTGGGCAAAACGCCGCTGTTTCGCCGTTACGAAGATGAGCTGATGTTTTTTCTGATGATGCTGCCGCTGGCGCTGCTGGTCATTGGCCTGATCGGCTCGCTGGTGGTGCTGTGGCGTAAGCGTCAGGCAGGACAAAACGGGAAAGCGCAGTAATGAAAACAGGACGTCTCTTTACCCGACCACTGCTGCCGTGGCTGTGCGGCGGCATACTGCTGCTGCTCGCGGCAGGTGCGGCTCCGCTACTCTGGCAGCATGAAACCGTGGTACAAATTCGCGTGGCCCATAGCGGGACCAACCTGCCGGATGGCTTTTATCTTTATCAGCAGCTATCCGCCCAGGGCGTGCGCATTAAAAGTATCACGCCAGCAGGAGATGCGCTGGTAATCCACTTTGAAGATGAAGAACAGAGCCTGGCAGCGCAGAAAGTATTACGCCGTTTATTACCACAAGGCTTTGTTGTGGCTGCAGATCCGCAGGCCTCACAGCAGCCGCACGATACCAATCCTCCGACCTACAGTTAATCCGATCGTCTGACCTGCCGTCAGACGATACTTTTTCTCTGCTATCTCTCCGTCTTTTTTGAATTTTTGCCCTGGCTGACTATGCTTAACGGTAGCACAAGCCGACGTAACGCCGGGATACGCTCCTGTCTGGCAGGCGACGGTTCATCAACAAGGGAAGGTGCGAACGTGATGAAACAACTTCTTCTGGGCGCCATGCTTGTCTCCTGCTCTGGCTCTCTGCTGGCAGCAGAGTCTCTGTGTCAGCAAAAAGAGCGCGATATCCGGCATGAGATTGCCATGGCAAAAGCGCACGATAATCAGCGCCGGGTCAACGGCCTGGAGCGTGCGCTGACAGAAGTTCGCGCCAGCTGCAGCGACCGGCAGCTGAAGTCAGCGCACTCAGAGCGTCTGAAGTCGCAGCAGAACAAGGTAGCCGAGCGCGAACAGGAACTGCAGAAAGCGCGTGCCGACAGGGACGACAAAGACAAAATTGAAAAACGTGAACGCAAGCTGGATGAGGCACGGCAGGAGCTGAAAAAGCTTGCTGCAGAGCCTTACTAATCGGACGTAAATAATTAAAGTAATGGAGAACTCTCATGGCTAAAGACACCACATCTGAACATCTGCGCGCTGAGCTGAAAAATCTGGCCGACACCCTGGAAGAAGTATTAAGCAGCTCAACAGACAAATCACGCAGTGAACTGGATCGCCTGCGTCATAAAGCGCGCGGCGCGCTGGAAAGCTCACGTGAGCGCCTGGGCGACTCCGGTGAGCGTATCGCCAAAACCACGCGCGAAGCCGCAGAGAAAGCGGAAGATTATGTGCGTGAGAATCCGTGGCACGGCGTTGGCGTTGGCGCAGCCGTGGGCGTGCTGATTGGCATTCTGATTTCGCGTCGTTGATATGAACGATTCTCAGCAAAGCCACGGCCCGGGCAAAGGGGTCTTTAACATCGGTCAGCGCGTGGTGACTACGCTGGTCAGTATGGTCGAGACGCGTGTCCGGCTGGCCGTTGTTGAGCTGGAAGAAGAGAAAGCCAATCTGATCCAGATGCTGATCATGATTGGCCTGACCATGCTGTTTACGGCATTTGGGCTGATGAGCCTGATGGTTCTGATCATCTGGGCAGTTGATGCACAATACCGGCTGATGGCAATCGGGGCGACCACAGGCGTACTGTTTGTGCTTGCGCTGATTTTTGGCTTGTGGACGCTGCGCAAATCGCGTCAGTCGACGCTGCTGCGCCATACCCGTAAAGAGCTTGATTCCGATCGTAAATTACTGGAGGAGGACCGCTCATGAGCAGTCGCCATGAACGCGAAGCCCGCATTCATGAACTCCTTAATACGGTTCAGCAGCAGCGTCTCGATTTGAGCGCAGCGGGACGTGACTGGCTGGAAAATACAGCCCGTTACGATCGCGGCTGGCTGACGCTGGTCAGCTGTCGTCGCTATCTGGCAATAGGCAGCAGCGCGCTGGCTATCTGGTCAGTGCGCAGCCCTAACCGGCTGCTGCGCATCGCTAAACGCGGCTTCGGCCTGTGGAGCACCTGGCGTATGATCAAGTCATCCATGCCTGGGCGCTAACCGCTCTATAAAAAACCGGACCAGCAGGTCCGGTTTTTTTTCGTCAGAATTCCTGAACAACTTCGACAGTTTATCTTGCTTACAACCCTTTCGCACCGCGATTATTATCTCTCTCCATCAGCCCGGTGAACGTTTATCTGCGTTGCAGCGGGAAATTAACGGACAGGTTTTCAGCCTGCCACAAAATTACGCTGGAGTAGATGATGAAAAAATTCGAAGATGCAGGACTATTAGCCGCGCGTGTACTGATGACTATTCTGTTTATTACGGCCGGCTGGGGCAAAATTACCGCTTATGCCGGCACCGAGCAGTATATGCAGGCAATGGGCGTGCCGGGCTTTATGCTGCCGCTGGTGATCCTGCTGGAACTGGGCGGCGGCCTGGCCATTCTGTTTGGTTTCCTGACGCGCTTTACCGCACTGTTTACCGCAGGCTTTACGCTGCTGACCGCGTTTCTGTTTCACAGCAACTTTGCAGAAGGCGTGAACCAGCTGATGTTTATGAAAAACCTCAGCATTGCCGGTGGTTTCCTGGTTCTGGGCCTGGTGGGACCGGGTGCCTGGAGTATTGACCGCCTGATCCGCCAGCGCATGGCACCGGCCGCCGCCCGTTAAGCGCGCAGGTCGCTTACAGCAGATATACTGAATACAGGGGCAGAGGATCATCCTCGCCCCTTTTTTCTATGGAGGGCATATGGGACAGCTGATTGAGGGTGTCTGGCACGACACCTGGTACGATACAACGTCAACCGGAGGCCGTTTCAAACGGTCAGAATCAGCGTGGCGTAACTGGGTCACGCCCGATGGCAGCGCCGGCCCTGACGGTAAGCCTGGCTTTGCGGCAGAGCGCGATCGCTACCACCTGTACGTTTCACTTGCCTGCCCGTGGGCGCATCGCACGCTGCTGATGCGTAAGCTTAAAGGGCTGGAAGAGATGATATCGGTTTCTGTGGTTCATCCGCTGATGCTGGAAAATGGCTGGACGTTTGATGACAGCTTCCCGGATGCCACCGGCGACACGCTGTATCAGCATGAGTTTCTCTACCAGCTCTATCTTCATGCCGACCCGCACTACAGCGGTCGTGTTACCGTGCCGGTGCTGTGGGATAAGCAGCAGCATACCATTGTCAGCAATGAGTCAGCCGACATTATCCGCATGCTTAACAGCGCATTTGATGCACAGGGCGCGCGGGCCGGTGACTACTATCCTGCCGATCTGCGCGATAAGATCGACGAACTCAACGGCTGGATCTACGATACGGTCAATAATGGCGTCTATAAGAGCGGTTTTGCTACCTCTCAGGCCGCTTACGATGAAGCCGTTACCGCTCTGTTTCATTCGCTGGCGCGGCTGGAGCAGATTCTGGGACAGCATCGCTATCTCACCGGCGATCGCCTGACTGAAGCCGATTTGCGCCTGTGGACAACCCTGGTGCGCTTTGATCCGGTTTACGTCACGCACTTCAAGTGCGACAGACACCGTATAAGTGACTATCGCAATCTGAATGGCTTTCTGCGCGATATTTACCAGATGCCCGGTATTGCAGAGACGGTGAACCTGCCGCAGATCCGTCATCACTATTACTGCAGCCATAAAACCATTAACCCAAACGGCGTGATTTCACTCGGTCCGGCATTTGACTGGGATGAACCGCACGGCCGCGGTTAATCGCGTGCAAAACGGGCGCCATTAATGGCGCCCCTACAATTAACCGTAGGGGACGCATTCATGCGTCCCTGGGTGTTTAGATGTAGGGGACGCATTCATGCGTCCCTGGCTGAATTCATGCGCCCCTGGCCGCAGAGAGCAACGCAGATACCTGCACTCGCGGCTCAGAAAACAAAAAGCCCCGCCGAAGCGGGGCTTTTCATTTGAAAGGTCGAAACTGACCGATAAGCCGGGTTCTGTCGTGGACAGTCATTCATCTAGGCCAGCAATCGCTCACTGGCTCAAGCAGCCTACCCGGGTTCAGTACGGGCCGTACCATGTGAACCCCTATTTGGCCTTGCTCCGGGTGGAGTTTACCGTGCCACGGAC